>Ga0181577_10000556_pt1 | contig 30357 bp, 23 predicted proteins | sample 101ome_21_FD_132468 | JGI IMG/M metagenome (GOLD analysis project Ga0181577, IMG submission 132468) | Coastal salt marsh microbial communities from the Groves Creek Marsh, Skidaway Island, Georgia - 101413BT metaG (megahit assembly) | ecosystem: Environmental > Aquatic > Marine > Intertidal...
CGACTTCTCGAAATACCTCAACCGGGATCTCCAGGTATTTCAAATAATACACGAGGAATCGGGCCCGATTTTCCGTAATCACCTTATCCGAAGTTTCATATTCCAAATCTTCAGCTCCTCCCTCGACCCGGAAAACCGCATCAGGAGACCGCTTTAAGATGCCAGTTACAAACTCCAAAGCTCGCTCGCGCACCTCAAGATTGACGGCGGAATCCGCAAGTTCCGACGCGACTTTTTCGGGAATTTCGATTTCGTTTTTTCCCAAAAATTCCTCCAAAGAAGGATCGGAACTCCGCGGATTTGCCGAGAAAAAACCACCCGATCTCAGGAGTCTACTCGACGTTTTGAAGGCGAGGAATCAATCCTCTTCCTTGTCATCCTCTTCCAGCTCGACATCAACACGGATACCATGCTTCTGAGCTGAGGCGATCGCAAGACTGCGAATTGCGCTGATCGTCTTGCCGTTTCGGCCAATGACGCGACCAGCATCGTCTGGATGCAGCCGAATGCTGTAAAGATGGCGGTCGCCATCTTTTTCGTGAATCACACCCGCATCTTCAGGATGCTGAATCAACTGGACCACCACGTACTCCAGAAACTCATGAATCGCGAGCTCCGGTTCCATGCGGCAAAACTCTGGCGAGCTAAAATCAGGCAGAAGCTTCCGCCTGACGCGCCTTTTTGATAAGGCTGCGAACCGTGTCAGAAGGCTGCGCACCGTTCCCGATCCACTTATCGACCTTTTCCAGATCGATCTTCGTCTGATCCTCTTCCTTCAAAGGGTCATGAGTACCGATCACTTCGATGAAGGCACCTTCGCGACGTGCACGTTGGTCTGCCACCACGATGCGGTAAAACGGGCGACCTTTCGCCCCTTCGCGTCTCAATCTGATCTTAACCATGTTCGTAGGTAGTTGAAGAAATCCCGCAGTTTTCGCAGGAGGAGAAACTTGATACGTTCAATCGGCGAAAAATCAAACGCTAGTTTCCAGAAAATATCGCCGCTTTTTGCTCAGTCGGGGAAAATACATTCCGGCGAGGTTTTCGCTTGGAATAAATCATTGGCTCGGGTTCAATGCCCCTATGCCCATCGAGGAATCAGAAATCGCCAAGCACGCCGAAACCGTAGAGAAGCTCACCAGTGCTCTGAACCAGATCCTCTTTGGCCAGGACGAACTCATCGACAGCGTCGTCACCGGACTACTCGCTCGGGGACATATTTTGCTGGAAGGTCTTCCCGGACTTGGAAAAACCGAACTGGTCAAGGGTCTTGCGAAAACCCTCGACCTCGAGAACAAGCGTATTCAGTTCACTCCCGACCTGCTCCCCGGTGACATCACCGGAAACCCAGTTCTCCGCGAGACACCCGAAGGGCGTGAATTCGTTTTTCAGGAAGGCCCCATCTTTGCCAACCTCGTCCTCGCCGACGAGATCAACCGGGCTTCGCCCAAAACTCAGTCTGCCCTGCTTGAGGCAATGCAGGAACGCCGGGTCACCGTCCTCGGCGATTCCCACGAGCTGCCCGATCCCTTTTTCGTGCTCGCCACGCAGAACCCCATCGAGCTTGAGGGAACCTACCCTCTGCCCGAGGCGCAGCTCGACCGCTTTCTTTTCAAACTCGAAGTCCATCGCAACTCTGTCGAAACCTTGGAACAAATCGTGAAAAACCGCGAGATGGGCGTCGAACCAAACGTCGAAAAAGTTCTCACTCGCGACGAACTCGCCAGCATTACCGCAGCAGTTCGTGAAATTTACCTCCCGGATGTTGTTGCCTCTTACATCGCCCGGCTGGTCGATGCAACTCATCGCGGTTCCAGCGATGCAGCAAACCACATCAAGTACGGAGCCAGCCCACGCGCTGCTCTCGGACTTGCCTCTGCCTGCAAAGCCCGAGCGCTCATGGATGGTCGGATCAATACCAGCTTCGAAGATGTCGCAGCCGTCGCCGTTCCCGTATTGCAGCATCGCATCATTCTCGAATACGAAGCACGCATCGAAGGCAAAACCAATCGAGGTGTTGTCGAAGCGCTCCTCGAAGAGGTGCCCAGGCAGGACCTCGATCTGCCCGCCACTCTCAAGGACGAATAAGGTCGCACTGAAAGAAGCCTCCGCCCAAAGTCGTAGCTTTCCCCTATCCGAATGTTTAGAATACGCAGTCTCCTTTTGCTACTCGTCCTGACCGCTGTCTTCATCAACACGGCCACGGCAGAGACGCAACTCCTGCGGCACGTTTATCCGAAGCTCCGCAATACGACCGTAGAGGTCAACTGCACTTTCGGAGTAGCGGCGAGAAATGGCGCCCTTCCCTTCCGGGTCAACATCATCAATAATACCGGGGCGGATCGCGTCTGGAATGTGGAAATCAGCGAGGGAAATTCCGGCCGCACCCTGCGGACCGTCACGGACCAGCGCATCGAGGTAAGAGATGGAGCGACCGTGGAGACCGAAATCATTCTCCCATTCGCGCCGGAATTCACAGCGTATTCCTATCGCAACGTATTCACCAAGATCACATCGCCCGGACTTCCATCCGTCGAGCGGAATACCGGCTACCAGACCGTAACCAACATTCCCACGATCGCGATGAGCCAGCGCCTTGGTCAGCGAAGCCTGTCGACCTTGGACAAGACAGTGAAGCAGCGAAACTCCAACGACCCGCGGTTCGCCAACTCCTACAATCCCCAGCAGCTTTCCACCGATTGGCGCGCCTACACCGCCCTCGATTACCTGCTGATCGATTTGGAATCCTGGCGGCAAATCGATCAAGCCCAACGCCGCGCCATTCTTGAGTGGGTAAGGCTAGGAGGTATCCTCGATATTTTCGGCACCGAAGACGACCTCTCTGGCCACAATCACAGCACCCACTTTGATGCACTCAAGATCGAAGGTCTTCTCCACACCCGCCCCACCCACTCCTACGCCCGCCTCAGCCTCGGGATAATCAATTTGAAAAAATGGAATGGCAACGAAGTCGACTCCACCCTCACCGCCGATTATCGAAGTTCTCCCTATCGCTCCCAGGAAATCACCAATAACTACGATACCTCTTGGAATCTTGCTGACGACTTTGGAAGCCGCAATTTCAATAACACACTAATCTTCGTCCTTCTTCTAATCTTCGCGATCCTTGTTGCACCCGTAAACCTCTTCTACTTCGCAGCACCGGGAAAACGTCATCGACTTTTCGTTACCACTCCTATCATCTCGCTCGCTGCCTGCGTCATCGTCATTCTCATCATCTTTTTCAGCGACGGACTCGGCGGACGTGGATACCGAATTGCTTTTGCCGACCTCCAATCAGGGGGCGGAGAAATGCGACTCTATATCACACAGGAACAAGTCAGCCGAACCGGCGTCATGATCCGGACTGACTTCGAAAACGAACGCACCCCTGCAATCGATCCCGTCAATCTTCGCGACAGCGAGTTCAACACCCTGAAACCCAACAGCGGAACCAATCTGACGTTTCGCTACGATCGCGAACGCTACAACGGTGGTTTCTTCCGCAGCCGCTCGGAGCAGGGTTTTTCCCTTCGCGCCGTTGAGCCGACTCGGGCCCGAATCGAGCAGACTGGCACGCAGGAAGACGGAGCACCCAAGCTCGTTTCCAGCTTCCCCTCGACGATCGAGAAACTCGTCTATCACGCTCCCGATGGCACCTACTGGTCGACTCCAGAAAATAAGAACATCGCACCCGGCAGCCCAATTCCTCTCGAGCCAGTGGCGAAGGAGATTTTCAAAGAATGGGTCGGCAACTTCTCCACCAGTTTCAGCGATCGCCTCCGCAAACGAACTCGCTTCCTCGCAAACGAGCCAGGTCGATTTTTCGCCATCAGCAGTAAATCATCGGATCTCTTCCTTGAAACACATGGAGGCATCGATTGGGAGACCGAGAAATTGCTCCTCAGCGGCAACGTCATCGGAGTAGCGAATTCCCCGGGGGAGCCTTCCACCGACGCAGCGCCAGCATCAACCGATACCCCTTCGCCCAATGAGTGAGACTGGTGATATACCCGAAAACGAAGAGGCACAGGCGGTCGGCGTTCCGGCGGTCGGCGTTCCGACGCCCGACGGACTCGAGATGGTCGAGGCCGCGCCTCCCGAAAAAGATGCATCCCCCGAAGACGCACCCGCCATCGAAGTGACGGACCTTTGGCGCAGCTTCAACGGGCTTCACGCAGTCCAGGGAATCTCCTTTTCCATCGAGCGTGGCCAGGTCGTCGGTTTTGTCGGTGCAAATGGAGCCGGAAAAACAACAACCATGCGCATCCTCGCGACACTCGACTACCCCACGCGAGGAACCGCGAAAATCTGTGGAGACGATGTTGTTGGCTATCCCGCGAGAGTCCGTCAGCGTATCGGCTGGATGCCCGACCACTACGGCACCTACACCAACATGACCGTGCTGGAGTATCTCGATTTCTTTGGCCGTTCTCTCGGATTCAAAGGGCAGGATCGAGTGGATCGCATCCTCGATGTCATGGAGTTTACCGATCTGACATCGCTTTCCGATCGGCTCATCGACAAACTCAGTAAAGGAATGGGCCAACGGCTCTGCCTGGGACGTGCTCTCCTTCACGATCCCGATGTCCTCATTCTCGACGAACCAGCTGCTGGTCTCGACCCGAAGGCGCGCGTCGAGTTGAAATACCTAATCCGAATTCTCGCAGAGGAGGGAAAAACCGTATTCATCAGTTCTCACATTCTTTCTGAGTTAGGAGAAATGTGCGACAGCCTCCTCTTTATCAACGGCGGCAAGATCATCCATCACGGCTCCGCCGAAAGTCTCCGCAAAGGCTCCGCCGAATCCACCATCGTCAACGTTCAGCTTATCGAAGATTCCGATAAACTCCGCGAGTGGGCTGAGCTCTCTCCCAACGTAAAATTTATCGACTCTACCAAACAGGGCGGCCGTATCGAAATTGATTCCATAGAGGAAGACATCATCGCAGGCGTTCTTCGACGCATGATCAATTCCGAGCTTCCCGTAACCGAGTTTCACCAGGAAGAAAGAAAACTGGAAGACGCCTTCATCGAAATCCTCGGAGAAATCGAAGCATCCGGAGAAGCTATAGTAAATTGAATGAACTACCCCTTTCGCACCAATATCGAAACCGTCCCTATGCCGGATCAAATCACAACTGAAAAGCGGACTTCCCAGTCCACTCTCCAAAGCACCGGCTCGGTGGGCTGCAAAACGAACTGGGAAGTCTGTTCTACCACTCTTCACACTTGAAACTTCGTTGACCCCAGACCCTACAGAATCCCCTGCATCCGCACCTGCAGCGCCTGCTCCGATTCCGCTTGAAGCAAAGCTCTCGGACTTCCCGTCGCGCTTGAGTCCGGTTCTCGTAAAGGAACTTCGTCAGGGCCTGCGAACGAATCTTTTCGTTATTGCATTCATTCTGCTGCAGACCTTCATGATTCTCTGCCTGCTCGCAGGTCTTGCGAATCCAGGATCGAATGACTCGAACGGATTCTTCTGGTTCTTTATTGCGGCGACGCTACTCATCATCCAGCCGCTGCGTGGATTCAATGCGCTGAGCGGTGAGTATCAGCTCAATACAATGGACCTGATCCAGCTGACGCGGCTCGACGGCTGGCGCATCACCCTGGGGAAATGGACCGCTCTCAATGCCCAGGGACTGCTCTTTCTCGCGGGCGTCCTGCCCTATCTCGTGATTCGATACTTCTTTGGAAACGTAAATCTCGTCACTGATTTCGCAGCCATCGTATCAATCGGGCTGGCCTCGGGATTACTCACGGCGATTACAATTGGCTGCTCGGTTTTCAAGAGTATCATTCTGAGGGGCATTCTTCTTTTCGTGCTCATCGTCCTCGCGATCGCCGGTTTTAACCTCGTTGCTTACTCGGTCTTTGGTCGTTACGGGAGAGCTCCCGAACCCATGATGGGTGTGATGCTCGCTATAGCAACAGTCTACGGCATTCTCTTTTTCCTCTACTTCGGCGCCAGTCGTATCGCTCCGCTCTCGGAAAACCAGGCAACGCGCAAGCGACTCATTGCACTGGGATTTGCGATACTGTTTCAGGGCTTCTACTTCTTCGACGGAGGGGAAGCCATCATCGTCTTCAGCGGGGTCATTCTGGGACTCGCCTGCATCGATGCTCTGACAGAGCCGCTCCCTGTTTTCGACAGAGTCTGTGTTCCCTTCCGCAAATCCCCGATTCATCGCTGGTTGGGTCTCATTCTCTGCCCTGGATGGATCAGCGCAATCTTCTTCTTTATCGTTTGCTCCGGCTTGTGGTGGGGCACCGTTTCGCTGCTGGAAAATTTCTCTGGCAGCATTGCTTTCGATGAACTTAGAGATGTCACTCTCTTCGTTTCTTTCAGCAACCTCATCATTTTCCCGCTGCTCATCATGCATCTCTTCTTCGCGAAGCACAGCTCGATGAACCACACCTTCGGAATCTACCTTTTTACTCAGGCTGCGCTTTTCGGAATCACGCTCATGGTGATGGCAATAGCGAATGCACTTCGTGATTGGGAGGAAATAGCCTATATCGCTATACCTATTCCCTCCGTTTTCATTGCCGCGGAAAACGACGTTGATGAGCCAATTCACTTTGCAATTGCCGCCCTCATTTTCCTTCTCTGTATCGGATTCCCACTGCTAAGACAATTCCGCAGTGTGCGGGCCTTTTTCTCCGCATTGAAATCTCCGAAATAATCCATGCCTATACTGCCTCCATCAGTCGACAGCGACGCCATCGCGACTCGGGCGCGGAGCTACTCAGACCTTTTCACATTGCCACTGCGTGATCGCAACTGGCGGGGAAATCCCGGTGACTACGCCGGACTCGGTGTCGGAAGCTCACTCGATTTCCAGGACCACCGCAACTACCTCCCCGGTGATGATCCCCGACACATCAACTGGCAGGCCTACGCCCGAACAGGCGACTACTCGCTCAAGCTTTATCGCGAGGAAGTCCGCCCCGTGGTCGAAATCGCTTTTGATGTTTCGGGCTCGATGTTCGCCGTCCCCGAAAAAGCGACGCGTGCGTTGGAGTTGTTTACATTTTGCCAAGCCGCTGCAGAGAAATCGGGAGCGGCATCGCACTTGTATCTCGTGAAAGGTGACCATGCCAAACCGATCGAAACTCACTCTCTCATTTCGGGCCATTGGAGAGAAATTGCCGAACAAATTCCCGAAACAGATGCCTCGGCTGAGCCAAAACTGGGGGGAATCCCCTTCCGTGCCCGCTCCATGAGAGTGCTCATCAGTGATCTGCTCTTCCCCGCTCCGCCGGAAATAACAATTCGTGCTTTGCAACATCGCAACGGCCTCGCCGTTGTCCTCTGCCCCTACTCCCGGACCGAGGCCGATCCGGGCTGGGATGGAAACTATGATTTTGTCGACACGGAAACTTCCACCCGGCACGACCGCCGCGTCGATCCTTCTCTGCTGCTGCGCTATCTCGAAACCTATCGGCGCCACTTCGACGGTTGGAAAGCCGCCGCGATCCGCGCACGCATTCCCCTCGCCCGCATTTCGGCTGACCTGACCTTTGAGGATGCGGTAAAGCGCGAAGCCATCCCCGCAAACGCGATCCAACTTGCCTGAGCTAGCCTGCCTTTGATGCCCTTTTTTTTCTCCAACCCGGCTGGCTTTTGGGCCCTTCTCGGAATCCCTGTGATTCTCCTGATTCACTTTCTCCAACGCCAGTCGCAAACCCTCCCCGCGAGCACGCTTTTTCTCCTCGACGCAATTGACCGGCGAAGCCTCCGAGGGAGGAAAATCGACAAACTCCGTAATTCTTTACCGCTCTGGTTACAGCTTCTGTCTGTTCTCGTCCTCACCTGGCTACTCGTCGCTCCGCGATGGAATTCGGCTTCCAGCGTTCAGCGAATTGTGATTGTGTTAGATTGCTCCGCTTCGATGGATGCGTTTCGCGAAGAATCGCTCAATGCCATTCGCGAAGAAATCCCGAAACTGACACGGCGCACGGGGGGCGCCGCATACACCGTTCTCGAATCACATTTGCAGGGCAAAAAGCTCTACAGGGGAGAATCGTTTTCGGAATTGATAGACTCACTGGACGGATGGAAGCCCTCCAATAGCGCGCACTCTCCCGAAGGCGCTCTCCGCGTCGGGCGCAGTCTCGCCGGAACGACAGGCGCACTCATCTACGTGACGGATCATATCGACGAGTCACTGCCCTACGGAGCCACCCTTCTCAGCCTCGGAGAGCCTATCGAAAACGTCGGATTTACAGGTCTCTCCGTGCGATCACCGGAAGAGAGTGATGACACCACCTGGCAGGTCACGGTCAGAAATTACTCCGACACCCCACAGACACGGGAGTGGTTTCTCGCCGCAGGGCAGGAGCGAACCTCGGGGCGCTCCGTCACGCTGGAGCCCGGTGCGACGCGAACTCTGTCCGGTGTTTTCCCAGCCAACGCGCAGCGTGTCCAGCTCGTCCTCGGAGCGGACCGATTCACCCGTGACGACCGTCTTTATATTGTTCGCCCCGAACCAAAGCAGATCACCCTCGCCCACAATGTCTCCCCAAACGCAAACGAGCTCATCACAGCTATCATCGGTAGCCTCGAGAATGCTCCTCTCTTTAGCACCGAGGGAAATCCGGACGACGAAAACGCCCGGCCTGATCTCGTATTCTCAACGTACAACCCGCTCGACCCGAGGCCTGCACCACCCGTTTCGATCGTGCTCCTCAATCAGCAGAATGTGCCCCGAACATTCTTCAAAGGGCCCATCGTCGCAGCAAACCACGCTCTCATCGAAAGCCTTAACTGGCAGGGACTCATCGCAAAATCGACCGTTTCTATCCCGATTGGCGAGAGAGATGTGCCGTTGCTCTGGCAAGGCGATCGCCCTCTCATTCTCCTGCGCCAGTCAGGAGAAATTCAGCAACTCATTTTCAACTTCGATGTCATCCAGTCGAACGCTGCGCGGCTTCCCTCCCTTGTAGTCTTGGTTCACCGCTTCGTGGATTCCGTACGCACCGGCAAGATCGCAGCACGGATCGAAAACGCCGAACTTCGCCAACCCGTCGATCTCGCTTTCGATACCGGCGAAAACGCTGCGCCACTCGTGCTGACTGACGACTCCGGAGAGTCTACCTTTCCTCTCAATCGAGCGGCTCTGGTTCAGGCCCCTTCCCAGCCCGGATTCTTCACCGTCCGTCAGGGCAACAAGCCGCTGCTACTCGCTTCAGCTAATTTCGCTGACACGCGAGAAGCAGACTTTTCCGAAGCAGCATCTCGCTCCGATCTTTCCGGATTGCCCAAAGAAATTGTCGAACACCAGACCGTAACCGATCCTCTCTGGAAAATCTGGGCCATTGCCCTGCTCCTCGTTGCCCTTCTTACCTGGTATTTTCTGAATCAAGCTGACCACAGTTCTCCCGTCTCAGAATCAACCTGAAAAATTTCATCCTCTAATCTTCCACGGCGCGCAGCATCCCTCCGCCAGTTCCCTCCGCTATGTCCCTCTTCGAACTCCTCGCCATCCTTCTTGTGATTGCCGCACTGCTCGGCTACCTCAATATTCGCTACCTCAAACTCCCGACAACGATTGGCATCATGCTGATGAGCCTCGTTGTTTCGTTCACCCTCATTGTCCTCGGTTTATTCGTTCCCGCCATCGAGCAAATGGCGGAGAATATCGTTAGTCAGATCGATTTTTCTAACGTACTCCTCGAAGTCATGCTGAGCTACCTACTCTTCGCGGGAGCTCTTCACGTCGACCTTTCCGATCTCGCCAAGCAAAAGTGGGTCATAGCGCTCATGGCGACAGTCGGAGTCGTTCTCTCTACCGCGCTGATTGGAACAGCAGCCTATTTTCTCCTGCCACTATTCGGCTTTGAAACGAAATTCATCTACTGCCTGCTCTTCGGTGCACTGATCTCTCCAACCGATCCCGTTGCCGTTCTCGGAATTCTCAAGAAGGCCGGAGTCGGAAAGAGCCTCAAAACGAAAATCACCGGCGAATCACTCTTCAATGACGGTGTCGGGGTTGTCGTCTTTCTCGCACTTCTCTCGATCGCGACCGGCCAACATGAAATTTCGGCTGGCCACATTGCGGAGCTCTTCGCTGTCGAGGTCCTTGGAGGCATCGCATTCGGTTCCGCGATCGGATTTCTCGGCTACTACCTTCTCCGAAACATCGACAACTATCAGGTCGAAGTGCTCATCACTCTCGCACTCGTAACGGGCGGCTACGCCCTCGCGTCGCATTGGCATTTGTCTGGTCCTCTCGCCATGGTCGTTGCTGGTCTCATGATCGGAAATCACGGCCGTCTCCTCGCCATGTCGAACACGACCCGCCAACACCTCGATCTGTTCTGGGAGCTGGTGGACGAAATTCTCAATGCGCTGCTCTTTGCTTTGATTGGGTTGGAACTGCTGATCGTTTCCAATCAATTCACGATGCAGACGTTCCTGCTCGGACTCATCATGATCGTTGTCGCTCTAACCTGCCGTGCGACGGCGGTTTCCGTTCCCGTCACCATCCTGAAACCATTCCGTCGCTTCAGCGATGGTGCGATCAAAATGCTGACCTGGGGCGGATTGCGCGGAGGCATTTCCGTGGCACTTGCCCTGGCCCTTCCTGAGGAAGCCGGTCGCGGTCTTTTTCTCAAACTCACCTACATGATCGTTATCTTCTCAATTGCCGTGCAAGGGCTGACGGTAGGCAAACTCTACCGATCAACAATCAAGGAAGCGAAAGCCGAGGAGGAATAGCCCATTTTGGCGCGAGCGCAAATACACGCTCAGCAGGAAGTTGGCACTCCCAAGGCTAGCTTAACCGAGTGGGGAATGGCTCCTTTGACAAAGCCAAGACATTCCACTGCTCCAGTCGGTTTTCCCGGCAACGCAATAACAAGAGATCGATCGACAATCGCAGCCAGGCTACGTGACAAGATTGCATTCGGCGTGATTCCAAGAGATTGAATCCGAATCGATTCCCCGAAACCGGGAATCTCGACGCGCATGATTCCTCGAATTGCCTCGGGCGTAACATCGCGAATATCGACACCTGTTCCCCCGGTCGTCAAAACTAATCCACATCCCTGAGCTGAGAACGCACGAATCGTCGTCTGGATTTTTTTCAGATCATCCGGGATCACCGCTTCCGCTTCCACTTTCCAACCATACTCGTCGCAGGCTTTGCAGAGAGCGGGACCTCCATCATCCTCGTACTCTCCAGCCGCCGCACGATCGGAAACTGTGATAACACCAACGGAAATGGAATCACTCATTCTCGAGACCTCGTTTTCTTCTGGAAAGACTACTGAGAGAACTGCACGTTTCCTCCCCCGAAATTCGGAGTTGGAAAAGTCGGCGGAGTCGGCGGAGAAACCACGCCAGTCCGCTCCTGAGGGGCCGTCGTAGGATGGTACGAAGTCGCCCCCGGATTCGCTGGAGGAACTGGCGCTGTCGTAGTTGAAGGATAAGGCGAAGAGGAAACTGGAGGCGCAGTGGTCGTCAACGGATATACCCCTGGGCTGGACGATACGGGCGATTGGGAAACCGTCCCCGGATAACTCCTTGTCGACGTCGTCGCCGGAGCGGAAGGAGCCGTCGAAGTCACGGATCCGTATCGGCCACCTGTGCGGCTGTAAGGAGAACTGGGCGTAGATGCCGGCTCTACTGCAGTAGAGCCGTTCATTTTCAAATTTGGAGGCGCCGAAGTGGGAACCTGAATCGTTTTGCCCGCGATAATTTTGGTATTCGACATCCCATTCGCTTCCTGAATGCGTCGATAGCTCGTGTTGTATTTCTGTGCGATACTGGAAAGAGTTTCTCCGAGCGTAATTTTGTGCTCAACCAATTGCTCGCCCTGTCGAAGCTTGAATGCAGGTTTAGTCGGCGCTGCGGGGGCTGGAGCTGAAGCTGCCGGGAAAGGCGCTGGCGCATTTGAAGCATGCGAAGAACTGCTTCCCGAAGTATCAGGATACCTTGGAGGATCCGGGTATGCAGCCGGAGGCGGCACCTGCTCTTCAACAGCAACCGTCGTATCTTTCTTTTTTCCCAAACAACCGACCGACAGAAATCCGCAGAGACCTATCGTGGAAAGATGCAAAAACAATCGTCCAGAAACCATTGGGATCAGTACCATGCAAATCCCCTTCGTGAAAGTTAAATTTTAAAATTTATCAAAGATTATTCTCAAATTTTAATATTTTCGCGATTTTAAGTAATTCTATGGGGGGGAATTTACAAGATTGGGCTTGGAGCCTCTTTCGCCGGTCTCTCTGAGGCCAGATCGGACGCGCATTTTCTAACAATGCTAACTCAGAAGTCAGAGACCTCGGCTACAGATTTCAAACTGTTATGCAATCAACTCTGGAATGGCTTTTCCTTTATTCACGATCGGCGTTGGGCGACCGTTGAAGTCATCGATCGTGACTTTGTTGTAGTCGATTCCGAGATGGTGGTAGATCGTCGCGAGATAATCATGAGGGCCGCAAGGCCGCTCCACGACGTCCTCTCCCCTCTTATCGGTGGCACCAATCAACGCACCCGTCTGGATTCCGCCTCCAGCCCAGATATTGGAAAAAGCGCGTGGCCAGTGATCACGCCCCGGCTGCAAAGTCCCGGTTGGGCCACTCGCATTTCCGGCTCCGGTGCTGCGATCGTATTTGATCTTCGGGGTACGGCCAAACTCACCTGTCACGACAACGAGGACACGCTTATCGAGTCCGCGGTTGTAGACATCTTCAATGAGAGCGGAAACGGCACGATCGTAATTCGGCATCCGAAAACGAAGTGCCTCAAACTGATGCTGATTCACGGCATGATCGTCCCAATTATTCACCCGTCCGCACAGTGGTCCACTCAAGGTTGAGGTAACCACATCGACTCCTGACTCGACGAGACGACGAGCCAACAGCAATTGCTGCCCCCAACGATTCCTGCCGTATCGATCACGGAGTGCCGGATCTTCTTTAGATAGATCAAAAGCATCGCGGGTCGCTGGATTGGTCATCAAGGTCATCGCCTGTGCTTCAAATTCGTCGAGCGCACTGAGCTCTCCCTCCTTGTCAAAAGCACGCTCCATCTTGTCGAGACTCTTCCGCAAGGCAAGGCGCTCGCTGAGCCGTCGAGTCTCTGCCGGATCGGTAATTCCAATATTCGGAACTTCAAAGTCAGGACGATTGGGGTCACCGGTAATACTGAATGCGGAGTAGGTGTTTCCCAGGTAAGCCGGTCCGCTGTAATTTGCCGGGGCAGGATTGACCCCTACGTAGTGTGGCAAGGGATTACTTCCATCGCCCTGCTGCGAACGAAGATAATTTGCAACCGACATCCAATCCGGAAGTTTGGGCTTTGGTTTGTCGCGCGTATCAGGATCTCCGGAAAACATCTGCATCGAACCAGCCGGGTGCCCTCCCGCGCCCTGATTCATGGAACGCAAAACAGAAAACTTATCTGCGATCTTTGCCTGCATTGGTAACATCTCGGTGAAACGTGTTCCCGGAATCTTCGTGGAAATCTCTTTAAAGGGGCCGCTGTATTCGCTTCCGCTGTCGGGCTTCGGATCGTAGGAATCGACGTGCGATAATCCTCCGGGCAACCAGACCAGGATGACCGCAGTCTTTTCGCTATCTGGCTTAGTCGCATTTTCGGCACGCAATTTCATGAGGCCGGGAAGCCCAAGTGATCCCATCCCAGTGAGGCCTATTTGCATAAATCCTCGTCGATCGAGAGGACCGGAGCAGTGGGAGAGTTTAGACGGAGTCAAAATCGATGACATGATGAATCAGGTGGTTGATTGAAAAGATACTACGTTTTTTACTGCATTCCGAAGGCGATGATCTCCTTACCGTCGGCTCCATTCCAAACTCGGAGAAAGCTGTCTTCGCCCCCGGCGACAATCATTTTTCCATCGGCTGTGCTCGCTGCGGCCTGCATGAAATCGGGAAGCTTGGATATGGCGCGAACCTGGCTGCCTGCATCGGTGACGATCCGAACCAGGTTGTCGCCGGCGGAGGTCACGATTCGATCTGTCGCTCCGATGAATTCCAGGGAGGTGACTTCTTTGGTCCACCCTTCGATCTTTTTCTTTCTCTCGCCAATCGTGAGATCCCAGGAATTGACGACTCCGTCGCCACCCGCCGTTGCGAGGACGCGGCCATCCGACCGAAAGGCAACGTCGTTCACGTAATGGGTGTGGCCCTCAAAGAGATTCAGCTGATTACCTGTCTCGACCTCGTAGATGCGTGCGATTTTATCCGCTGCCCCGGAAGCGAGCCACTTTCCATCGGGAGAAAAATCGAGGCTGATGACACTGTCGGTATGGCACTCTTTCCACGTCGAAATAACCCCATTTGATGCGACATCAAACAGAGTTATGTCACCGGATCGAGAGGGTTCACCGCCTCCGGCCGCGAGAACTTTTCCATCAGGGCTGAAGGTGACAGTCTCGACCCGATCAGCGAACAACTCCGGTTGCTTCTCGCCGCCAAGAACCTTTTCGAATTCCCATCGAGCATTCGAAGCCGTGGTCGATTGGGCCCCGTTTCCTCCCACGGAAAGGAATGAACCGTCTGGCCGCACCACGAGACTGGCAGATTCAATGGCAGTCCCCTCTGCATATTCGAGCGGAGTTCCCGTATTGACTGTCCACGCTCGAATCGAACCGTCGACACAGCTCACCGCAATCCGGGTAGAGTCAGCCGAGAAAGCGAGCGCGAGCGGCTTCGGCCCTATCGCCGCTGCCTCTTTCTTCGCTGCAGTCAATGCGGCGGTCGCTTCTGTCTCATACTTCTTTGCCGCGGCCTCTGCTGCCTGAGCTGCGGCAACGTCCTTGGCATTGGCAGCCTGCGTTTCGGTGATCTTTTTCTGATTCGCCTGCGCATCGGTGATATTGCTCTCAAATGCGGCAATCGCGGCGACGGCGTCGTTCTCCTTTGTCTCCGCCGCCTGAAGGGCAACCTTCACCTTTTCCAATTCGGACTCGAGCACCTTCACGGTTTTTCCTTCGGGCGGGGTTTTGAGAGCCGCTTCAGCATCGGCTACTTTCTTTTCCGCTGCGACACGTGCCTCTTTCAAAGGAGGAATCGCTTTCTTCGCTTCGGGAAGTTTTTTGTTCATCGCGACGACCGCGTCCTTGGCCTTCTTCAACAAATCCACGAGCCCCTTGTCCCGAGCCGTGATTGCCGCGGCGCGAGCCTTTTGAAAAGCTTGCTCCAGCTTTTCCCGATCAATCGTCTTCTGCAAATCAGCTATCTTCGCGGTGAGTTGCGGCGTCCCCCGGAGATCAAACAATTCCTTCCCTTCCGCTGCATCCCACAAACGAACCCGCCCGTCCGCTGTGCCTGTCGCAATCGATTTGCCATCTGGAGAAATAGCAACACATTCCGCAGCGGCTCCGAACTGACGGATCGTTTTTCCGTCGCTGAGATTCCAGATTCGAATCTTGTTATCGCTACCGCAGGTTACCACTTGTCCTGGGACGGAAGCGGCAAAACAGGTGACACCAACAGCTCCAGTCAGGATTTTCGGAGCGGTGAAAGCTGCTCCCGGAGCCGGCATTGGCCAAACGCGAATTTGATTGTCCGTTGTTGCAGTGAGGATATTTTTCCCGTCAGCGCTCCAGCCCAGAGCCGTCGTTGCCGTCCCCTGTGACTTGGCTATGGCAACAGAAAGATCGGCTGCTACCTTCTTTGCCGCCTCGTCGTCCTTGGCTGTGGCAGCCTTTCGTCTGGCCTCCAGTGCGGGATCCAGCATTCCCTGCTCCGCAATTTTTTTCCCATCCGCCAGGTTCCAGATACGCAGATTCCACGGAGAAGAAACCAAGGCCAACCTCGTGCCATCGGGCGATACAGAAAGTGCGACCACTTTCCCGGAAACGGCTTTCTCTACTGTCCGCACGACCTTGCCGGAAGCGGAATCGATCATGACTACAGCTCCATTATTGTCAGCCGCGATAATCTGTTTCCCACTCGGCAGGGACTGAGCGGCAACGATTGCCAAAGCCGGGTCAGCTTTCCGGGTAGACGCCGGAGCCTGTGTCTTCTTCCAGATTTTCACTTCGCGAAAACTGCCGGACGCAAGACGATCTCCCCCAGGGCTGAAGGCAAGCGAGTTGACCAGGGCGCGATGGGCGGATAGGTCTTCGGAAGAAGTAGTTGCCTCCCCCACCAAGCTACGAAGCGCGAGATCGTAGACAAAGATTCGATTGCCGCGTCCGCATGCGACGTAGCGGCCATCCTCGGTCATGGTTACGGAGTAAATCGGATCCACCTCAGCGGAAAGAGCCTGCCAGACAACCTCGCGAGCCTCCTGCGTTGAGGACTTGGCTCCTTCATCAATCCACTGCTTGAGCTTGGCAAGTTCCGCTCCATTCAGCGGGCGCGCACCGGTCTTGTTTTTACTTGGCGGCATCTCGATGAAATCCGAGTGCGCGGAAGCTTCGACGAGAAGACTGTCGCTGCTGTTACCGGGAACAATGGAAGGACCGTTGTCACCCCCCTTGATCATCAGCTCCGGAGTCTCCATGTTGAGACCTGCCTTCGTTGTCGTTTTGTTATGACAGGAAACGCAGTTCGTTTTCAGGAATGGATAGATATCCCGATAGAAGTCCAGTTCCGCCGCAGCAAAGGTCGGGATCAATGCGAACCCGAGGCAGAATCCCAGCTGTGAAATAGCTTTCATTTTTTTGGTGCGGCCTGTGCAACAGCTTTTTCTGCCTCTTCCGCCTTCGGCTTAACGACGATGCGAATCGGCTTCGAGACAAGGATGTCGACACGATCCTTGGGTGCGGCTTCCTTGGTAACAGCGGCGAGATGTTTCTCGGCTTCTGCTTTCGCCGCGTCGGCTAGCTTCTGTTTCTCCGTAGCCGCCTTGGCAGCCGCCTCTGCTTCTGCCTTTTTCTCGGGTGCGGCTTTGGTGACTTCGGCTGTCAGTTTTTTCGCACTCTCTGCGGCGGCAGCTGCTTCGGATTCCGCCTTCGTTTTTGCTGCCGTAGCACGAGCGACTCCCTTGGGATTATAACGATACTTGGCAACTCCACCTCCGTAGAATGCCAGGTCGTATTCACCCGGCTTCGTTTTCAGTGTGGCGAGGTCGAGTTCAACATCATAGCTTTCAGCTTTGAGAGGAAATTCGAAAGGAGCCAGTCGATCGAATCCAACACCATGGGCTTTCATCTTGATTGAGGTACCCGTGAAATCCTCCCGCCAGACCGCCTTCAGTGGGATCGTCAATTTTTCACCCTCAGTCACTTCCCACACCTTTTCTTCCGCGGCGAAAAAGCTCAGAGGTGCCGCCTCGGAATCACTCACGGAAACAGGCATGCTATTAACCAAGCGAGGAGCCGGGATCTCCTGCTTGGCATCTTTCACCGGCCACTCCATCGTCGCCAGTCGACAGGGACGAGTCACCATCTTGCCATCGATTTTTGCACTTCCCGTGATCGAAGCGAGAGCGAAATCCGGCTTCGCGTTCGCATCAGCAGTAATAACGATATGACCAACCGATTTGCCGGCAGGAATTTTCAATCCGGTCGCCTGCACTCCCTTCGGCAGGTCTTCCATTTTCAGATCGATATCTCCGGCAAAGCCATCGCGCCGGATAGCAAGCACTTCGAGGACCGTGGCATCGCCGGTGCGAAGAGCGAGAGGTTTGGAAAAAGCAGCTCGGTCTCCATTTCGTAAAGTCATATGCACAGCCCAGGCAGCGATCGCGAAATCAGGCTGTTCCTTACGAACGACTAGCCGATATTCGTTGCTGGGCTCGTTGCGAGTTCCTCCAAACAGATCACGAACCTGGAGTCGGTAAACGCCATCTTCCTTGATCTCGACTTTTCCAAGAACATCTGGCGAGCCGATGTCATAGGGCGGCCCGTCGTAGGAGTAGCCGTTAGAGCTGACCTTAAGCGGACTCGCGATATCGTAGAGTTCCGCAACATCGACGAGCGTTTTCTTTCCGTCTTTCTCCGTGACGCCCTGGACGAGCACAAAAGGATCTGTCGCGTGCCCCATTCTTTCCGACGCTACCTCGACCCACCAGACCTCATCTTTCTTTGCCGTGAACTCGAACGTATCAACATCGGCGGCCGGATAAAATGATCCGGCGATATCGCAAGGCAGCGTAATTTTTTGCGCGCGGTCGGCTTCATCATTCGGCTCCACTTCCTGCGACTTTGCCTTCTCCGACAGACCGGGCGGAGGCCAGGAAGCCGCACTTACTTTTGCCGTCGAAGGATGGCGCGGCGGAAGGCCATCCGCAGAAACTTCCTGCAAGGCAAGTCGATAAAAATGGCGATCGCTTCCCTGATAGGTCAGGTCGTTCACTTTGATCATATAGGTGCCATCGGCATCCGGCTGAAAGTCGATCACTCCGCCCGTGCGATTCACGAGCAGGTCTCGCCCCTCAGCGTCTGCGACGATCACTACCGGAGTCAGCTTGGAGTCGATTCCCACAGCGGCGCATTCAATCGCATATCTTTTCCCTTTCTGGGCTGGGAAAGAATAGTGATCGATCGCACGTTTCGGCATCACCGCGTTGGTGATCGAGTTCACGGAAATAGCTGCCGCCTTCTCCTTCGAATCACGCGGCTCCGTACAGGCGATTTCTTTCATCGTCCCCACGGTGAAAGCTCGCGGCGAAGAAACCCCCAATCGCGAAATGACACGGGCATCATGAATGCCAATCGGCGCATCCTTCGAAACGGATACGACAAACTTGTTCTCGACTGGCTTGCCATTCTCTCCAATCACAGGTTTGGCCGTGATTTTCGGATCGGAGAAAATGAGCTGCGTAACTTCCTCAAGGTGTTGCCCCGTGATCGCGACCTCAACAGTTGCCCCCTGTTGCGCCCCCATTGGCATTGTTGTGAGAAGATGGGGATCGGGAAATCCGACCAGTTGGGCACGAGCAGAATTTGCGACCAACAGGATTGCCGACGCGAGAATGAGATAGGAGAATTTTCGGATCATCGGCTCAGTGGTTGTAGAGAAACTCTTTGGTGTTCATGATCGCCCAGAGCAGATCCTCGTAGGCCATTTTCTTCGCTGTCGCTGGAGCAATCGGCTTCCCTGCGGAATCTGTTCGCGGAATATTAATATGACTTTCGGCGATACTCAGTTCTTCTCCCGTCGGCGGTCGCGAGAAAGCGGCTAGGTAAATTTCATGAATCTTCTTCGCATCTTCCTCCTCTGACTTCGCAAGACGGTCGGCGCGCCCGCCTGCTGTCGCGAGCTTGCCTTTCACTTCCGAAGAATTCATCAGGTGCAAGCTTTGCGCCAGACTCGACGACTGCACCCGCTCGCACTCACAGACGCTCGCTGCATCGGGACGTCCAAAAACTTTGAGAAAAGCCGACGAGTTGTAGCTGTTGTCCGGCAAAGCCACTGCGCGAGTTCCCATTGGAAGATCAGCGAAGCTCGTCGTCGCACCGGTCAAGCAGTCAACCGCATCGAGAAGCACCTCCGCCTGCAAACGCTTGGGATAAAAGTGAGAGAAGTTCTGATGATCGACCGCATTGTGCTCATTGGGTTGAGCACTCAATTGATAGGTCTTGCTGCTGACGATCACCCGGATCGCTTCTTTTAGATCGAAGTCACTTTCGATGAAGTGTTTTGCCAGCGCATCAAGCAACTCGGGATTGGTGGGCGGGTTGGTGTCGCGAAGATCATCTTCTGGCTCGACGAGCCCCTTTTTGAAGAAGTGCTTCCAGTATCGGTTCACGAGAACCTTGGCAAAAAACGGATTCGACTCCTGCGCCATCCAATCGGCAAGCTGCAAACGTGGATCGTCGTCCGGCGCAACCTCCAGAGAAGGCCCTCCGAGACCGGCTGGCTTCACTGGTTGCTCCGTTTTCTTGTTCACATACTGAGCGGTTCCCCGCTTGTGAAAAATAAGATCCTCTCCTGCTATCGCGGTTGGCTTTCTCCCCACCTGGCTGAAAAAAGCAGCGAGACTGTAGTAGTCCCCCTGACTCCACCGCTCGAAGGGATGGTGGTGACACTGCGCACACTGCATACGCACGCCAAGAAAGAGTTGGGCAACATCTTCGAGCTGCTGCTCGGGCAACTTGACTCGCTTGTACCAGGCAACGGGCGGATTTTCGACAATCGTCCCGGTCGCCGCGAGAATTTCTCGAACAAATTGATCGTAGGGTTTGTTGGCTAGCAGGCTATCACGAACCCAGGAATGAAAAGCGAAATTCGCAGTGATGTCGGCTTTGCTCTCACGCCGATTTTTCAGCAGTGTGGCCCATTTATTAGCGAAGTAGTCGGCATAGTCTGGACTGTCAAGTAGAGCGTCAATCACTCGATCTCGCTTGTCGGCATTTGTATCAGCTGCGAAGGCGGCCGCTTCCTCGATCGTTGGAAGTCGGCCCGCGATGTCCAGAGTAACTCGACGAAGAAAAGTAGCATCGTCGGAAACCGGAGACGGAGGCACCCCGATCTCTTTCAAATTCTGAAAGACTAACTCGTCAACAAAATTCGAAGTCGCTGGCAAATTCTCAACCGGTGCCCCAAGCGGAATAGAAACGCTGAAAACAGACACTTTTCCCGAGTAGCGAACCATAACCGCGACATTGCCGGGAAGGTCACTTGTTTCCACGAGTCCCTTTTCACCCGCGGTGGCCATCGCCTTGTCATTTGCCTCGTAGAGCGCCAGTTCGGTGACATCACGCTCCGATCCGTCGGAGTATTTTGCGGTGACTTTCAACTGCTGCTTGGCCTTCTTGGCCATCGTCATGCGACTAGGTTCCAGTTCAATCGCTGTCAGTTCCGGGTCTGACTCGTCCGCATAAGGCATCCCCTGCCCAATCCATTTTACGAGCGTTTTGTATTCCTCCGATCCACGCGCCAGCTTATTCCCCCCACCATGCGGCACCGTGTTTGTCGCCTTAAGAAGAAAAAGACTCTGCTCGGGCGCATTGGGGAAAACGCGGCGACCTTTCGCCTCCTTCACAATATGCTCGTAATCTTCCTGTGGCTCAAAGCCAAGCAGGGAAAGTCGAAAGCCGCGTTGCCCTACATCTGCCTTGGCATGACAAGCACCACTGTTGCAGTGCGCTTTCGTCAGAATGGGTACCACGTCGTGGACAAAGTTCAGTTCTTCATCCTCTTCGCTGAACACAAAATTCGGGGCAAGTAGCGACAGGGTCGAAACAGTGCCTAGAAGGAATCGCGAAGGATGCATAGAGGCTTTGGCTGAAGTCAGAAAAGAAAGCATGGCTATCGAGGAACCGACCTAGACTAATTTTACCACTTCCTTTCGCGCGCTAAACCACCGAATCGCGCTACTGCCTGATAGCGCATATCTTACAGCTATTCGCACAGATGCTACCTGAGAAAAAGACTGGCAGGTCAACTTTTCGCTTTTTGCCCTCCTAATCCCGCACAGGCATCGCAGATCGAACCCGCAAGGCCTCCTTCTCTTCTCGAACGCGCGCCAATCCCACGCAGACAGCGTCAGGTAACTAATCCCCGATCCCCTGCTTCACTTCGCGAAAAAGATCGACGAGTTCCGCGTCGGTCAAGAGCAAGGCATTAGCAGGGCCGAACGAGAAATCGCGAAGCACATTACCATCCGAGTCGACCCATAGAACTGCCTTATGAGTGGCACCACCTTCGATTCCGACTGCGAAAAGGCCTGATGACCTAATTTCTCAAGGATTGCTGCCGGAGCGACTAATCTACAGCAGCGTCGGACGGCTCTTTCTTTTCTCGAAAGAGAAGCGCAAAAACAACCAGGATTACGACCAGGTAACCCACCGGCAGCATCCAGAACTGTTTCCATTCTGTAAAGGTTGCTTCTTCACCCATGATTTTCGTCGCGTAGTAACCGCTGAGAACCTGGGAACTGATCAGGAATGCAATCCCTTGAGTAAAGACCGTGAGCAATCCCTGCGCCTGTGCCCGCACCTTTTCATCGACGTGCCGGTCAACATAGAGATAGCCTGACACAAATACAAAATCGTAGGAAAATCCGTGCAGTAACACGCCGAATAGTGCCAGCGAGGTAACCGCGCCCTGCAATACAGCTCCGTCAGCCAGGCTGCCTGCCGCAGTTGCGAAAACGAAGTAGCGCAGGATCCAGCAAAAGATGCCGATGATCATCGTCCATTTGATTCCGAATTTTTTCAGGAAAATCGGTAGCACGAAAAACAGAACGGGAAGCTCCGCAATCTGCCCCCAGGTCAAAAACGCGGTCGTCTTTTCCATTCCAGCCTGGCCGAGGAATGGGCCGAGGTTCGCCCAGTATGGCATGAAGGCGCAGCAAACGAGCAGCGAGGCAATCATGAATACAGCGAAAGAGAATTTCTTAAAATACGGAAATGTCCCTGCACCGACAAGTTCGCCGAAAGACACTTTCTCTCCTTTTGCTGGTGGTGGTGTTCCCGGGAGAAAGAAGGAATAAACCCCAACTACCAAGGCAGCGCCGGCAGCGACATAACACTGGTAGACTGATGTGTCGTATTGGAACACAAAACTGATCGCGAGACCTGCCGCAATCCATCCCAGGGTGGCAAAGATTCGAACGCGCGGATAGTCACGCTCTGAATCGGCAAGGTGCTTCAGACAGATCGTATTCGAAAGTCCCAGCGTCGGCATGAAGCAAAGAGAATGAGCGAGAAGCAGACCAATGAAAAGATTCGGATTTTCCGGATCAGCGAAATTCGGGGCCGCGGCAATGAACACGGCGGAAAGGATCATCAGGATTCCCTGCAACCGTTCCGCGTTCAAGAACCGGTCCGCAAAAATACCAATGAAGAATGGCGTTACGATGGCCGCAATGGGAGTGCAGGAATAGGCGTTGCCAATTGCCTGAGCACTGAACCCAGCTTCAAACATAAATCTACCGAGGCCTGCGAACCACGCTCCCCAGGTGAAGAACAAAACGAACATCATCACGCTGAGCGTGGTGAAAAGCGAAAGCGAAGTACGAGTCGAAGCGGATGAAGACATGGAATGAAAGAATTGCAGAAGCACCTCTTATGCCCTCATCGACAGGTCGATGACAAGCCAAGACCACCTCAGAATTGCGTAAAACAGTCGCGCTCCTATTTCGCATTGCGATCCAACTTGGCCCAGCCTGAAATCGACGGCATGGCTTCCGTCATGCGGGAACCTGAGTCTATCTCTTGATACTGAAATTCCGAAAAACGGATTCGTGTAACTCGGCCCGGAGCCTTGCCATCAACGAAATTCAGTTCCGCAGGCCTCTGCTTGCCGAGAAATTCCTGAAAGCGACTGTAGAAAAGAGTTTTCAGAACTCGTCCCGTCGAGGAGAAGCACTCTACCATCGCCGGAAGTTGTCGCTTGTCCCTCTGATCAGGGACCGATTCGGAAGAGGTGTTTCAGTCCACGGATGTAGATGCTGTCGCCGACCACTGCCGGCGTAGCGGAAGCTTCCTCTCCGAGAACAGATTGCCCGAGAACCTCCAATTCACGGCCAGGTTTGAGAATGTGCATCGTCCCACTTCGGTCGAGCATGTAGATTTTGCCGTCCGCCAGGATAGGGGAAGCATAAAAACCGTCATCCGCGAAATCGGCCCAGAGCTCTTCCCCGGTTTTGGCGTCGTAACAGGCAAAGCTACCGTCATCGGAACCACAGTAGAGCAGTCCCTCGTGAAGCAGGGCTGTCGAAACCCCTGGCTTGGAGAAGCCGCTTTCCCACACAATTTCTCGAGTCTTCACATCGATCGCGCTGAGATTGGCGGAATCCGCGGAGACGTAGACAAGACCGTCACCGTAGACCGGAACCGAGGTCACCTCGCCATATCTGAGACAATCGAGCCGCCAGAGTTCTTTGCCAGATTTCAGATCGTAGGAAACCACCGTCGGTTCGGCCGCAAGAATAACCTCCTCGCGCGCACCGATCATCGCAACCTTTGGCATCGACCAAGAAGATCCGAATTCCCGTATCGTCTTCCAGCGCTCCTCCCCGGTTGCCACATCCAATGCGGCGACATATCCGGTATTCTGCTGATCATATTGAATCAACAGGTCGTCGCCATGGGTAACCAGCGACGAAGCATGACCGTATAGATTTTCTGGTTTCCCGAGATTCTTAGACCAAACTGGGCTGCCCTCAAGATCGAATGCTGCCAGGTCGCCATTCGCAAAGCTGGCGAAAATCCAAACGCCATCCGTCGCCATCGTCGGTGCTGCGTATCCAGTGCCCTCGGCGACCCGAACACTGTCAGGGGAACCGGGAATATTCTCCACCCGTCTCTCCCAAACGATTCCTCCACTTTCGGAATCGATACAATAGACGACCCGGGTCGATGCGTTGGCACCAGTCAGGTAGAGTTTTCCATCCCAAAAAATCGGCGAACTGTAGCCGGGTAGCGGGATCCGGGTCTTCCATTTAATTCCTTCGCCGGACTCGCCATTCCATTTCATCAACAGGCCGGTAGCTGGTGAAACACTGGCCGCCGGTCCCAACAGATTGGGCCAGTTCTTCAGGCGATCGGCCTCGGAGGCGACCTGCTGCTCTTCCTCAGCAGTTCCCACTTGAGTCAAAAATGCAAGTGTCACGACGAGGATTACGACTGCGGCGAACGCACTGCCCTTGCCGCAGGTGTTACCCGATTGATTCGTCTTCCCATCGGCTGGGTAGGTGCGAGACGAGACGGTGTGACAGATCTCCATCATCATAAATCACAATCCGTCCCGGAGAGTGCGGGTGCGGCGGGGCGGAAAAAGAATTTCTTTCCCGTTTCAGTCGGATAATTGTTCCTACGTTCCCGGCACATCGCCGCGCATCTTGGCAATTTCAGCCATGATGTTCTTCAAACCTTCCCGTTTTCGAATTCCACTGTATCCCACGACGCCAAGATTCTTTTCAATAGCAGGATCAAAAACGGCGAAGATAGGCGTGGCGGTTAAGGGAGCTTTCGCGATGGAATCCCGAACCGGCTTCGGGGTGAGGTAGAGATTCGATCCGTCGACGAAGATGATCACCGATTCGTCTTTCATTGCCTTAATTGCCGTCAAACTGGCGGCGTTGGAGGGACCTCACGTAGAGCCCGGTTCCATCAGAAGAAAAGAGATGGCCTTGTTTGCTTCGGCGGCTTCCTTTTTGATACCGTCTAGATTCTCGAGGTCTTCGAAGAAAATCACTTCATCCGGAACAATCAGTGGTTCCGCGGCTTGGAGCGCCGACACTCCAAGGAGAGTTATTAGGGCCAGAGCTTTTTTCATTACCGAATGGTTGCCAGAAATCTCCATAGGATCAAGCTCGAATTGATACGCGAGAAGGGAATCCAGCTGAAGCTGGGGAGTTTCCTGAAGCTTTCCCGGATCACCAGCCGTCCGGCAAATCGCTGAGCGTTTCCCGGAGAATGTGGCGGATCGCCTTCTTCTCCGTGGCGGCAAGGTAGGCAAAATCCGGATCCGTTTTTTTTGTACTGATCGCCTCGCCGAGAATCTGGTATACCTGCTGCTTGAAGAGATCGGGAGTGGCCTGAAAAACGTCGCTGTAGATCAGGTAGCTGCAACGATGTTTGAACATCCGGGTTTCCAGGTCGAGATCCTTCAGCGAGATCCCGCCCGATGCTTCCTTGCGATTGGCGAGAAAATCCTCTCGATACTGGGGGTCAACCTTGATCCCTCCGGAAGGAAATTCTGCTTCGTCGGCAAACAAGAGGTAGCGAACGAGCTCCTCGGCAAGTTTGTTGAGAACCACGGCATGCTCTGGCTTGATTTCCCCCTTGCCGATATGCTGATAGGTTCGCCCCCGGTAGGAGGCTTCCAAAGCCATATTCATGAATCCTGACTGATGCTCTAGGAGCAGATGCGGAAGGATATCGCTGGTCTCAGTGAGATACGCAGACCAGTCATATTCCGTACCTGGTTCAAGCAGCTCGGTGACAATCTTTCCACCGACTTTCTCGCCCTTGAGGTTACCCTTGTGGTCAAAGTCGCCCGGATTCCCGGTCACATGGTAGCCCCCAAAACGATCACTGAGAGGAATCTGGTGCCCAATTTCTTTGTCGCGGAACGCCACAAGTTTGCCCCAGTTGGAACCGGGAATCACCGACCGCGTCGACAGCCCAGGTATTCGCCGGGTCTCAGCGACGGCGTGACAGTTCATGCAGCGACCCGAACGCTCGATTACTGGTAGTTCTTCGCCCTTCGGTATATCGAAAATATAGAAGATTCCTCCCAGCTCGGGATCGAGCGAAATGATTTCGACTTTTCCGCCGGGAATGTAACCGACGTAGACGTCTTCGTTGAAATACATCGCCCGGGGATTACTCCCCGAGATTTTCCGCGTTTGAAGGCTGGTCCGGGAAAAAACCAGCAACTGAGAACTGGCTGGAACATCAAGATGTTCCAGCAGACTGGAGACAAATGCCTTTCCACTGCTCTTGTCGAGTTCGCGCTTCCCAGATTCGAAATCCGCCATCATCCGGGTGAACGGATCATTAAGTTCCCGGGTATGGTATTCATGGGCCGGGCTGTAGGGGTCGTAATAATTGATGTCCTGCCCGGCGGCCGAAAGCGCCACGGACAAAACAAGGAAAACCTGAACGTGAATTCTCTTCATCGGATTGGATCATCCACCAGCAAAAGTGCGAAAACAACTCCCGGAATTCCGCCGTCAGGTCGACTCGATCCGTCGAGGGTATTGGGTCAATTCGCGGCCATTCGCGTTCCATCTGATTGAGTTGAGTATTCCAGACTTAGAATCAGCCCCGCAACATTCACTCCAGATCAACAACCACCGCATCCGCATCAATGACCCCCGTGCAGCCTTCCGCTCCACCCTCATCGGAGTAGAACTGAGCGGTGTGCTCCTCAAAATTGCCGTCGAAGTCAGCCTTTTCCGCATCGGCTGCCATCCCCCGGACCTCAGAGAAAAGGTTCTGCGCCGCTCCAGCGCGCCCTAGCACCAACGACGTCACGAAGGTAACCAGCGCCATCACTCCGAAACGAAGGGCCACCTGTCTCACCTCGGCCGCCGTCGCCGAATTGCCCGTGCAGTCGGTGTAGATTCGAGCAATCCGCTTGGCGGCTCCCTCGGACAGTTCCGAGGTGTTCTCTTTCGCGAGGAAAGCCAGTTCCTTGAGGCGGGCCACGTTTTCTTTTTCGGTCCCCTTCTTCACGTAGTCGCGGGCCTGGTCCCAGATTTTCTGGATGGAGCTACCTCCCTCTCGCTGTTGCGACTTTTTATACTCGGACTTGACCGCTTCGCTGGCCTTTCCGAAAAAGCTACCCGCTTTGCCTGCAAAACGACCGATGACTCTTCCCGCACCCTCCCATTCCCCGCCCTCCCCCGAGGAGGAAGGAGACTTCACTGGTTCACCATGGGATGCTTCGCTCGGGGGTTCGGAATCCTGATCAGTCATCCTACCAAGGAACCTCTTTCGTCGAGAGCAGTCAAGGCATCAACGCCGGGTTGGCAAATCTCCCAAATACCTTCTTCCACTCGGGGTTCTCACGCCTGAGAGCCCAAACGAGCATGTGCTAGCTGTGCGAACGAGGCAGCCCGGAAGTTTTTCTTTGGCAAAAGCTCCGATAAACGATCAAATCTGCGTATGAGATCATTCCTATTTTTGCTCGTTGTTTCCATCTTGATTTCCTCAGACTTAATAAGAGGACAGGACACAAATCCCTCACAATCTCCCGAGAGAATGAGCGAGACCACGACCCACGTAAAGATCGCCGCTGTCCAAATCCAAGGATATGACAAGGGCGAAGCCAGGCGGGAAGGATATGATGCGGCGGATGCGCTCCTCCCATACATCGGGCGCGCCGGAGAGGACAAGGCTCAGTTGGTCGTATTTCCTGAATATGTCCTAGGCCGGATTCCGGTCCCCGGCCCATCCACCGCCAAGATTGCAGCTGCGGCAGCAGCTCACGAGATTTACGTGATCGTGGGGTGTTGGGAACAGCTCGAAGGTGAATCCTTCGCCAATACGGCACTGATCTTCGACCGGAAGGGAAAAATCGCGGGCAAGTATCACAAGACTCATGCAGCCGTTGATCATTTTGAGGGAACTCCCCCCTGGTCAAAGCCGCCCTCCAACAGGGATCACGATTGGTTTCTGTTGAATGATCCGGAGTGGATCATGGACAGGGGACAGGAATTGCCGGTATTCCAGTTCGACTTCGGCCGAGTCGGAATTCTCACCTGTTACGACGGATGGTTCCCCGAGCCCTTCAAAGTCCTGTCATTGAAAGGCGCGGAACTCATTGTCTGGATTAACGGACGTCGCGGGTCGGTGGAAGATTTCATCGTCAAGACAGCTATGTTCCAAAGCCATGTCGCAGTGGTCACCGCCAATCAATCCTACGGAAGCGGCACCATGATCGGAGAGCCACCAACGAGAATCCTGGCGCGGTGCCCGGATCGGGAAGAATCGTATAGCGTGGCTACCGTGAACCTGGAAAAAGTCCGGAAGATCCGGACCAACAGCCGGAATTTCCAGCAGCGCCGTCCCGACCTCTACGGTGATCTAGTTAAGCCCTTGCCGAAGCGACGAGATTGATAAAGCAGATCCCTAGCAGTTGCACCCCCTCCAACCCGGCTCGATGCGCGGTGCCCGGACGTTGTGGGTGAAAAAGCAAATCCTTAGCAGTAACTCATTTGCCATCGCAGGAAATAATCAGGTGGGGCACTGGTCCAATGCGCGCATCAAGGACGAACTCGTTGTCGTCTCCTCACCAGAAGTTGAGAATCCCGTCGCCGTTCGTTAAGCCTGATCCATGAATCCTTCCTAGCGTAACCTCATCCACAACAAGGAAGGGCTCCCCGCATCTCCCTTCCAAGCCGACGATTGGCAGCTCTACAATCCCGAAGCCGAACCGGTCGAAGTGAACAAGCCAGCCAAGCCGGAATGCTATTCTCCGGGGACTGGGTGCGGTCGGCAATGAAGCAGTAAACTCCACGAGAGACGGTCTCTGGCGAGCAGGAGTCACTCACTGATGACCTGCTCTTCTCCCGCCTCCCAGATGCGATACCGAATCTCGACTCCCTCGGGGCTATAGATCACGACGGGTAGGCGGCTGTTGTAACGGATCATTATTGATTTGCCTGCGACGAATTTTTCAACCCTGGGTGTCCCCGGTGGCACTCCGATGAGAGTGCTCATTGCCTCGCCTTCGCCCGTGACCTCGTAAAAGGTATAGCCCCATCCTTTGAGTGGGCGAGATTCCAGCTTATATCCAAGGTAGATTCTGTTCACCCCGTCCGTCTCCATCACTTTACCGGGTATCAGTTCAACCTGAAAATCGACTTCCTCTTCACGGGTCTTCTCAGGAAGGACAATAACATGACGCACCTGGCCGTTTTCAGCCTCAGGAAATGGCTTCAGTTCCGGATGGTCAGCGTCTGCATTGACTGCCATGGAGGAAAATACGGCCAGAGATAGAGAGAGATATCGTTTCATGCCCTACACTACAGCCAGACCCGTCACTCCCCCAATGAGGAAGTTGTCAAAAAAGTGTCAGGCTTGGGAAAACAGAAATACTGAAACGACGAGATACTGAAAGCTCTAGACTTCCAAACGGTTCTCACCACCGTTCTCGTCCCTGTGAATCGTAACCGGCCAACCGGGGTGCTGATTGGCAGGGTTTCCATCGGTAGCATCGACGAGAAACTTGAAGCTTTCACAGAGGTAAGTCTTCTTTTCCGTGTCCACGGTGATGAGACCGAACCCGCTCGCCTTCTGATGAGCAAGGTCGTAGCGATGTTTCTCGGTTCCCACCTCGGGATTGCCGACGGCATAGACGTAAACCTTGTTGCCGAATCCATCGAGATACTCACCGGTGTGTTCGCGACCATGGGAAGGACGGTTCCGGTGACTCATGCCTTCTATTTCGTCTGGACGCCACCAGCGAGGATAACCCGCAGCGATCGCCGGAGTGCAGAAAGACCAGTTCGCGTCACGCTGTTGGGCCGAGCCATACTGGGTCATCGTGGTGAGATGCTGATCGCCGTTGATGTGCAGTGCCTTGGACTTGCGGAGAATATCAACGGTCCGGTTGCGCGCCGTCTGCGGCCAGCCACCTGAATCGAGGTCCGCCTTGATGTAGCCATCATACTTACCGTGGTGAGTCGCGGCGTTCACAAAGAGTGTCTGGCTGAGCAGCACTTTCATGCTGTGACCGCGCCAGTCATCTCCCCATTCTTCGAGGAACTTCTCCTGCCGTTCTCCGAGCAATTCGAGGCCGGACACGTCGAGAGCTGCGGTGTCCCAGGTCGGATCATAGACGTGATCAGCACGACCGGTGCCGGTGTCGACACGCTCCGGTCCGCTCTTCCACTGACGGTCGCCAAGAATCGCAAAGCTGACGCCACCGTAAACCATGTCGCCATAGTAAACCCTGATGTCCTGCTTCATGGGCGTGTTATCGTAGAGGTCAGGGTGATGACTCGCGTGCGTGGTGTGGACC
>Ga0181577_10000563_pt1 | contig 30231 bp, 29 predicted proteins | sample 101ome_21_FD_132468 | JGI IMG/M metagenome (GOLD analysis project Ga0181577, IMG submission 132468) | Coastal salt marsh microbial communities from the Groves Creek Marsh, Skidaway Island, Georgia - 101413BT metaG (megahit assembly) | ecosystem: Environmental > Aquatic > Marine > Intertidal...
ATTTCATCGCGGCGACCTGCTCTGGCGAGCGGGCGAGCGCAGTGGCGACGCCGTAGATGGTGACGGGGATGTCTTTCTCGGTGAAAAGTGAATGCAAGCGCCAGAAACCGGCGCGGGCGCCGTATTCATAGATCGATTCCATGTTCCAATGGCGCTGACCGGGCCATTGCGCGGCGCCGGGAATATCGGAAAGGAAGGCCTCGGACGCGGCATCGCCGTGCAAAATACAGTTTTCGCCGCCTTCTTCGTAGTTCAGCACCAGACTGATGGCGACCTTCGCGCCGCCGGGCCATTGTGCGTCAGGTTGGCGGGGGCCGTAGCCGATCATATTGCGTGGGTAGCGCTGCATTCAGAAAATTCCTCCCGTTAAGCGAGATTGTTAGCCCGCTTTTACATAAAGTATTTTATGTATTTTTTTGAAAGACCTGTCTCCCCATGAGATAGTCGCCTTTTGCGCAAATACAGGGCAAACTGCTGCAAATCGCGTTACTGGAGTGACAAATGGCTGACGGATATCTGACGACACATGTGCTGGATACGGCGCGGGGCATTCCGGCGCGGGGGATGAAAATCGACCTGTTTCGGATTGGTGATGGCTGGGAACATATTGCCACCAAGGTCACCAATTCGGACGGGCGGACGGATGGGCCGATCCTGCCTGCGGGTGATTTCACGGTCGGGCGCTACGAGCTGCTGTTTTATGCGGGTGCGTATTTTGACTCGATGGGGGTGATGCCGGAGAATCCGCGCTTCCTCGATGAAGTTCCGATCCGCTTTGGCATTTCGGACCGCACGGCGCATTACCATGTGCCGCTTTTGGTTTCGCCGTTCAGCTTTTCGACCTATCGCGGCAGTTAACGGGCTTGCATAATCCGGTGGGCGGCGGTGTGATGGCCGCTAACGAGCCAGCGCCGGAGGCAGGGTGACACCGACAGTTTATCCCATTTTGGGCGGCATCGCGGGGCTTGCGGTGCTGCTGACGCCCCGTTTGCGGCGGAGTGTTGTTTGGCGTGCGGCGATGACGCCGTTGGCCTCGATCATCGGGAGTGGCTTTCTGATCGTCGGGCCGATCTTGATTGGAGCGTTTGGCTGGGCGGCGCCGCTGATCATGGCGGCGCTGTGTGTGCTGGCCTATGCGATCGGCGCGGCGGTGCGCGATAACATCCGCACAACAGAAGAGATCGGGCCGCCGCGACGCAGGCTGTCGCGGCTTTTGGAGGAGGCGGGCGATTTGAGCCTTGCGCTGGCCTATCTGATTTCGGTCGGGTTTTACCTTGCCTTGTTCGGGGCGTTTGCCGCGCGGTTGCTGCCTGAGGCGGGCGAAGAGGTCGCGCTGGTGATCACCAGTGCTGCGCTGTTGCTGATTCTCGGCATTGGCCTGAGCAGGGGGTTTGCCCTTTTTGAACGGCTTGAAGTGCTGATCGTGTCGCTGAAGCTGGTCGTCATCGCGGGACTTTTGCTCGCGCTGGTCGCGTATGCTGGCGGCACGGCGCGGGAGGGTGCGCTGATCCTGCCTGCGGGGAGCACGGAGCTATGGGCAGGTGTTGCGCTGTGTTTCGGGCTGATCGTAACGACGCAAGGCTTTGAAACGGCGCAGTATTTGGGGGACGTGTACACGGCAGAGACGCGGCAGCGGGCGATGAAGGTGGCGCAATGGGTCTCGGGCGGGATCTATGTGCTCTATGTCACGCTGATCACCTTTGCGCTGCCAGTAGCGCGGGACGGGGTGACGGAGACGGAGATCATCGACCTGATGGCGGTGGTATCGCCGGTGCTGCCGTTGGCGCTGATCGTGGCGGCGCTGAGTGCGCAGCTCAGCGCGGCGATTGCGGATACCAGCGGCTTTAGCGGATTGATCCGCGAGGTGACGCGCGGGCGGGTGGCGGCGAAACCGGCCTATACGGTGCTGGTGCTGGCAGGGCTGGTCATGGTGTGGACGCTGGATGTGTTCACGATCGTGTCGCTCGCGTCGCGGGCGTTCGCGCTTTATTACGCGACGCAATGCGCCTTGGCTGCTGCACGGCGCTGGCGCGGGGGCATGGGCTGGCGGGGGTGGAGTTTTGCTGCGCTGACGGCGATTTGCCTTGCGGCGGCGGTGTTCGGTGTGCCGTTCGAGACGGCGGGTTAGCCTGCGAGCTGCTGGGTCGCCGCGGCCATGTCGCTGCGGACGCGGCTGATGATGAAATCGGTAAAGAGCCTGATCTTAGGGTCGCGGAGGCGACGGTGCTGGGTGAGGCAAACAAGCTGCGTCGCGGTGGGGGGTGTCTCGGTCGCGACGGGAATCAGGCGGCCATCGGCCAGTTCGTCGGCCACTTCGAAGATCGGTTTCATGACGATGCCGCGCCCGTCGAGCGCCCAGCCGGTGAGCACGTCACCGTCATCTGATTCGAAGGGGCCGGTGATCGCGTAGCGCTGTGGGCCATCGGCGGTTTGCAGGGTCCAGCGGAACTCCGTCGCGCCGGGAAAGCGGAGGTTCAGGCAATCGTGACGGTCCCCGATCAGCGCATCGCCGTTGGCGGGCATGCCGCGCCGTTCAAGGTAGGAAGGCGCTGCGCAGAGGACGCGGGGGCATTCGGCGACAAGGCGGACTTTGAGCGTGGAATTGGGCAACTCGCCTAAGTGAAAGGCCATATCCAGCCCTTCGCTGACCACGTCGATCTTGCGGTCGGAGAGGCGGAGGCGCACGTCGATCTGGGGGTATTCATCCTTAAAAGCAGGGACATGGGGCGCGATGAAACGCCGACCAACGCCCAAGGGTGCGGCGATGAAAATGGTGCCGCGCGGGTTTTGCGCCGTTTGGGCGACCGCGCCTTCGGCTTCGTCGATCGCCTCAAGTATGTGGCGCGCGCCATCGTAGAAGATGCGGCCATTTTCGGTCGGTTTCAGCGAGCGGGTGGTGCGGTTGAAGAGGCGCAAGCCAAGGTGCTTTTCAAGCTCGGCAATGCGGGCGGAGGCAACCGCAGGTGATGTGCGTTGATCGCGGGCGGCGGCGGACATGGAGCCCAGCTCGAATACCCGAACGAACATGCGAATATTGCTGACATAGGCCATTATCAAGCGCCGTTTGAAAGTGTTCACCGATTTGATGGATTAACAAATAAATACTTCGCGGTATAGCCTCTCTGTCAAAGGCAACGGAGGGACGCCGTTATGTATGACTTTGCCCTGCTCATGGAGTGGCTGGAATTTGCAGTCCGCTGGCTGCATGTGATCACTGCAATCGCGTGGATCGGGTCATCATTCTACTTCATCGCGCTCGATCTCGGCTTGCATCGCGACCGTGACCTCGACACCGGCGCGGATGGCGAGGAATGGCAGGTCCACGGGGGCGGCTTCTACCATATTCAGAAATATCTGGTGGCCCCGAAGAATATGCCTGATGGCCTCGTGTGGTTCAAATGGGAGAGCTATTCGACGTGGCTTTCGGGCTTTGCGCTGCTTGCGCTGGTTTACTACCTCGGTGGGGAGATGTTCCTCATTGATCCGGTGGTGCTGGATATTGCCGTGTGGCAGGGTGTGGCGATTTCGGTGGCGTCGCTGGCCTTTGGCTGGGTGGTCTATAACCAACTGTGCAAGACCTTCGTGAATGCCAACCAGACGGTGCTGATGGTGGCGCTGTTTGCGGTGCTGGTGGGCATGGCGCTGTTTTACACCAACGTCTTTTCAGGCCGCGCGGCGCTGCTGCATCTGGGGGCGTTCACGGCGACGATCATGTCGGCGAACGTGTTCTTCATCATCATCCCGAACCAGAAGATCGTGGTGGCGGACCTGATCGCGGGGAAAGCGCCTGATCCGATGTTTGGCAAGATCGCCAAGCAGCGCTCGACCCATAACAACTACCTGACGCTGCCGGTGATCTTCCTGATGCTCAGCAATCACTACCCGCTGGCGTTTGCGAGCGAGTATAACTGGCTGATCGCGAGCCTGATCTTCCTGATGGGGGTGACGATCCGGCATTATTTCAACACAGTGCATGCGCGCAAAGGCAACCCGACATGGACATGGGCGGTGACGGTGATCTTGTTCATCATCGTCGCGTGGCTGTCGAGCGCGCCGCTCTATGACTGGGAAGAAGAAGAGGCCAAGGCATGGACGCCGATGGCCGAACGCTACGCGGCGGCGGAAACCTTTGATGAGGTGCATGACGTGGTGATCGGGCGTTGTTCGATGTGCCATGCGGCGGAGCCGGTTTGGAACGGGCTGCTTTGGCCGCCAAAGGGTGTGATGCTGGAAACGCCGCAGCAGATCGCCCTGCAGGCAGAGGCGATCTATGTGCAATCGGGCGTGACCCATGCGATGCCGCCGGCGAACCTATCGGGGATCAGCGACGCAGAACGTGCGCTGATCCGTGCGTGGTTTCGCAGCGTAGACGGCTGACGCGGGTTACGCGAACGCCGCCGACAGTGCGATTTCGACCATGTCGCCAAAGCTTTTCTCGCGATCCTCGGCGGGGAGGGCTTCATGCGTTTTGAGGTGGTCCGACACGGTGAGCACCGCCAGCGCGCGGCGGCCGTAGCGGGCGGCGAGGGTGTAAAGCTCTGCTGCTTCCATCTCGACGGCGAGGATGCCGTGGCGCTCCATCTGCTCGTTGAGGTCGGGGCGCTCATCGTAGAACACATCCGAGGAATAGATGCCGCCGACATGGGTTTTTGCGCCCAATGTCTGTGCTGCCGCAGCGGCGGCTGAGAGCAGGCCCCAATCGGCGCAAGGTGCGAAGCTCAGCTCGCGGAAGATGCCGCGCGAGGGGGTAGAGACGGTGGAGGCGGTCATTGCCAGCACCACGTCGCGGATGCTGACGTGATCCTGCATACCGCCACAAGAGCCGATGCGGATGAGGGTTTGTGCGCCGAAATCGCGGATCAGCTCATTGGCGTAGATCGACAGCGATGGCATGCCCATGCCCGAGCCTTGGATGGTGACGCGGTGGCCGTTCCAAGTGCCGGTGAAGCCCAGCATACCGCGCACCTGATTGACGCAGACGGCGTCTTTGAGAAACGTCTCTGCCGCCCATTTTGCGCGATAGGGGTCGCCGGGCATCAGCACGGTTTCAGCAATGTCACCTGGATTGGCGCCGATATGGATGGTCATTCTTGGCCTCTTGGGAATAATCGAACTAGATTGACCAAACGGTAGAGATTTTTGAGGGCGTTGGAAATGGGGCACGGGCCTGCAGGCGGAAGAAAGCGCTTGAGCGGAGCGCGGCTTTTGGCGTTGGCACTGGCGGGCGCTGCGGCCCTTGTTACGCCAGCTATGGCGCAGGACGCGGCAGAGCTGGCAGTGGCGCGGGAAACGCTTCAGCGGCTACAGAGCGCGTCCTTTCGCAAGCGGAAGGAATATTGTGGCTTTATTGGCTATCTTGCCGATGGCACGTTGACCGCGACGCGGGCAGTGGAAGGCACCCATGACGGTTGCAACATGGACCTGCCGGACAATATGGCGGTGGTTGCCTCGTATCATACGCATGGCGGGTTCGATGAGGATTACTTTGGTGAAATCCCGAGCGATATCGACATCGAGGGTGATGCCGAGTTGCGGATCAACGGTTATGTCGCCACTCCGGGCGGGCGGCTGTGGTTTGTCGATACGGTGCTGATGGAAGTGCGGCAGGTCTGCGGCATTGGCTGCCTGCCGATGGCGCCGGGCTTTTACAAGGGTACTAACGGCACGATCGCTGAGCGCTACAGTTATGAGGCGCTTTTGGAAAAGCTGCGGGAGTAGCGCGGGCCGAGACGACCCGCGCCTGCTTTTATCAGATCTCGAATTCAGAGATATCGTGACCGGCTTCCTCGGCGGCGGCGACCCAGCGCGGCTTGCGGCCACGGCCTGTCCATGTTTCGTCCGCGTTGTCGGGGTTGCGGTACTTCGGTGGGACGGGACCACGGGTCTTGCGGGCCTTGCGGCCATCTCCCAACAGTTCAGCAAGGCTGAAACCATGTTCCGCGGCGGCGGCTTCGGCAGCGGCGCGGGCGGCTGTCATTTCGCGGGCGTCAACGTCTTTCAACGCTTTCGCCACATCTTTTTGAAGCGCTTCCAAATCGGCGCGGGACATTGAATAAAGATCGAGAGACATAAATAGCTCCATTTGGCGATATTGATCGCCTATTTAATACAACTAAAAAGATATTTGAAAAGTATTTTTATTCGGCGGCTATTTTGGCTGGGTCGGCCAGTAGGATTAAATCGTGCATGATCGTATTTAATTCAAAATCTTTAGGCGTATAAACGCGGGCAACGCCGAGGGCGCGCAGTTTTTCGGCGTCATTTGCCGGAATGATGCCACCAGCAACCACCGGAATATCGGCAAGGCCGTTTTCAGCGAGACGTTTTAGAACCTCTTCGGCTAAGGGCATATGCGAGCCGGAAAGAATCGACAGGCCGATCACATGCGGGCGTTTTTCGAGCGCGGCATTGACGATTTCCTGCGGGGTGAGACGAATGCCGTCATAGGTGATTTCCATGCCGCAATCGCGGGCGCGGCTGGCAATTTGTTCGGCGCCGTTGGAATGCCCGTCTAGCCCGGGTTTGGCCATCAGGAAGGCGAGCCGGCGGCCCAAGCGGGCGGAGACGGCATCGACCTCTGCGCGGAGGTCTTCCAGCCCTTCGGTGCGGTTTGACGGGTTGGGAGAGACGCCCGTGGGCGCGCGATATTGGCCGAAGGCGGCGCGGATTTCATCCGCCCATTCGCCGGTGGTGACGCCAGCGCGGGCGCAGGCGATGGAGGCAGGCATGACGTTGCTGCCATCGGCGGCGGCTTGGCGGAGCTGGACGAGCGCAGCGGCGACGGCGGTGCTGTCGCGGCTTTCGCGCCACGCGGCGAGGCGGGCCAGTTGGTCGGCCTCGGCGGCGGCATCGACAGTCATGATGCTGTCTTCGCCCGCGGTGAGGGGGGAGGGCTCTGCCTCTGTCCAGCGGTTGACGCCGACGATGGTGGTGGTGCCGCTTTCGATATTGGCGATGCGGTCGCTATTGGCGGCGACGAGGCGGGACTTCATGAATTCGATGGCTTTGACCGCGCCGCCCATTGCGTCGATCTGATCCAATTCGCGGCGGGCGTTTGTTTTTAGCTCTTCGGTTTTGCGTTCGATGGCGGGGTTTTCATCAAAGATATCATCAAATTCCAGAAGGTCGGTTTCGTAGGCCAGAATTTGCTGCATACGGAGCGACCATTGTTGATCCCACGGGCGGGGCAGGCCGAGGGCTTCGTTCCATGCGGGCAATTGCACGGCGCGGGCGCGGGCTTTTTTCGAGAGCGTAACGGCGAGCATTTCGACGAGGATACGATACACGTTATTTTCGGGCTGTTGTTCGGTGAGGCCGAGGGAATTGACCTGAACGCCGTAGCGAAAGCGGCGGTATTTTGGATCAGTGACGCCGTAGCGGGTTTCGCAAATCTCATCCCATAATTCGACAAAAGCGCGCATTTTGCAAATTTCGGTCACGAAACGGATGCCGGCATTTACGAAAAACGAAATGCGGCCAACCATAGCGGGGAAATCGGCTTCGCTGACCTTGCCGCGCAGATCGTCCAGAACGGCGGTGGCGGTGGCGAGGGCGAAGGCGAGCTCTTGCTCGGGCGTCGCGCCGGCCTCTTGCAAGTGATAGGAACAGACGTTCATCGGGTTCCACTTGGGCAGATGCTCGCGGGTGTAGGCGGCGACATCGGTGATCATCCGCAAGGACGGCTCCGGCGGGCAGATGTAGGTGCCGCGAGAGAGGTATTCCTTGATAATGTCGTTCTGTACGGTGCCTTGAAGTTGGGTCACGTCAGCGCCGTGTTCTTCGGCCACGGCGATGTAGAGCGCAAGGAGCCAAGGCGCGGTGGCGTTGATCGTCATCGAGGTGTTCATTTGTTCGAGCGGGATCTGATCGAAGAGCGCGCGCATGTCGCCCAGATGGCAGACCGGAACGCCGACCTTGCCGACCTCGCCCGTTGCCAGCACATGGTCGCTGTCATAGCCCGTTTGCGTGGGGAGATCGAAGGCGACGGAGAGGCCTGTCTGCCCCTTGGCGAGATTCGCGCGGTAGAGGGCGTTGGACGCGGCAGCGGTGGAGTGACCGGCATAGGTGCGGAACAACCACGGGCGATCTTTCTCACGGGTTTGCTGCATCTGCGACATATTGGGCTCCTGACTCGGGATCGCGCAATTTTATTTCTCAAAAAGACTGGTAGCGGACATTTTATGCCTTTGTCAATTCGCTGCGTTGCGGCATGAGCGGATTTACCAGCGCGCAGAACCCTGTCATGAAGGGGTATGTCGAATACGGTTACGCTGCCGCTCTGGCTGTTGATCCTCATTTTGCTTTTTGCGGCGGTGACCTTCGCCTCGCATTTCCTGTTCCCGTCGGTGCGGTGGTTCTTCCGCCGGAGGATGGAACGGGCGGTGGGGGAATTGAACAAGCGGTTGGCGCGGCCCATTGAGCCGTTCAAGCTGGCGCGGCGCTACGATATGATCCAGCGGCTGATCTATGATCCCGAGGTGACGCGGGCGATCGTGGACTATGCCAAGGAAGAGCATGTGCCAGAGAATGTGGCCTTTGAGAAGGCGCGGCACTATGCGCGGGAGATCGTGCCGGGATTTTCGGCCACGGCCTATTTCACCATCGGGACACGGTTTGCGAAATGGGTGTCGACGACGCTCTATCGGGTGCGGCTCGGGGAGTTCGATATCAGCAAGGTAGAAGCGCTGGATCGTGACGCGACGGTGGTGTTCGTGATGAACCACCGCTCCAACATGGATTACATTCTGGTGGGGTATCTGATGTCGCGGGCCTCGGCGCTGTCCTATGCGGCGGGGGAATGGGCGCGGCTGTGGCCGCTTGGCCCGATCGTGCGGATGATGGGGGCCTACTTTATCCGGCGGCGGTCGCGCGGGGCTTTATATCGCAAGGTTTTGGCGCGTTATGTGCGGATGTCGACCGAAGGCGGCGTCACGCAGGCGATCTTTCCTGAGGGGGGATTGAGCCTCGACGGGCGGGTCGGGCCGCCGAAGCTGGGGCTGCTCTCCTACATGGTGGATGGCTGGGCCGAGGGCGACCGTGATGTGATCTTTGTGCCGGTGGCGCTGAACTATGACCGCGTGCTGGAGGACAAGTTCCTGATCAAGGCGGACAAGTCCGGCAACCGGCGGTTCAAGCCACCGATGATGACGATTGTGCGGGTGAGCCTGCGGCATTTCTGGCAGCGGCTATCGTTCCGCTTCAAGCCGTTTGGGACGGCCTCTGTGGGCTTTGGCGAGCCGGTGCGGCTGAGTGAGATTGCCGGTGCGGTGCCACCCGAGGAGCGGGCCGAGGCGGTTGGCACACGGGTGATGGCGCATGTGCGCAAGGTGGTGCCGGTGATGCCGGTGCCGCTGGTGTCGCGGGTGCTGCTGGAGCAGCGCGACGTGTCGCGGGGCGAGCTGGAGCGCGAGGTCGGTGCGATGATCGAGGGCTTGCAGGGCAAGGGCCTGACCCTGCCGCGCCGTGCCGCGACGGAGGTGGTGCGCGATGCACTGGTGCTGCTGACCGAGCGCAAGATAGTGCGCGAAACCGGCGATCGGGTGATAATTGTGGAGGATGCGGAGGACACGCATCAGTTCTATGCCAACTCGATTGCGCATCATTTTTCTGCGGATGCATTAGAAAACTAAGGAATTTCTGCATCGGCAAAGTAATTTAATTACAAAATTACAGCCACAGGGGTTGCAAAGTTACCTTCATGTCTCGTACTCATGAGGTGCGGCGGCGATTCTGCGCCGCGGCGAAAGCCGAAGGAACCGAGCCGATGGAGACTGGAATGGCCCTCGACCAAAACCCTGCTGCCGCGAGCTACGCGGCCCCGAAGAAAGACCTCTACGAGATCGGGGAGATGCCGCCGATGGGGCATGTGCCCGTGAAGATGTACGCATGGACGATCCGCCGCGAGCGCCATGGCGAACCGGAGCAGGCCTTTCAGGTGGAAGCGGTGGATGTGCCGAAACCCGACAGCCATGAAGTGCTCGTTCTCGTGATGGCAGCGGGCGTTAATTACAACGGCGTTTGGGCCGGTCTGGGCATTCCGATCAGCCCGTTCGACGTTCACAAGGCCGATTATCATATTGCCGGTTCGGATGCCTCGGGCATCGTTTGGGCCGTGGGCGACAAGGTGAAGCGCTGGAAGGTCGGTGACGAGGTGGTGATCCACTGCAATCAGGACGACGGCGACGACGAGGAATGCAATGGCGGCGATCCGATGTATTCGGCCAGCCAGCGGATTTGGGGCTACGAGACGCCGGATGGCTCCTTCGCGCAGTTCACTTGCGTGCAAGCGCAGCAGTTAATGCTGCGCCCGAAGCACCTGACATGGGAAGAGAGCGCCTGCTACACGCTGACGCTGGCGACCGCCTACCGGATGCTTTTCGGCCATGAGCCGCATGACCTGAAGCCGGGGCAGAACGTGCTGGTTTGGGGTGCGTCGGGGGGCTTGGGCTCCTATGCGATCCAGTTGATTAACACGGCTGGGGCCAATGCGATTGGCGTGATCAGCGATGAAAGCAAGCGCGAGTTCGTGATGGGCTTGGGTGCGAAAGGCGTGATCAACCGCAATGACTTCAAGTGCTGGGGCCAGATGCCCACGGTCAACACGCCGGAATACAAGGAATGGATGTCCGAGGCGCGGAAGTTCGGCAAGGCGATCTGGGAGATCACCGGCAAGGGTGTGAACGTCGATATGGTTTTCGAGCATCCGGGCGAGGCGACGATGCCGGTCAGCGTGTTCGTGGTAAAGAAGGGCGGCATGGTCGTGATCTGTGCCGGTACGTCCGGCTATAACCTGACGCTGGACGCGCGGTATCTGTGGATGAACCAGAAGCGCGTGCAGGGCAGCCACTTTGCGCACCTCAAGCAAGCGGCGGCGGCTAATAAGCTGATGGTCGAGCGGCGGTTGGATCCGTGCATGTCTGAAGTGTTTTCGTGGGATGAAATTCCGGCGGCGCACACCAAGATGCGGCGCAACGAGCACAAGCCCGGCAATATGGCGGTGCTGGTGCAAAGCCCGCGCACGGGGTTGCGCACGCTCGAGGATACGCTCGACGCCCGCTAAGAGTTTACCGTTCCTCCTGAGGACTGAACCCCCGCCTTTTGCGGGGGTTTTTTTATCGCGCTGCGATGGGGCGTTTTTGGTGGGTGCGGTGTGGTTCCTCTGGCCCTCCTCGTGGCGCGGGGATAGGGTCGCGCCATGACGGTGCCTGCACTTACATTCTCTGACGATCAGGCCGAAGCCTGGGATGCCGTGGCGGCGCTGCTGCGGCTGTCTGGCGTGGATATTGACGATCAGTTCTTGACCCCGCCGAAGCCCGACACATCGGGCGTGATGGCGGTGATCGGTAAGGCGGGATCGGGCAAGACGATGCTGCTCGCCGAGCTGACCAAGGCGCTGCGCGAGGCGGGGGTGGATATCATCTCGGGCGATTACGAGGGCCGCCGCCGCAAGGACAGGCGGACGCTGGCGATCCTTGCGCCGACGAACAAGGCGGCGAGTGTGTTGCGGACGCGGGGCGTGCCGGCGACGACGATACACCGTATCCTTTATACCCCCGTTTATGACCCCGAATACGAGAAGATCGCTGAATGGCTTGCGGGCCAAGGCGACCGGCCCGAGATCGAAGGGCTGACGGATGTGGCGCTGGATCGGGCGTGGGGGTCGTATCAGGTGAATACATCGGTCCCTGCGGCACTGGCGGCGGCGGGGCTACGGGGCAGCGATTTCATCACCGGCTGGAAACGGCGGGAGGAGCCGCTCGATATCGGCTTCATCGACGAAAGCTCGATGCTGGACCGGAAGCAGTTCGAGGATTTGCAGGAGATCTTCCCGACGCTGGTGCTGTTTGGTGATCCGGCGCAGCTGCCGCCTGTGCAGAGCGAAGGGGGGATGGTGTTCGAGACACTCCCCGAGACGCGGCGGCGGGAGTTGCAGCGCGTGCATCGGCAGGAGGCGGATAACCCGATCCTTGATCTGGCGCATGCGCTGGCTGATCCGCAGGTGGATTTCCAAAGCTTTGAGGACATGGTGGCGAATGTGGCGGGCCGTGATGAGCGGGTGGTTTGGGCCGAGCGGGTGGAGAGCGATCTGATGGCGCGCTCGCCGGTGCTGGTATGGCGCAATGCGACGCGCATCAGGCTGATCCATGCGTTCCGCGCGGCCTATGGTGCGCCGGAGGACGAGCTGCTGGAAGGTGAGCCGCTGATCTGCGATGGGATCGAGTTGCCGCTGAAACACCGCAAGAAGCGGCTCGATCTGGAGGCGCGGGGGCTCATCAAGGGGGCGCAGGTGATCTACCTCGGACCCGGCAAGCGGCCCGGATTTTCGCGGCTGCATGTGATGGGGGCGGAAGACCCCCGTGTGAGCGCGGCGAGCATCGTGAAGATCGAAAGTCAGGACGAGGAAGAAGAGCCGTTCATCCCCTTCGCGGCGCGGATGGGGGCGACCTTTCTGCATGGCGCTGCGGTGACGATCCATAAGGCGCAGGGGAGCCAGTGGGAGCGGGTGCAGGTCTTTGCGCCGGATATTTATGCCGCCAGTCGTATGGGGCGGGTCGAGGCGGGGCAGCCTTTGTGGAAGCGGCTGGCTTATGTCGCGATCACCCGCGCGGAGCATCAGTTACGCTGGGTGGTCCGAAACCGGCTGGCGCGGCCAGCGACCGCATTGAGCATCGAGGATTTGCGCGCGCCCGTGGCGCCGCTGGAATTGACGCCGGAGGAGGGTGTGACATGAAAACAGTCATCGTGACGGGCGCGAGCAACGGGATCGGGCGGGCAACGGCGGAAGCCTTCCTGCGGGCCGGTTGGCGGGTGGGCCTGCTGGCGCGGCGGCGCGAGGCGCTGGAGGCCGTGGCCGAGGATTACCCGAATGCGGTGGTGCTGCCTTGCGATGTAACAGATGCGGGCGCGGTGGAGGCGGCTTTTGCACGTTTCGCGGAAGATGCAGGGCGGCTTGATGTGCTGTTCAACAATGCGGGCATTTTCACCCCTGCGGCGCCGATTGACGAAATTCCGGTGCAGGACTGGCTGGATGCGGTGAATGTGAACCTCACGGGGATGTTCCTGTGCGCGCGGGCGGCATTTGGCCAGATGCGGCGGCAATCGCCGCAAGGCGGGCGGATCATCAACAACGGCTCGATCTCGGCGCATACGCCGCGCGAGGGGTCTGTGACCTACACCACCACCAAGCACGGGGTGACGGGGCTGACAAAGACGCTGGCGCTGGACGGGCGGCCCTTTGACATCGCGGCGGGGCAGATCGACATCGGCAATGCGCGCACCGACCTTTTGGAAAGTATCGCGGCGAAGGCGCGGGCGGCAGGGCAGCCGGAACCGCCGACGATGGATGTGGCGCTGGTGGCTGATGCGGTGCTGCGCATGGCGGAGTTGCTGCCCGAAGCGAATGTGCTATTCCAGACGATCATGGCGACGAAAATGCCCTATGTCGGGCGGGGCTGATCAGGCGCGGATCAGCGCCGGAGCAAGCTGAACGCAGCGGAGGCTCCCCAGCCCGCAGCGATGGCAATCGCCAGCGACATCAGGCCGTAGATGAAGGCTTGTTGATGCGCCAATTCGTAGAGCCAGCGCTCGATCCCGACCTTGTTGACGGGAATTTGGGTCACATATTCATCGACCACGGCACCATCGCGGGTGAGGAAGATGCGGGTGGAATACATGCCTTCGGTCAGGTTAGCGGGCAGGGCGATCGACGTGCCGAAGAGGGTGCCTTGCTCAAAGGAAACGGTATTGTCGAGCACCTGATAAAGGCCGGCATTCTCGCGCACGCGGATCAGCGCTTCGGTGAAGTTTTCACTGTCGCTGACGCCGGTACCAACCGCGCGGATGGCGCGGGGGATCGAGATCTTGTGGCGCAGGTCTTCGACATCGGTGAGCACTTCGGTGAAGGGCGCGGAGGTCGCGACGGCGTAGAAAGACGGTGCAGCATCGACCTCGACTGCATCGGAATTCACCCAGATGCCGAACTTGCGCTCCTTACGGCGGACAGTCACCGGCTCCAGCGGGCCGGAGACAGCGATGATGATGCCGGTATTGCCCTCGGGCGCGGGTGCCACGCGGCTGACAGCGCCGTAGATCAGGATTTCGGAGCCTTCAAAGGTCGCGGTGATGGCGACCTCATCCTGACTGAGGCCCAGAACGATCTTCTCTGCCGAAAGGGGGGCGGCACTGGCGCACAGGAGCGCGAAGGTGATGAGGAGGCGGCGCAACATCAGTGACCTCCCGCCACGCCCAAGGAGTACAGCTCGGACGGTTGCAAGAGCAGATCAAGCGCCAGTTTGCCGCAGACCAAAAGCACCATGCCCGCGAGCAGGATGCGGAGTTGTTCGGCCTTGAGATAGACGCCGATGCGGGTGCCGACTTGTGCGCCCACAACGCCGCCCACCAGCAGCAGGACGGCAAGCACCACGTCAACGGTGTAGTTGGTGGTGGCGTGCAGCATGGTGGTGAAGGCGGTGACAAAGATGATCTGAAAGAGTGAGGTGCCAACGACGACCTTCGTTGGCATGCCCAAGAGGTAGATCATCGCGGGGACCATGATGAAACCGCCGCCGACGCCCATGATCGCGGCGAGGATGCCAACGGCGACGCCGACAAGGATTGGTGGGATCACCGAAATATAAAGGCCCGAGACGCGGAACTTCATCTTGAAGGGCAGGTTATGGACCCAGTTATGCTTGCGCCGTGTGGGAGCGCCGCCGGATTTTGCCTTGCGCAAGGCGCGCAGGCTCTCGACGAACATCAGGCTGCCAATGATGCCAAGGAACACGACATAGCAGAGGCGAACGAGCAGATCGACCTGACCGAGCGATTTGAGGTAGTTGAAAAGCACCACGCCGAGGGCGGCGCCTATCAGGCCGCCGATCAGCAGGACAACGCCCATTCGGAGATCAACGGTCTTTCGTTTGAAATGCGCGAGTACACCCGAAAAGGAGGAGGCGACGATCTGGTTTGCCTCGGTCGCCACCGCAACCGCAGGCGGGATGCCGATGAAGAAAAGGAGCGGTGTCATCAGGAACCCACCGCCGACGCCGAACATGCCGGACAGAATACCCACCATGCCCCCTAGACCGAGTAGAAGGAAGGCGTTCACCGAAATCTCGGCGATGGGAAGGTAAATCTGCATGGGCATTCCCGGCGTTGGGCCGCGTGATACCTCAAAAGAACGCCTTTGCGGCTGCGTGTCAAATGCGGCAGCGCGGCAAACATATTATTTCGGCGCTATATGTCCTTCTGGCTACAGGAGTCGTGTTGGACTGGACTCATGCTGGGGCTACCGTTCCTTGACATATGGCTCGCCGCCTGCGCGGGGCGGGATGGCGCGACCGACGAAGCCTGCAAGGATGATCACCGTCAGGATATAGGGCAGAGCATCAAGGAGCTGGACCTGAACGGCAACGCCGATGACGTTTTCGATCATGTCGGGGCGCAGCGCGAGGGCCTGAAGGAAGCCGAACAGCAGGCAAGCAAAGAGCGCGTGCCACGGACGCCATTTGGCAAAGATCAGCGCCGCGAGGGCGATATAGCCACGACCAGCGGTCATGTCCTTGATGAAGCCCGCTTGCAGCGCGGTAGAGAGGTAAGCGCCAGCGATGCCGCATAGCACGCCACAGATCAGCACCGCGGCAAAGCGCAAGCCAATGACGGAGACGCCAGCAGTATCAACGGCGGCGGGGTTTTCGCCGACGGCGCGCAGGCGCAGGCCGAAGCGGGTGCGGAACAGCACCCACCAAGTGAGCGGCACCACAAGGAGCGAGACATAAACGAGGATCGTGTGGCCGGAGATCAGTTCGGCATAGATCGGGCCGAGGATCGGCACGCCGGACAGGGCTTCGGCAAAGGGCAGTTCGATGGAGCTGAAGCGCCCGCCTTCGGTGAGCTGCGGGGTGCGGCCGCCCTGACCGAACCAGCTTTGCGCCCAGACCACCGTGAGGCCAGCGGCGAGGAAGTTGATCGCGACGCCGGAAATCAGTTGGTTGCCACGGAAGGTAATGGAGGCGATGCCATGCACCAGCGACAGGACCAGCGATGCGCCGATGCCCGCTAGAAGGCCGATCCAGACGGAGCCTGTGACCGCAGCGATGGCAGCGGAGAGGAAGGCGGCGGCGAGCATCTTGCCCTCCAGCCCGATATCGAAGATGCCTGCGCGCTCGGAGAACAGGCCAGCGAGACAGGCCAGAAGCAGCGGGGTGGCGAGGCGGACGGAGGCGTCAAGAACCTGAAGAATGGCGAGAAAATCCATGGGTCTTACTCCGCTGCCTGTTTGCGCTGGTCGCTGTTGCGACGGCCAAGTGCGAGGAAGATTTTTTCGAGCGGCATGCGCACCATGTGGTCAAGCGCGCCGGTGAAGAGGATCACGAGCGCCTGAATGACGACGATCAACTCGCGGGGGATCGAGGTCCAGAGCGCCAGCTCTGCGCCGCCTTGGTAGAGGAAGCCGAAGAGGATCGCGGCGAGAAACACCCCAAACGGATGCGAGCGGCCCATCAGTGCGACCGCGATTCCGATGAAGCCTGCGCCTTCGACCGCGTTGAGGACGAGGCGCTCGGCTTCGCCCATCACGTTGTTGATCGCCATCATGCCTGCAAGCCCGCCGGAGATCAGCATGGAGATCATGATAATGCGCGTGGGGTTGATGCCAGCATAGCGCGCGGCGGGTTCGGAATGGCCGAAGGCGCGGATTTCGTAGCCCAAGCGCGTGCGCCAGATCAGCGCCCAAAGCGCAAGACAGGCGGCGATGGCGACGAAGAATGAAACGTTGGCGGGCGCTGCCTTGGAGAAGGGAATACCGATGGTATTGAGGACATCATGCAGGGTGGGCAGGTGGGTCGCCTCGGGGAACTTGCCGGTAGCGGGGTCCATCGCGCCTTTGGGCTTGAGGGTGTTGACCAGAAGGTAGTTCAGCAGGGCGGCGGCGATGAAATTGAACATGATCGTGGTGATCACGATGTGGCTGCCGCGCTTGGCCTGAAGATAGGCGGGGATTGCCGCCCATGCCGCGCCGAAGAGCGCCGCGCCGCCTGTTGCGCCGATCAGCGCAAGGCTCCAATGCGGCCACGGGATATAGAGACAGACTAGCGCCACGCCAAGGCCGCCAAGCATCGCCTGCCCCTCGCCGCCGATGTTGAACATGCGGGCATGGAAGGCGATGGATACGGCGAGGCCGGTAAAGATGAAGTTGGTCGCGTAGTAGAGCGTATAACCCCAGCCATAGGTCGAGCCGAGCGCGCCGGACACCATCAGCTTGACGGCTTCCCAAGGGTCTTCGCCGATGGCGAGGATCACAATGGCGGAGAATATCGCCGCGAGGATCAGGGAAATCAGCGGGATCAGGACCACATCGGCCCAGCGGGGCATCTTTTCCATGGCTCAGGCCTCCTTATGCGGGTCGCCGCTGGTATGGGCGAGGTTGGCTTCGACGACATCGAGAACGTCTTGGGGATCGGCTGTGGTGTCGGTGACACCGGCCATGAGGAGGCCGAGCTCTTTCTCGTCCGTCTCTTCGGGGAGGCGTTCGCCCATGATCTGACCGTCGAACATCACGGCGATGCGGTCGGAGAGAGAGATGATCTCGTCCAGCTCCACCGAAACAAGGAGGATCGCCTTTCCCTGATCGCGCAGCGCGACGATTTTCTGGTGGATGAATTCGATCGCGCCGATATCGACGCCGCGCGTCGGCTGGCCGATGAGCAGGAGATCCGGATTGCGCTCGATCTCGCGGGCGAGAACGATCTTTTGCTGGTTGCCACCGGAGAAGCTTTTGGCCGCGAGCGCAGGGTCAGGCGGGCGCACATCGTAGCGTTCCATTTTGCCAGCGGTGTCGTCGCGGAGAGCGGTGTTATCCATCAAAAGTTTGTTTTTTTGATATTCGGGCGCTTTATGATAGCCGAATGCTGTGTTTTCCCATGCTGCGTAGTCCATGATCAGGCCTTCGCGCTGTCGGTCCTCGGGGACATGGGAGATACCTGCGTCGCGCCGCGACTGGCCGTTGGCGGCAGCGCCGGAGAGCGGAAGGGGCGTGCCGTTCATCAGGATGGTGCCACGCGCGGTGCGGTAGCCGCCGAGCACTTCAAGAAGTTCGGACTGGCCGTTGCCCGCGACGCCTGCGATGCCGAGAATTTCGCCCGCGCGGACCGAGAAGGAGATGTCCTTCAGCCGCTCGACGCCATTGGACGAGGTCACGGACAGCCCTTGCACGTCGAGGATCGTTTTGCCCGGTTTGGCGGGGGTTTTCTCGACCCGCAGGAGCACCTTGCGGCCGACCATCAGTTCGGCCAGTTCGGTGGGCGAGGTTTCAGCGGTTTTGACGGTGGCGGTCATCTCGCCACGGCGCATGACGCTGGTGGTATCGGTGATTTCCATGATTTCGCGCAGTTTGTGCGTGATCAGGATAATGGTTTTGCCCTCGCGCTTGAGGTTGTCGAGGATGCGGAACAGGTGATCGGCCTCGGCGGGGGTGAGCACGCCGGTCGGCTCGTCGAGGATCAGGATATCGGCCTGACGGTAGAGCGCCTTTAGGATTTCGACGCGCTGCTGCATGCCGACGCCGATATCGGAAATCAGTGCATCGGGATCGACGTTCAGCTCGTATTCGGCGGCGAGAGATTTCAGCTGGGCGCGGGCTTTTGCCAGCGAGGGGCGCAGGAGTGCGCCGTCTTCGGCACCGAGGACAACATTCTCTAGAACGGTGAAGTTTTCCACCAGTTTGAAATGCTGGAACATCATGCCGATGCCAGCGGCGATGGCGGCTTGGCTGTCAGGGATCTGGGTCTTTTTACCGTTGATGAAAATCTCACCGGCGTCGGCTTTGTAAAAGCCGTAGAGGATCGACATGAGCGTGGATTTACCCGCGCCGTTTTCGCCGATGATGCCGTGAATGGTGCCGGGCATCACGCGGATGGAGATATCCTTATTGGCCTGAACGGGGCCGAAGGCTTTGGAAATGCCGCGAAGTTCGATGGCGGGGTTTGTGCTCATTCGGGGGCTCCGGTGCCGACAAAGCCGACCATGCGGGCGATCTGTGCGCCGTTAAGGTCGATGAAATATTGTCCGTATTGGGTGATCTGCGCGCCATCTGGGCCGGGGCCGCCGACGGCGACGGTGACGCGGTGGCTGCCTGCGATCTCGTCCGATTTGACGACGCTCGCGGACCAGCCGGGCGCGTTGGCGCTGAACATGGAAACGTAGGTGGTAATCGCCTCCACGCCGGTGAGCACCCCGTTGGAGCGCGGATCGGCGTAGGTGGCGCTGGCGGTCATGCAGCCGGAGATCGCGGCGGAGCGATCGGCATCACTGGACATGCCCCATGCGGCGAAGAATGTATCGACCGGATTTGCCATGACATGCGCGCCCCTCAAACGCAGAGCCGCGCCATCAGAAAGCGGCGCGGCTTGGTCTTATGCTAGGTTGTTGCCGTCACGATCAGAAGCTGATCGCGGGGCAGCTTTCGTCGCTTGTGTAGTCATGCACGGTCAGCTTACCGGAAACGATTGCGGCGGCGGCTTCTTCAACAGCGGCTTGCATTTCGGCGGTGATCAGCTCGGCGTTGTATTCGTCGAGCGCGTAGCCGATGCCGCCATTGCCAACGCCCATCACGTTGAAGCCGGTTTCGAGGTCAGTGCCAGCCATGAACGCATCGTAAACGGCGTTATCAACACGCTTGAGCATGGAGGTCAGAACCTGACCGGGGTGCATGTAGTTCTGGTTGCTGTCAACGCCGATGGAGAGGATGCCGTTGTCGGCGGCCGTTTGCAGGACACCAACGCCGGTGCCGCCTGCTGCTGCGTAGACAACATCAGCGCCTTGGCTGATCTGGGCCAGCGCCAGCTCGGAGCCTTTGACCGGGTCGTTCCATGCGGCGGGGGTGGTGCCGGTCATGTTGGCGATGACGGTTGCGTCTGCATTCACGGCCTGAACGCCCTGCGCGTAGCCGCAGCCGAACTTACGGATCAGCGGGGTGTCCATGCCGCCGATGAAGCCAACGGTATCGGATTCGGACGCCATCGCAGCCAGCATGCCGACGAGGTAGGAGCCTTCGTGCTCGTTGAACACAACGGAGCGGACGTTCGGCGCGTCAACGACCATGTCGATGATGGCGAACTTGGTGTCGGGGTAATCGGCTGCGACCTCACCAAGTGCGGTGCCGAAAGCGAAACCGGCCATGACGATCGGGTTTGCGCCGGATTCAGCGAAGCGGCGGAGCGCTTGCTCACGCTGGGCTTCGGACTGAAGCTCGACCTCGTTGAAGCTGCCGCCGGTTTCTTCGGCCCAACGGAGCGCACCGTTATAGGCGGCTTCATTGAAGGATTTGTCGAACTTGCCGCCGAGATCGAAGATCAGCGCCGGATCAGCCATCGCCGCACCGGCGGAAAGGGCGACGGCGGCAGATGCGCCGAGAAGTTTGGTGGTCAAAGTCATTTGGTTCTCCCAGTTGTTTTTTTTCCACGCAGCAGACAGCCGCGCACCGCAGACATCTTTGGTGTCATTGCTAATTTAGGGGTAAAGCGAGGGCGATGGTCAACCGCTATTTTGCGCGCCGCGACGTCTGTTTGACCGAATGATCAAAAAACTGGCAGTCAGAGGATGCGGGACATCACAACCGCATCAAGGCTCTGCCCGTTGGGGGCTTTGTAATAGCCTGCGCGGCGGCCCGATTCGCTGAAACCGGCGCAGAGATAGAGGTACAGCGCGGCGGTGTTGTCGGCGGCCACTTCAAGAAACGCCGTTTCGGCCCCCATTGCGGCAGCGCGGTCGAGAAAGGCGGTGACGAGGGCGCGGCCTTCGCCTTTGCCGCGGGCCTCGGGGGAGACGGCGACGGTGAGCAACTCGGCCTCGCCCGCGATGACGCGGCCCACGAGCGCGCCGTTGCTGCTTGTTTCGAGAAAGGCACCACGGCTGGCAAGGATGGCTTCAAATTCGGACGCGGACCACGGACGTGGCGTGGTGAAGCAGGCGGCGTGAAGGACGGCGAGGGAAGCGGGCGTCATGAGGGCAGGATCACCGGCGGGGCATCGCGGGCGGGTGCTGCATCGGCCGCGCGGACATAGAGCGGCGCGGGGCGCGGTGTGCTGGCGCTGGCGCGCTGCGCGGCGATCTGGACCATATGGGTGATCAGGGTTTCAGCAGACGGCTCGGGTGCGAGATCTGCGGGGGCTTCTGCGATCGGGATCAGAGCGGGGGAGGACGCATCGGTGTCAGTGATGGTCTGGAGGTAGAGCCGCTCGCGCGGGGCGGGGATGGCGACGCTAACGGGGCGGGGCAGGCCGTGGGCGCGGGTATCGAAGCCAGAGACGCCAACCGCCGGAATGCCGAGGCCCAGCGCCAAACCGCGTACGGCGGAGACAGAGATACGGATGCCTGTAAAGTTGCCCGGGCCGATGCCGACGCCAAGGGCTGTGAGATCAGACCAGCGTAGGCCTTTGGCCGCCAGCATCTCTTCGAGCATGGGCATCAGGTGTTCGGCCTGACCGCGGGCCATTTCATCAACGCGGGCGGTGATCGCCCCGCCGGATAGCAAAGCGGCCGCGCAATGCGCGGCCGATGTATCAAAGGCCAGAACGGTGGGTTCAGGCTGCAACCGGACGCACCTCGGTCACTTCGGGGATGTAATGGCGCAGGAGGTTCTCGATGCCCATTTTCAGCGTCAGGGTCGAGGAGGGGCAGCCGGCGCATGCGCCCTGCATGTGCAGGTACACAACGCCACGCTCAAAGCCGTGGAAGGTGATGTCGCCACCATCTTGCGCGACGGCGGGGCGGACGCGGGTATCGAGCAGTTCTTTGATCTGATCGACGATGGCGGAGTCCTCGCCCGAATGCGCGGCGTGGCCGGAGGCGGCTTGTTCGCCTTCCATAGCGGGCTTGCCGGATTGGCAATGTTCCATGATCGCGCCGAGGATCGCGGGCTTGAGGTGATCCCATTCCTGCGCCTCAGCTTTCGTCACGGTGATGAAATCGGAACCGAAGAACACGCCTGTGACGCCATCGATGGTGAAGAGGCGGCTGGCGAGGGGCGATTGCCCTGCGGCTTCGGCCGAGGGAAAATCGGCTGTGCCGACCTGCATAACGGTCTGGCCGGGCAGGAATTTCAATGTCGCCGGATTCGGCGTGGATTCGGTCTGGATAAACATGGGCGCACCCCTTTTGCAGCTTCGTCAGATATGCGCGCGCGCCTGACGTCTGTCAAGGTTTGGAATCATTCTAAAAAGCGAATATGCGCCCTGATCAGGTGATCTCTTCTAGGCGTTCTTTGGAGATATCGCCCGGAACGATGGTGATCGGGATCGGCAGCGAGCCGGACGCGCGGGTGAGTTGCGTAACGAGCGGGCCGGGGCCTTTCTTGTCGACACCGGCACCGAGTACCAGAACGCCGATCTCGCCGTCCTCGCGCACATGGTTGAGGATCTCGGGCACGGGTTCGCCTTCGCGGATGACCAGCTCAGGGTCGATATTCTGCCGGTCGCGCATCCATTTGGCAAAGACCTCGAAATGGGCGTGGATCCGTTCACGGGCCTCTTCGCGCATGATCTCGCCAACGCCAATCCAGTGATTGAATTCGTCTGGCGGAATCACCGAGAGGATGCAGACGCCGCCGCCTGTGCTGGCAGCACGCATGGCAGCGAAGCGCATGGCGTTCAGGCATTCGCGGCTGTCGTCCAGAACGACAAGGAATTTGCGCATGGAACCCTCCTGTTTCGGGGTGATATTGGCGGAAGCTGTGCGCTCTGTCCACTTCTGATCCCGACATCTTCGGTCTGTCTGCGAACTCACTCGGGGGCGCGGGGCGCGCCGTTTTGGCCTCCGGTGGCGTGTTTCGTTGCCGTTTCACGCGGGTGGAGGGCTGCTGCGCGGACGCACGGGGCGTGTGCGCCTGCGCGCAGGGTGCTAACCACCTGATTTGAAGTCATTATTCGAGCTATACGTATGATCACAATGAGGTGTCCTTCAGGGCGGGTTGTTGGGCGGGGCGATGCGATTAGGTGGGCAATAAAGCACAACCGAAAGAGGCCCGCGATGACACAACCGACCGCAGCAAACAGCTACACACCGCCGAAGGTTTGGACTTGGACCGGTGCCAATGGCGGCAAATTTGCGCAGATCAACCGACCCATCGCAGGTACGACGCATGATGCCGAGCTGCCGAAGGGGGCGCATCCGTTTCAGCTTTATTCACTGGCGACCCCAAACGGGGTGAAGGTAACGGTGATGTTGGAGGAGCTGCTCGCCGATGGGCATGAGGGCGCCGAATATGATGCATGGTTGATCAATATCGGCGAGGGCGAACAATTCGGCAGTGAGTTCGTTGAGATCAATCCGAATTCGAAAATCCCTGCGCTGCTGGATAACTCCGGCGATGCGCCGCAGCGGGTTTTCGAAAGCGGGTCGATCCTGCTGTATCTGGCAGAGCGGTTTGGGGCGTTCCTGCCCGAAGATCCGCGCGGCCGGACCGAGGCGATGAACTGGCTGTTCTGGCAGATGGGAAGCGCGCCGTATCTGGGCGGTGGCTTTGGCCATTTCTATGCCTATGCGCCGGAGAAGTTTGAGTACCCGATCAACCGCTTCACGATGGAAACGAAGCGCCAGCTTGACGTTCTGGACCGGCATTTGGCGGATCATCGCTACATGGCGGGCGATAGTTATTCGATTTCCGATATCGCGATTTGGTCGTGGTACGGGCAGCTTGTGCTTGGGCGGCTCTATGATGCGGCGGAGTTTTTGGACGTGGCGAGCTACACGCATGTGATGCGCTGGGCCAAGGAGATCGACGCCCGCCCCGCCGTGCAGCGGGGGCTGATGGTCAATAAGGTCTGGGGGCCGGAAGAGACGCAACTGCGGGAGCGCCACAGCGCAGCCGATTTCGAGACGCGGGTTGCATCGAAGGACGTGGACGCGGCCTGATTTTCCGAAATGCCCCCTGATGTGCTACAGTGCGCTTCAGGGGGATTTGTGACGGTTTCGGCTTAGGCGCTGAAACGGAGTGGCCGCCTTTAGCGGACCAAGCCGACGATATCGTAAGTCCGCTCGAGGATCGGAGCGGCAATCGCGCGGGCGCGTGCGGAGCCGCGGGCGAGGATGCGATCGATCTCGGCGGGGTCATCGAGGAGGCGCTGCATCTCGGAGGAGATCGGCGCGAGCTTCGCAACGGCGAGGTCGGCTAGCGCGGGCTTGAACTGGCCCCAACCGGCACCGGCATACTCAGCGATCACGGCTTCGGGGCTTTGATCCGAGAGAGCAGCGTAGATATCCACGAGATTGCGGGCCTCGGGGCGGTCTTTCAGGCCGTCGAGGCTTTCGGGCAGCGGCGCGGGATCGGTGCGGGCCTTGCGGAACTTCTTGGCGATGGTGTCGGCGTCATCAAGCATGTTGATCCGCTCCATGTCGCTTTCGCCGGATTTGGACATCTTCTTGGTGCCGTCGCGCAGGTTCATCACGCGCATGGCGGGGCCTTCGATCACCGGATTGGTGAGGGGGAAGAACTCTGTCTTGTAGTCGTGGTTGAACTTGGAGGCGATGTCGCGGGTCAGCTCGACATGCTGCTTCTGATCCTCCCCGACCGGCACATGGGTGGCGTGGTAGAGCAGAATATCGGCGGCCATCAGCGACGGGTAGGCATAGAGGCCGAGGGATTGCTTCTCGGCGTTCTTGCCAGCCTTTTCCTTGAACTGGGTCATCCGGTTCATCCAGCCGACGCGGGCGACGCAGTTGAAGATCCAGCCCAGCTCGGCGTGCTGGCTGACCTGACTTTGGTTAAAGAGAATGGATTTCTCGGGGTCGATGCCAGAGGCCAGATAGCTGGCGGCCACCTCGCGGGTGGCGGTGCGCAGTTCGGCCGGATCCTGCCAGACAGTGATCGCATGCAGATCGACGACGCAATAGAGCGTCTCGTAGGCCTCGCCCTGCATCGCGACGAAGCGCTTGATCGCGCCGAGGTAATTGCCGAGCGTCAGGCCGCCAGAGGGCTTGATGCCGGAAAAGACACGCGGGGTGAACTGGCTTTGAGAGGCGGCTTCGGTCATGGGATCGGTCCGGTCTGGATTTCGGGTTCGCGGTGGCTTACCCATGCAGCCAAGGGGCGTCAACTCATCTGCGCCCCAACAAAAACGCAAGACCCTGTTCAGAGGCCGCCATGCAGCATGAAAACCCCGTCAATCCGCTCCCTCCCGTTGTGATGGCGCTGGCGCTGATCTTTGTGGTCGTTGAGGGGATTTTGAGCCTCGGCGAAGCGGGGCTGATCGGCGGGCCGAGCGCTGTCGGCTGGCGCTTGGGCGCGTTGCAGGACTACGCCTTTGCGCCTGCTGTTTGGGATCAGGTGGCGGAGCGGGGGAATATGTCCTTCGATATGCTGAAGCGGTTTGTGACCTACTTGTTCGTGCATGGCAGCTTTACACAGGTTGTCTTTGCGCTGGTGATCCTGCTGGCGCTGGGCAAGTTCGTGGGAGATTTGTGGAATCCGATCTCATTGCTGATCGTCTTTTTTGGTGCGGCGATATTTGGTGCGGCGATCTACGGCATAACAGCGCGAGGAAATGTGCCGCTCTTCGGGGCCTATCCCGCCCTTTACGGGCTGATCGGGGCTTACACATACCTGATGTGGCTGCATCTTAAGAGTGTGGGCGAAAACAGTTGGCGGGCGTTTACGCTGATATCGTTTCTGCTGGGATTGCAGCTTGTTTGGGGCCTCCTTTTTGATGCCGCGCCGCATTGGGTGGCGGATGTGGCGGGATTCGTCTTTGGATTGGCGGTGTCGCCTTTATTGGGCCCTGGAGGGTGGGCTGCCTTTGTCGCGCGGATGCGGGAGCGGGGCTAAAGCGCCGAATAAGTGGCGCAAATGTATACTAGAAACCCATTTAGACTAGGCGTAGCATGACTTAGACGCTGACGCCCTAGAGTATCATTTTGAGTTCTAATCCCGTGGCTCTGCGGGGCGTAATTTGTTTGGAGGGTTCGCGTGCGTCGAATTTTAAGTGGTTTATTCCTGAGTGGGGCAATTCTTCAGCCCGTCACCGGTGCGGCACTTGATGGCCCCGCTGAAGGTGAGCTGGCGGAGCGTTGGGCGGTCTTTGAGGCGGAGGCCCGAAAGACCGTGCTGGATCTGCAAATTCAGCGGGCCACAGCTACAGGGATTGACGCTGACGGGCGCAGTGTGACGCTGACCTCGCTCAACCCGCTGATCAACAGCTGGTTTGTGCTGGAGGTGGATGGCGTGAGCTACCATCTGGAGAATCCCGCGCCGGAGGAGGTGACGGTTGATCTGGCGGAGGATGGGAGCCTCGCGCTGGGTGAATACGGTATGGTTGAAAACTGCCGCCCGTGGGCGGACGGGGAGCTGGATGCGGCGCGCTCTGCTGGGCTGCCCTATGCGCCGGTCTGCGGCCAGCGGCTCTACCTGCGTAACCGCGTGGCGGGCAACCGCACCAATAAGGAAGCGGTAGTCGATTTCCTGCGGGATAATGTGTGGTTTGGCGAAAGCCTTGTCGGGTTTATCAAGGGCACCTTTTATGAGGACGCCTATATGGAGTCGGGCGAGACATTCGACGCCGCAGCGGCAGGTGATGCGGTGGCGGCGCTGGGTAAGGCGGCGCTGGACCGCGCGCCGGGGATGTATGCTTCCATCGGGTTTGATCTGATCGGGGTCGAGGACAGGGTGGTCGAGGCCGGTGCATGGTACGCGGTTGAGGACACGCCCGGCATTTATGCCAGTGCGATGCAGCCCGGCATGATCGCCAATGACATCTTGAATCGCCCAGACGAGACACACTGGCTGGACGGTGTGGAGAGGCAGGCGGATGTGTATCTGGTGGCGTTCGATCTCAATGAGTTCGAGATCGGCTACGAGCGTGGCACCGATCACCCGCGCTTGGACTGGTCGCCGCGCCCTTGGGGGGCGGGCCGTGCTGATTGGCTGCCCGGCCCTGATGGGTTTGACCGGCCTGATCCGCTGGTGACGGTGGGGATGTTGAACCCCGCCCATGCGGATCGCGTGGCGGCGGTGTTTACCGGCGGGTTCAAGCGGGCGCATGGCGCATTTCGGGCCAGTGATAAGGCCGAAACCAATTATGGCCACCATTATGGCTTCCTCAGCCATGGGGTGCTGATGAGCAAGCTGCATCCGGGCCTGTCGACGATCTATGTGCTGGATGATGGTGCGATCGGCATGAAAACATGGACAGAAGAGGATGCGGGCCTGCTGCCACGGCTGCGCTTTGCCCGCCAGAACGGGGTGCCGCTGATCGAGACAGACCCCGAGACAGGCGAGGGCGTGCCGGGTGAGCAGGTGCGCAGCTGGCTTGGTGGGAACTGGTCCGGCTCGGCGGAGGCGGAACTGCGGACGCTGCGTGGTGGTGCGTGCATGAAGAGCGTGGCGGGGCGCGACTTCCTGATCTACGCCTACTTCTCGACCGCGACTCCTTCGGCGATGGCGCGGACATTTCAGGCCTATGGCTGCCGCTACGGGATGCTGCTGGATATGAACTCGCAAGAGCACACCTATATGGCGCTGTTCCCTAATGATGAGGAAAATGATGGCTTCGCGCCGCAGCATCTGGTGAGCAATATGCGTTACATTGATGATACCAGTAACTCTGGCGCGGTGATCCCACGGTTTGTTGGGTTCTCCGATAACCGTGACTTCTTCTACCTGCTGCGCAAGGAGGAATAGCTATGACCCGCTTCCCGCTCTCCATCGTCGTCACGCTGCTGGCGCTGCTGGTAGTAGGAGGTGCGCAGGCGCAATCGCTGGCGGAGCGGAACGCGGAGATGTTGCAGCAGATGCAGCAGGCGCGGGGGCTTTCGGCCGGAACGATGGCGCGTGTGCGAGAGATATTCGCGGGGTCATCGTATATCGGTCAGGGTAATCCGGCGGTGACACGCCACCCGATGAGCCCTGCCGAGGCCGCTGCGAGGATGCCGGGCGGTGGGCCGCAGGGATACCGGAACAGCCGGTTTGAGCGGATTTGCGGAGCGCGGTATATGGCGCCGCTCTATGATCCGGCGACGCAAGCGCCGGAAGATGCCACCGTCTGCATCGATATGTTCGAATATCCCAACGTGCCTGCGGTGTATCCCGTGGTTTGGGTTTCGGCGCGGGAGGCGGCTTTGCTATGCGCGGCGGAAGGCAAGCGGATGGCGGATGCACATGAGTGGGAAGGCGCGGCCTCTGGCCAGCTGTTGCCGCCCGATTACCGCTTTGATCTGGCGGCGGGTGTAACGGCGCAGGCGGCGGTGTCGCGGATGCGGGCGGCGCATAATGCGGCTTATGCGGGGCAGAAGCGTTGGAGCTATGGCACCACATACCAGCGCGGCGTGTGCGCGATGGGGAGCTTCAAGTCCTCGGGCTGTAATGGCGGAAGCTTCCGCGGCTGCGGGTCAAACACCTATCCGGCGGGGAGCTTCCCGTCCTGCCGCAGCCCGCTTGGGGTTTATGACATCGACGGCAACGCCGCCGAGCATATGAACCTGCCGCTGAACCCTGACCAGATGGCGAGCCGTGGCAGCACCACGCTCGGCGTGACCGAGATGAAGGGCAGTTGGTTCATCTGGGATACGATCCGCGCGCATGAGGACTGGACCCGCTGGCGCGCGCCGTTCTGGCACGGCACACGGGTGATGGATACCGGCAGTCACCGCAATTACCACTTGGGCTTTCGCTGCGTGAAAGACGTGCGTTAGCGCGACAGCGAGGCGAGCAGGACAGCAGGGCGCGAGATCGGGCCTTCGTCGCTCAGGAGGCCTGCATAGGTCGCATCGGCGAGCAGGTCTTCGAGATCAATCGCGCGGCCATTGAGGTAAGCGGTGCGGGCCACGAGGCGGACGCCATGGCTATAATCAGCATATTCGGCGCCGTGAACGGTGCTGAGAGGCTGGATCGCGCGGCCGTTGGGCTGGTGCCAGCCATAGATCGCCACACGCCCCGGATTGCGCCAGAGGCGGTTCGAGACGACGAGGTCTTTCTTATGACCGGCCATCAGCAGGCCAAGGGAATTGGTGGCCTGCTGGCGCTGGCCCTCGATCGTGGCGTTGTGCTGTACCATGTAGGCTGTGGAGGTCATCGCCGCGCCGGGGGTCATTGGGCGCGGCGGCAGGCGGAGGCCGGCCTCGCGGTAGATCACATCGACAAGCTCGGTTGTGGGCAGCATGAAGCCGAACCTGTCGGCCACGGCGGCGGCGGCGGGGAGGCCGAGCGGCACGCGGACATAATCGCGGTCGCTGCCAACGGCGAGGTAATCAGGCATCACGCAAACGGTGATCCGAACCGGCGCGCCGCCAGCGGTGCCGGTGACGGAGACGGGTACCAGACGACGCAGGAAATCGGGCAGGTTGCCGGAAGCAAGCTCGCGGGCCAGAGCGCTGTCGCGGGTGCTGCCGCCGACGCCATCGAGCGCAGCAAGAACCGCGCGGCCCGACGCCGCATTACCGGCGCGGCGGGGGATCTGGCGGGTGAGGCTGCGGGCGCAACTGTCAGGCGACGAAGGCAGCGGCGCGATGGTGGGTGTGACCACGGGCGCGGCGGCGAGCGTGACCGGCGCGGTTTCGGTGGGGGTGGCGGTTGCGACCTCGGTGACGAGGTTCGCGGGGCGTAATGCGGGGCGCAGGAATGGGCTGTCAGTGGCCTCGGCGACGGATGCGATGCGGTCCGCGAGGCGCGCGGGCCGCAGGACGGGGAGCATCGTACTCTCAGGTGCCAAGGCAAAGATGCGTTGCTCGGCCAGTGGTGCGGGCCCCGTGGCGGAGGCCAGAGCGACGGCGGGCAATGCGTCGGTCGTGGCGGGCAGGTTGAGCGCAGGCGCTGTGCCGGAGTGCGGTGCGCCGCTGTGGGTGGTGATCGCGAGAATGGGAGTATCCGTCACGGTGGGGGTGCCGATCAGCGGTGCGGCGCTGGAAACCTCTGCCGGAGCGGTGGAATTGCGTGCATCGGCGCGGTCAGACAGGGTGGAGGCCGTCCATGCACCGAGGATAAGCGCGGACACCGCAGCGCCCGCGAGAACGCCGGTTTGCAGGCGCGAGAGGGGGAAGAGCCCCTGATATGGTAGTGTCGTAGACATAACGGCGTGCACTATGCGGACCAACCCAATGGCGCAAGCCTGCAAAAGGCCTGCCAAGCGCAGTTAGAGCGCAACAGGCGGTTTCCCGCCAGCCATTTGGTGCGAAAAGGCGAGAATCGGCAGGTTTCCTCCTCTTTCGGCGGGGTAGACGAGTCTCATTCTGGCGCTAAGCTGTGAACAA
>Ga0181577_10000565_pt1 | contig 30186 bp, 30 predicted proteins | sample 101ome_21_FD_132468 | JGI IMG/M metagenome (GOLD analysis project Ga0181577, IMG submission 132468) | Coastal salt marsh microbial communities from the Groves Creek Marsh, Skidaway Island, Georgia - 101413BT metaG (megahit assembly) | ecosystem: Environmental > Aquatic > Marine > Intertidal...
GCCGATACCCTCGGTGGGGCCCTTTTTCTTGGACCTATAGCATAGGCGCGGTCCAACGATCTGGTCAATCCGTCAAAAAATTTTTCGCTACCCTATTGTCAGCTGCTGATCAGCATCATATATGTAGGCTACATACCACAGGAGATTACCAATGAAATACAAAGCTGAGATGATCAACGAGACTGAATGGGCCGTCACCTCGAATGCCGGCAAGAAATACTTCGTGGACACCGTCACCACCGAAGAGACAGAAGCGCGCCGCCTTGCCGTGATCTACTCGATGCAATGGCATCAGGAGCAGATCGACAAGATGTTCATGGCGGGCCAGCGCGACGGTCTGTTCAAGGACAGCGCCTGCATGGGCGACTATCTTTGCTGATTGCAGCAGGGGGCTTCGGCCCCCACCACACCACAGGAGAAAACGAAATGACAAGATTTCAAAAAATCAAAGCGAGAGCAGCCGCATTTGGCGTCAAAGCAGTGCAGGACAAATACTGCTCGCCGCGTGGATACTGGCTGCTAAACCCCGATGGGTCACCTGTCTGGGAGGGCGAGAGTTTCGCCGGTAGTTTGTCAGAGTTGGAGACAATGGTTGATGACTACGCCAACGAGCGTTCATAACAGCAGGGGGCTTCGGCCCCCACCCACCACACCACGGAGAACACCATGCGTACCCAGACCATCATCGACATCACCGACAACTACGACATCGACTTTGCTGCGCCGAGCGCCGCCATGCGGCTGGCTTGGCTCTGGACCGCGCAGGAGCTGTGGTCGCTGCGCAAGTTCGACACCGACCACACCGAGCTGTTCGCAGCCAAGCTCCGCGCTGCATGGGCTCACGTCCGCATGATCCGCGATAACCTCGCCCGCTCCCGCCGCGCCAAGAACGACGCGCGCATCCAGAGCCTGCGCACCCAGCGCGAGATGCTGGAGAACCGGCCGTTCACCCAGTCGATCCGCGCCGAGCAGCAGCGCATCGATGCCGAGATCGCCGACCTGCTTGACAGATGCTGATCAGCATCATATATGTAGCTAACACACACCACAGGAGATCACCCAATGGACATCAACCTCATCCCCCTCGCAGCCCGTTACGAGCTTTTCGGCCATCAGCATGCTCGCTTCACCCGCACTGAGCTCGAGGTAACCGTACACCGTGATGCAGAAAGCTTCGGCATCACCGACAACCGAGGCCGCGAGATGGGCTACATGTACAGCATCGACCGCGAGTTCTGGATCATCGACGCTGACGGCACGAGCCTCGTGCCTATCGAGGAAGCCGAGGATCGCCTAGAGGAAAGTTTCATCGTGTACCCTCATGGTCTGCGCGACGCTAAAGCATTCGGTCCCCTGCCTGTTGCCAGCTATAAGCGGTTCCGCACGCTCGACGAGGCCCGCACCTATGGCGCCAAGTGCATCGACCGCGCCTACAAGCGCGCCCTCAAGAAGGCCTCGACATAAGTCGGGGCCACCCACACTACAGGAGACCACATCATGGATTTTGCTACCTACGAAACTGGCGATGGCGGCGTGCAGATGATCACCGTCGATGAGGCTTTCAGAGAGCTCTGCGAGCTCGGCCACACCTTTGCCGTCGCACTTGCTGAGCTCGGGCATGACGTCCCACACGGCGACCTGATGAACGGGCTTGCCGCGTATGCCACCTGCGAGCTCAGTGGCGAGAGCGCGCGCCTTGATGCGGCTCACAGCCTTATCCTGAAGCGCGTCACCGACATCGCATTTGAGATCGCCCGTGATACCGCCGGCGCTTGAGGCAGAGCTGAACCGGCTGGGAGTGAGGCGGCCACCGCCTCCCCCGCCTACACCGAAGACCTTCCCAACCCCGTGGCGCCCGTCATATGATGGCGAAGAGCCACCATTCTAACTGAGGACAAAACAATGATACTCACGGCAGCAACATGCGTCGCCATGACCGTGTACTTTGAAGCGCGCGGCGAGCACCCTGACGGCCAGCTCGCTGTAGCCGAGGTCGTTCTCAACCGTGTTGCCGATCCGCGCTTTGCCGGCACGCCCTGCGACGTGATGACAGAAGACTGGGGCCCGCTCGAGCATGACTGCCAGTTTTCGTTCTGGTGCGACGGCCTGCCCGAGACAATCACTGATCAGGTGGCATGGTCCGTCGCGCAGGATATTGCGGATATGGCTCTGGATGGCGAAGTGCTAGGGCACGGCGCCACCCATTTTCACACGACCTCGGTCGATCCTTGGTGGGCAGAAGAGTTGACGCCGGTCGGAAAGATTGGCACCCACCTGTTCTACATTTGGGAGAAGTAACGATGGAACTGAAACGACTGGTGGGCTCGCTCACCGAGTGGGCCAACACCGCGCAGGCAGGCTCGGCCGTGATCTACCATTCAGGCCAGACCGCAAAAGGTCCGGTATGCAGGGAGGCATTAAACCTGTACAATGCCGACGCAATCACGTTGGTGCAGAAGCGCGCAGTAAAGCAGGGCCATTTTCTGTACATTGCGCAGAAGGTGAAAAGGAAAACGTATGACATTAAACGAGCAAATTATGGGCTATCTGCGGCGCATAAAGATCGCGGCCAAGGTGCCGCAAATCGCTGAGGCTATAGGGCAGGATGAAGGCGCAGTGCAGGTCGCGCTGCACCAGCTCGATGACGACGACATGGTGATCATGCACAACGGCTGGTATTTGGCCAGCGCAAAGGGAATGCAGGATGAGTGAAGAGGAAACAATCAAGCGGCTGCAGAGCCGCATGATGAAACAGCAGGAAGAGATCAGAGCGCTGCGCGATCTGCGGGCTCACACTGACCGAAAGCTAGATAAGCAGCGCAATGAGCTGGCGCGCATGCATCAAAAGATCGCTGCTCTACAGCGTGAGAAGGCGGCGCTGTTGGTCGATCTCCGCAAAGCAAAAGATCAGGGCTTGACCATGTCCTGATCAGCATCGTATGGTGCACCTGTAGCCCGATTGGCTGCCGTATAATGTAGCGACGTAGAAAGAGCACCACATGGAATTGCTTCCGCATCAGATCGAGGACGCCAAGTTCCTCGCCTCCCGTAAAATCGCTGGCTGCTTCAATGGTATGGGCACCGGCAAAACCCGCACCGCCCTCGAGGCTGTGGTCCTATCGGACGCCGAGCGTGTTGTGATCATCGGCCCACCCATCTCGCTCCGCATGTGGGCAGCAGAGGCTGAAGATCACATGGTGTGCATGCCGCAGATTTTGTCCAAGGGATCGACCGAGATCGACCAAGGTGCCGACGTCCTGATCTGTTCTTACGAGATTGCAACCAAGCGCCAGCACGAGCTGATGGATTATGTGGATGGCGTCACCTCTGCTCTGATCTGCGACGAGAGCCACGCTCTCAAAAGTACCAAGGCAAAGCGCACCAAGGCGGTTCTTGGCAAGGGCGGCATGTGCGGCGCGTTCACCCACACATGGCTGTTGACCGGATCGCCGATGACACGCTGGGCTGACGATCTCATCCCGTTTTTGTTCCGCGCAGCTCCTGATCAGATCAAGAGCAAGATCGGCGCGCTCAGCATCGAGCGGTACAACCTCCGCTACTGCATCACGCAGAAGCGACAGTTTGCCGGATCGCGTCGGCCGGTGATCATGACCGTCGGCTCTCGTAACCTCGACGAGCTGGGCACGATCCTCGCCGGTTGCGCGACGCGCCGCACGTTGGATGACGTATGGGAAAGCATGCCGGCGCTGACGCACACCCGTCTGGCCATCGAGCCGAAAGGCGTCGCGGCCATCAACCGCGAGCTCGACAAGATGACGATGGCTCAGATCGAGCAGGCGCTTGCCGACAAGGAAGAGAACCTCGCCACCATGCGCCGTGAGCTCGGTATGTCAATGATCACAGAGGCTGCCGACTTCATCTGGCAGCGCGCCGATGCAGAGCAGGGCGCGATCCTTGTTGGGGCTTGGCACCGCGAGGTGATCGACGGTCTGCTCGAGGAGCTGAGAAAGAAGAAACTCCGCGTCGCCTCACTCGACGGCCGCACGCCTGCCGCCCAGAAGACAGAGCTGCAGCGCCAGTTCAACGAAGGCGAGCTCGACGTTCTGGTTGGCCAGATCGCAGCAATGGGCGTCAGCCTCAACCTGCAGCGCGGTGGCAACGCCATCGTTGTGGTCGAAGAGGACTGGTCGCCCAGCGTCATGGATCAATTCTACGCCCGCCTGCATCGCATGGGTCAGGGCAAGCCGGTGCACGTCGACACCCTGTTCGTCGAGAATAAACTTTCAACTGCGGTGCATCGCATCAGCCAAGCGAAGCGCCGCGCCCACACCGCAACATCAACAGCCCATCAGGAGGCAGCACAATGAACGACATTCAAGACATAGGGCTCCGCATCGGAGACCTCGAAGACGAGAACGCACGCCTGCGTGCAGAGATCGACAACCTTCAGGCAGCTCGCTCGGCGCCGACCATCTTGGACATCCTTGGGCAGCAGGCCTTCGACCGGATGGTTGAGCTTTACCCATCGTTCCGCGAGAGCGGCACGCCTACTCGCCCGACAGATGTCGCGACTGAAGTGCTGTGGTCGTGCATCCGCATGATGGGCCGCACCCAGAAGGAAGTGCAGGATGTGAAAGACAGCGCCAAAGAAAACTACGCGCGCTATAGCGATCTCGCTGCCAAGAACGAACGCGCCACTAATGCGCTGGCAGAGTACGCCATGCGCGCAGCCGAGGGAGGCGACCAATGATCAAGGGGCTGGTCTTACATGGAGCGCAGGCGCTCGATGATGACGAGGGCTTCGGCATTGATCGCTCGAAGTACATGAACGCATCGTCAGCTGCGAGCTGCATCCGCAAGCAGTGGTTCGAGCGCAACCTCCCACCTGTCGAGCAGGACTGGGGCTTTGCCCGTCGCGGCAAGCAGGGCGAGCTCTACCTTGTCGACTGCCTTCTGGCGTCTGGAGCTGAGCTGGCCTACTGCGGCGGCGATCAGGTATCGATTGTCAGCGAAGAGCACCGGATCAGTGCAACGCCTGACGGCTACATAATGACCGATGATGGCTGGGTCGCGCTCGAGTTCAAGACCATCGACCCGCGCACAAACAGGAATTACCTACCTCGAGAGGACCACCTGACCCAGCTGCGCATCGGCATGGAGCTCGCCCACCTGCAAGACGACGACTTCCCGAAGCCTATCGCAGGCATGCTGGTTTACATGGACGCATCGAACTACAACGACATCATCGAGTTTGACGTCGACCGAGATCGCGACATCCTCGACCGCCTAGCTCCGAGAGCTAACAAGATGCTGAGCGCCAATACCGTCGGTCGCCTTGACCGCGAGGGAAAGCGCGACGGCCAGTGCAAGAAGTATGGCGGGTGCCCCTTCGCTGAGCAGTGCGGCATCGAGATCGAGGGCGAGGCCACCGTCAGCCGAAGCAATCGAGGCTCTGGATTAGACGCTGCGGTGCAGGCCTATGTGCTGGCTAAGGGTGACGAGCAGGCCGCCAAGGCCCGCAAGGATAACGCTGCCGAGACCATCAAGGCAGAGATGAGTGCGCGCAACGCATCGCATCTGATGGTCGGGAACCACAGGGTCGAGCTGGCCTTGATCGCAGGACGCCGGTCGTATGACTGGAAACAGATGGAGAAGGCGGGGATTGATCTCTCGCCCTTCATGAAGGTCGGGAAAGCAAGCGAGCGCCTGACCATTGAATGAGGCCGAGACAGCCTCTGTTGAAACGTGCAACGTAGAAAAGGAGCACAACATGTCTACATCTCTCGCAACATACGCCAAAGGTGGCAACCTCCCGTCCCTTGATAAGGACGCAATGGCCAAGGCCCTTGCTGCTGCAAGCGCCGAAGAAAGCACCGGCGGTGGTGCCAGCGAAAGCGTCGAGTACGTTTCGTTCTCTGGCAAGACAGGAGCCATCACCTTCGGTCGTGACCGTGACGACCTTCCGCAAGACGAGCTGTTCCTGATGGAGCCGCGCTCAGCGTTTCGTGGCTGGATTTGCTGGAAGGACAACAAGCCGGTAGCGCGCCACCAGTGGTCTATCTACCAGTCAGAGCTGGCGATCCCAGAGCATCAGCTCGAGGACAAGGGCCCGTACGCTCGTGCGCAGGATGGCTGGCAGTCGATGCTTGGCTTTGGCTTTATGTCCGAGGATGGGGCCGTTCAATACTCCTTCAGCACCAACAGCACCAGCGGCAAGAACGCAGTTGGCGATCTGTTTGATGAGATTGCCCAGCGCACCATCAACGGTGAGCCAAACTTCCCGCTGTTCTACTTCACCCGCGAGAAGTTCCAAGCTCAGGGCGAGTGGAACTTCAAGCCGAAGTTTGAGATCGAGGAGTGGATCACTGAAGCCGAGGCAGCTGACATGCTGGGTGCAGAGGCCAGTGAAGCAGAGCCAGAGGTTGAGCAGATTGCTGAACCGGAGCCGGAGCAGGAAGAGGCGAAGCCGACGCGCACGCGCCGCGCTCGCCGCTCCTAAAAACTGGGCGGGCCTGCGGGCCCGCCTTTCCACACCACGGGAGGCCTACATGGAATACCAGATGATCACGACCGAGGCCGAGCTCAACGAGCTGCTCGACCAGATCGGCACCGGCCACGCCGCGCTTGACTTTGAGACCACTGGCTTGCGTCCGCAGGAGAGCGAGGTCAGGCTTGCCCAAATCTGTAACGACGAGGTCTGGGCCGTCGTTGACTTCTGGGCGCTCGAGGGCAGATCGTTCGCGCCCTATGCCGAGTGGTTTGAGGAGGGAACATGGATCGCGTTCAACGCCGGCTTCGAGTACCAGTGGTTCGACGCTGCCGACGCTTCGCACGTCAAGGTCATCGAGGTCGCGCACGCTAGACGGGCCCGCATGGGCGGAGATCAGATGTCATTAGCCATGATGTTGAAGGCCGACCTCAAGCACGAGATGCCAAAGGATCAACAGGTGTCCAACTGGGCAGCGCCGGAGCTCAGTGAGGAGCAGCTCAAGTACGCGGCAGATGACGCGCTGTGGACGTGGAGACTGTGGAAGCACTGGCAGGCCAAGCTCGATGAGCACCCACCTGCTAGGGAGGCACAGGCCATGCTCGATGACCTGATCGTCCCTGTGCATGAGATGCGCGAGACAGGTCTGCTGCTGGATCAGGCACGCCACAAGAAACTGGTGGCACTGTGGGAAGACAAGCGCGAGGTGTACGAGGGCCGCATCAGAGAGTACGTCAGCGAGAAAGAGGTTCCGAACCTCAAGTCGCGCAAGCAGTGGTCGGATTATTTTGCCGCGATCCTGCCGGATGAATACCTTGCGCACTGGCCCCGCACTGAAAAGACAGGGCAGCTCGAGATCAAGACCGCAACCTGCAAAGAGATGGCCGCGCTTGCCGGCGGCGAAGGGCCGCTTGCTGACGTGCTGTTCAGCATCGCTGACCTGACCACGATCAACCAGTACCTATCGAACTTTGGAGACAAGCTGATCACGATGGCGCAGAACGCCAGCGACGGCCGGCTGCACCCGTCCTACAACATCGCCCGCGCTGTGACCGGCCGCTTCTCCAGCTCGTCACCAAACGCTCAGCAGTTTCCGCGCGACCGCGAGCTGCTTGGCGAGTTCACCAGCGTGCGCCTGTCGTTCATCGCGCCACCAAAGAAGCGGCTGGTGTCGCTGGACTATAGCGGCATCGAGCTCAAGGTGTTGGCCCTGCTCAGCGAGGATGACCAGCTGCTGTATGACTGCGTGCACGGCGATCTGCACAGCGAGGTCGGCTCGTACATGGCCGGATACAAGATCGATAAGAAGACGCCGGAAGGTAAGGAGATCAGGTCGAAGGCGAAGGGCGTATCGTTCGGCATCATCTACGGGTCCGGAGCAATGGGCCTGTCAGGCACGCTGCGCACATCGATCTCGAGGGCGCAGGAGCTGATCGACTTCTGGGCAGATCGTTACCCGCGCGCGTTCGGCCTGCGCAACACGATGATGAACCACGCGCTGGGTGACGGTTACCTGCCGATGGTTGATGGAGGCACCATTTATCTAGGCAAGAAACCTGAGCTCCCGAAGTGTGCGAATTACCCCGTGCAGCGCGCAGCGCTCAGCGTCATGGCGCGTGCGATCATCCGTCACCGTGCGCGCCTCGAGGAGGCAGCGAGCCGAGGAACGCACATGGGCACGAGGATGGCCGCAACGATCCACGACGCACTGATCGACGAGGCCTACATCGATGACGCTCAGGAGGCGCTGCAGTGGATGAAGCGGGACATGGTGGACGGATACCTCGACATCTTTCCAGACGCGCCGACCGACGCTCTGGTCGAGGGCGGCACCGGCCCATCATGGGGCGAGCTCGAAGACGAGGAGGTCTAGGGGTTGACAGATGCTGATCAGCATCATAGGTATAGGCTACACACCACAGGAGACCTAGACCATGACCCACCCGCACCTGATCGCCGACGCTGAGGCAGCCAGCTCTTTTGTGTTCGGCGGCAAAGCCCGCTTCACTCTCGTGTCCAAGGCTACCGGCAAGCGCTACACCTACCGCGTAGCGAAGGCCAAGGGCAAGGACGATCTGTTCTTTGCAAACGTCCTTGTTGGCCAGAACAACGAGCAAGACTATGAGTATATTGGGTTCACCAACCACGGTAATGGCGTCGTCGCTGGCCGCAAGGGCAACCCAAATCACCCTGCCTTCATCGCTCTCGACTGGGCGCTGAACAAGTTCGCTGCCGGCAGCATGCCGGAGCAGCTCGAGTTCTGGCACGAGGGTCGCTGCGCTCGGTGCGCCCGCACCCTTACCGATCCCCAATCCATCGAGGCCGGCTTTGGCCCCGAATGCATCAACCACATCTGAGGAGACCTACAATGGCATTTGATATTAACCTCGCTATAGCCAAGCTAGACTTCAACGGCTTTGGCTATTCCGACCGCCCCGACCTTGACAGCCTGCGCGCCACCTACCCTGAGCTTGGCTTCGTTTTCGACCTGCTGGAGGACAAGACGATGGAAGCAAAGTACGGCGACGACGAGCACCGTAGGGATTGCGAGAACTATCAAGAGAAGATCGACGATCTTGAGCTCAGGGTGCAGGACATGCGCCTCGCCTTCTACCAGATCAAAGAGCTCACCATCGACGCTGAGATAACCACCATCATTGAGGACATACTATGAAAGAACTAATGGTAGATAAGGCCGATGAGGTCGGTGCCCTGATCGCTGAACGCGGTGCAGTGTACGGCCACCCAAGCGAAGACTTCTTTCGCGTGTCGGTGATGGCCGCTTTGCTTGAGGATTGCCCTGACCGCGTCTTGCGTCACGTCATGTACATGATCATCGTCAAGGTGTGCCGCTTGATTGTGACGCCTGAGCACGAGGACAGCTGGCTCGATATCGTCGGCTATGTCCGCACTGCCGCCATGATCATCGACCGCCGCAAGGCACAAGGCACAGAGGAGGGCCGTAATGCCTAGACAAAAACACGAGAAGCCCAGCGGCCATGCCGTGGCACAGCGTACTTATCATCAGCGACAGCTCGACAAGGGTCTGGTCCGTCTGTCAGTATATGTTCCTGATGATGATCGCGATGCATTCTGGGATGCGATTGATCGCCTGCGTGAGCGGTGGTACGCCAAAGGTCTGATAGACTAGCGGCAGGCCTCTAGCATCTGCGACAGCAGCACCTGACCGGCAACGACAGATCGGTCGCCACCGTCATTAAGTAAGGCCTGCGCGAGATCGGCGCGGGCCTTCTTCGTTCCATCACAGATCGCGTCTCCGCTCTTGATCTGCATAGTGCTGCAGCCACTCGCGAGCAGCAGCAGGATCGTCGCCGTGAACATCCGCATCATCGATTGCCTTCCTTGTATCCTTATACCCCTCCAGCTCCCGTGTACGGGCGCGTGAGGAGGCGTCGAGCCTGCCGCTGATGTAGACCGCCACAAACGCAATAACGGCAGTCCCTGCGGCAGCCAGCCAGAGCCTGATACGACCGAAGATCATTTCTTTTTCTTCGCTGTCTTAGCGCTCTCTCGAAACGCCTTGGACGTCGGCGCTCCCTTGCTGTTGGGCTTGCGCATTTTCTCGCCCGACCCAGCTGCGATCCGCTTCCGCTTTGCATGGATGTTGGCGTAGAGCCCAAGTTGCTTTGCCATCACCGATCTCCTTTTGCCCATTTGCGCAGGCGCTCGCGCATCACCCAGATCGCCAGCAGAGCCACGGCACCAAAGACCGCAATCGCCACGATCTGTGCCACACCGTCTAAGGCAGCGAGTGCCCCAGCTCCGCCGCCTACTGCGGTCACGACCTGAGCGGTGCTTGCCTGCACCGTACGGGATTGCGTCGGTGAGCTGCGCTCTTGGCGCTCTGACACCACCACCCTGCTGGGCTGGCTGGTGTTCGGTGCACGGCGTACACTCAACAGGCGGTCCACTGGATACGCCTTGATGTTTACTTGGTTCGACTGGTTGCCACCGAGTACGTCGATGCTGTCACCAGAGTGGCGCACGAAGAAGCCGACGTGCCCCTGCCACCCATCAGGTGTGCCGCGCCAGAACACGACGATGTCGCCTTCCTGTGCGGCGTCAAGCGATACCTCGTCTCCCCAGTATTGATAGGATCGGGCGTTGAGCTTGCCGGTGTGGGGCATGCCAGCGCGCTTGAGCATTGCTCCGACGAACGCAGCGCACCATGCAGTTTCGTCATCCTGCACCCAGCTGTGGCCAACGTCAGCAAAGTATTGCACGATCTTCGGGTTGTGCCCGTCCGCATATTCCAATGTGCCCACATCTTCGCGGGCCAGCTGGTACGCCTTGTTGGTCATCATAACTTATCTCTCCTGTTTGCCCTGCTTCTTCTCTGTAAAGTTATCGTCAAAAGCTTATTAGCTTCCTCGCGACATCAGGGCTTGCTCCAAGTGTTGGATGGTTGTTTGAGCAGAGGCGAGTTGAGACTTCAACTCGGCCATCTCGCGCAGTAAATTTTGATTTTCGGCAGTTACGATATCCAGCTTTTCAGCCAGCTTATCGACCTGCGCCCGCAGCGTCTCGTTAAATTCGCCGCGTTCTTCTTTGTCGGCAAGCCGAGCCTCATGCGCCTGACGAACGCGCAACTCAAGCAGCTTCCACAACCCACCTGCACCAATCAAGGCAATTAAAATTGGGGTGAGCATATCCATATTAAAAGCGGTCATCGAAGCGCTTCCTTTCTAAGATTTGGCGAGAGACCAAATTGGATAAGTAGAGTGCCCAACCGGCCATTACGATAACTGCAACAGAGTGGGACATCATTTCTATCTGGGTCATGCTTTCCATCTGTGGCGCGTGACCGCGGGTCATGTCGCCAGCGGTGTAATAAACATAACCCTGCGGCTGCGGGTCATGCATAAAGTAAAATGTCAGCACCATAGCCGAGAACACAAAGTCAGCTAGCAGAGTGTATTTCAGCACCAGCTTAGGAAGCCAAACAACGGCAGCAATAATCATCACCGACATAGCAGCCCACCCAATCAGGATAGGAGCAGGCACCATGCCAGCAAACATGCCAGCGTAGGTCAGGCCAACAATTGCGCAAGAGATGTGTTGCGCAGGTCCGTTGGCAGACTTGATTGCTTCATATGTTCCGGTCAGTCCCAGCATTTACTCAGGCTCCGCCTGCTTTTGTTTGTTCCAAAAGTCCGTACGATACCCGTCTTTGATTTTTGTCCCAAGAATGGCGTTGACTTTTGATTTCTTGAGCTCATCAATTTTTCCGACCTCGATCTGGAAGTCGGTTCTCTGGAATGGAATGACCTGAACCAGTGGTGTCCCGCGCTCGATCATAAACTTTCCAACACCACCCGTCCAAACAAAAGGAAAGTTGATGTTGTTGTAATAAGTGTCGGTGTCCACAACTCCATCGAGAATTTTGAAGCGGGTCTCAAGATGATTGAGAGGCGAGGTAAACAAGCACGAGACATTCTCTTCAGTTTCAATCACCCAAGGGTTCATAAACTTCAAAAGAGCTTTGCCAAACAATGTTTCGGACAAAGGATGATTAGGGGCTTGTTCGTAAGCGTGTTCAGAAATTGAGCCTGATTGGAAAAAGTTTTCTGGAAAATCTATTTTGATATTTCCATCGTCTGTTGCTTCAACCCAAACATCACACCAAAGCGGAATGATGTAACCAATAGACAAAGCATCAAGAAAAGGAACGCATCGTTTGACCGTTCCTGAGCTTGGCCTCTCATTGATTTGAGGCGGTATTTTTTTGAAGAAGCTTGGAGCAGCTTTGATGCTGGCCCTTGGATTGGGTATCACATCAATCAACCGCTCTTCGCAATGAAAACTAATCAACTGTTTACTCCATAAAAGTCGTCTCTAGTCTCAGAGTTAACAGATATTTCTTCATCAAACAAAGTAGCGATTTTGTCGTTCTCGATAATCCCATAAACGGGGAGCTGTAGGGTTTCGCCATCAGCGGTTTTGACATGACAATACTCTTCGTAAGAAGAGACTTCGATGTGCATCGATAGATAACCCGAGCGTGCTAGGATATCCTTTGCATAGTCAAATATGGCTACGGCTGCAGGTGTGAGCTCCATATTCAAACCAGATAGCCCGTCATCATACTGGACAGCTACCTCACCGCTTTCCGATATCGTTATGGTTCTTGGCATTTTATTCTCCAATAAACCCTTAAAGCTTCATAATGTACGCCAAAGCGTAATACGGGGGCCTGTTTTCGTGAGCGCTGCCGCTACCAACGTTACCAGTATTTCCGCTAAAGTTGTGAGAGTGCGCGCCAGTATTACTAATGTTGTGAGAGTGTGAGCCAGAATTACCTGTGTTGTGGTTGTGGTTGCCACCGGACCCTGTGTTGACGACTTGAGCTTCGATATATTGGTTCGCATGCTGCGTATTGCTCAAATATCGGTTTGAGGCTGTGTTATTGGTCTGACCGTTCTGAAACGTCGAAGCTCTATAGTAATTGTGCGAGTGTGAGCCAGCATTACTAACGTTGTGGTTGTGACCGCCCGTGTTGTTGGTGTTGTGGTTGTGGTTGCCATTATTGGATGTGGAACCACTAAAGGAATGGCTGTGCTGAGGAAGTTCGCTGCTGGTAAGGCTAACAGTATTTGCACCTCCAGTTGCACCCACATTATAGGTTCCAGAAGCGTCAGCATCAGCGTGAACAACAAAACGACCGGTCAGGTCTGGTGTGCCGTTTAAGCCATCGCATAGCGCCCACCCACTTGGGATAGTAGCTACTGTGCCGGACCACAAAGAAATCAATCCAGATGGAATTGAAACAACGCCAGTTAGCTGAGAACCGTCAATGGCAGGAAGCTTGCCTGTGCCATCCAGCTGAACAACGTTGTTGGCAGATGTACCGACATCTTGAGTTGCCGCTGTTCCAAGACCCAAGTTCGTTCTTGAAGTTGCAGCATCAGCAACATCCGAAAGGTTATTTGCAGATGCAAGGTAGTTAGATGCCGGAAGGTAAGCAAAGTCCCAAGCCGTTCCGCTGTACACCCGCATCTGGCTCGATGTTGTATTGTAATACAACGCACCGGCTAATAGCGGGTCGCCGTCGTTGTCGACCGTAGGGTCAGAGGCCTTGCTTCCAAGATAGCGATCATCAAATGCATCGAATGATGCGGCCGCAGCAGCCTCAGAAGCCGCCGCGTTTGTTTCAGCCGCAGAAGCCAAAGTGGCTGAAGCCGCACTATTTGTTTCAGAAGTCGATGCCGAAGCGGCTGAGGCCGCGCTGTTTACTTCGGAGGTCGAGGCTGCACTAGCTGAATTAGCAGCGTTGGTCTCCGAAGTGGCGGCATTGGTCTCCGCCGTTTCTGCAGCTGCCTGAGCCGCTTGAGCGTCGGCAGCCGCAGTGGTTGCGATGCTCTCAGGCGCGACCCAAGCAGTCCCGCTATAAAACTTCAAGACATTGTCCGTCGTGTTGAAGTAGATGTCTCCATCAGTGAGCGGGTTGCCACTGTTATCGAGGGTCGGGTCCGACGCCTTGGGCCCCAAGTATTGATCACCGAACTGTTCAAACACCGCAATGGCGTTTGCTTCCGCCGCCTCAGCAGCCAACTCAGATGCAGCTGCAGCGGATGCAGCCAACTCCGCAGCGGTTTGGGACGCTGCAGCATTGGTCTCTGAGGTAGCGGCTGCCGATTGAGAGGAGGAGGCAGAGGCAGCGCTGGCTGCCGAATTTGCTTCTGATGTAGCAGCTGCAGATGCTGAGGCAGCAGCTGCGGACGCTGCAGTTGTGGCGTTCTGGATCGCCACGATGTTATCGGCAGCGGTGATTACGTCAGCAATGTTTGCGCCGACGGCATCGATGTCTGCTTCGTTGGCAGCAGCAGCAACAACAGATGAGCTAATACCGGCGACCGTAGAGATTGCAGTGTCAATGCCGGCCAAGGCGTTGATGTTTAATGTCAGCTGCTCGAGGTCGGCCTCTTCAAATAGGTCGACTTTGACTGCACGATCCAGCTGTTCTTGGTGGTCCTGCGCGATCTGCGTAAGCTTGTCTAAGCTATCTTCGAGAACCTCCGGAACCACTACGTCTCGGTTCTGTAGGTCTACCTCTTGGCTGATCACGACCGCACGGGTGATTGTCAGCAGCTCACCGGAGGCGGGCGCCACCGTCATCTCGATGTTACCGCCGTTTGGATCGCCAGCTCCGGTGACGGTGTAATCGACGTTTAGAGTTTTTGTGGTTAGCGTGGAACCGTCGGTAGACAAGACAGTCACGACAAGGTCAGCAGCGGCTGTGATCAGGAAGTCGTAAGCAAAAACCACAGTCACACCGTTGCCGGTGTACGGGCCGCTCTTTGCCGTCTGCGCTGTGATCGTCATCGAAAAATCTCCTTGTGCGCCCTTATAGCATTATTCACCATTCGGTGCCATCTCTACCGGACAACGCGCCCTGAACTAGGTCCACCAAGCCTTCAGGTCGGCTGTCTCCCTCCATCACGCTTGCCGCATAACTAATAGGCTTCGACGCCCAGTTTGTCGGTAGTCCAAGAATAAGCCCCATAGCGTCAATGGTGGTCTTTAGTGCGCGTTTGGTTTCGATATCTTGGCTCGGGTCTGCCGCGGCGTAGATGAGCCTGATGGTGTTTTGAAGCGTGCTTTCTGTAACACCGATACCTGCGGAAAGGCTGATCCTGTCGTCATAGACCTGATCAGTAACCGCAATGCCGTAAGTGGTTGAGACTATGCTACCAGCAAACGGCACCATAGCAGCTAGGGTTTTGACCTGCGAACCGATCAACAACTCAAAGGCTAGCTGATCGCGCTCATCGTCGTCATCGAGGTCATCAAAGCCCGTACGCGCCAGCTGTGCAATACTTTCGGCCACGATGCTTGGTACAGCCACGATCATCAAGTAAGCATAGAACGATCGGCCGTACCGACCTGCCCAGCCCATTTCGCTGTTCATGGCGATGTTCTTCTCTGTCACCAGCAAGTTACCCATAGCATTGAAGTATGAGTAGAACTTGAGGAACAGTCGCGCTAGCGGACTAGACGCCTCGATACCTGAAACGTCGCTTGGCCTAAGCGGTGCCTGCGTGTCCCTAACGACGCTGTCTGCATACTCGATCACTTCTGCGCGTGCGGCAGCGTCGGCAGCAGCCTCGTCTCCCGTGCGCTCGAGCGCCTCTGCATACGCTTCAGGGTACACTACCTCTGTACCATGCCGCTCTGCCGCCAGCCATACAGTCGGATCGACCAAGTTCTGCGCTATCTGCTGAGCAAAGTAGCCATAGCGCATGGCTGCGTTTTGGGCTTTAGTAAGCAGGTCTCGCTCGCTCAAAATGTTTTCTAGCGTCGTGCTGGCTTCATTCATTCCGCCGGTTAAGCGATCTGCCATGAATGGGGACTGCGCCACAATGTAGTCCCGAGCGGACTGATTGTTGACGCGCCACCGTGTGGCAGCCGCGGTCAAGTGACGGGCGGGTATGCGGGCGGCGGCAACCGAGAAGCCGGTTACCTGCTGAGCGGCGTTTACAATATTGGCGGCCATAATGTGCAAACCGACCCGACGGTCAACCGCGGCGGCGAAGCGGGAAACTCCTGACCATCCGTTGTTTGATGGAGGAGTGGTTACGCGCTGCTGCACCGTACGCTGCAGCCACGGGATGACTGCAACATCCAAAGCATCTGGGCTGCCCTCAGACACCGCAGCTCTAAATTGCTTGTTGGTCGCTAGGCGCGCAGCTTGCCGTACCGCTGGACCCAGATAAGCAAACTTCATCACTCGGTCAAAGTGTGCTGGGATGCGGGTGATGTCGAGATCGAGCGGCTGGTTGTATTCGACGCGCGATTGCGTAAATCCGCGCTCAGCGTTCGGGAACATTGCAGCGTTAGATTGCTGAGACATGACCTCTTCTGCCTCGAAGCGGCTGCCGTCAGGGTTCATCATGCTGTCCGTTATCGCAGGGGCGTAGCCACCGCGGTATGTGCCAAATGGCAGGACCACCGGATCGGCTACGATCTCTGCAAAATTGTACCCGTACATCTGCTTGTGGGCGGCTTGGGCTGGCTTCTTTGTTTGCTCAAAGATATCCCAGATACCCTGCACCAAATCCATATCGGCTTTAGTGATGGTGCCTTCGGAGATGAGGCGGTCGATAAAGGTATCCCAGCGCGTAGTGTCCAGCTCATTGGCTGCGTCGAGCTCTCCCCAGATGTACTTCTTGCCGGTAGCTACGTCAGTAGCGCCACCCAGCAAGAGCTTACGCTTGTTGCTGCTGTTGCCTGTGTGCAGCAACGCCATGATCAGCTCGCCTTTAGTCTGGAACACATAGCCGTCCAGCTCGTCAGCCTTGATGGGCGAAGGTGCTAGAAGATCAGTATGATCTCGCAAAAGAGCAGCGAGCGCTTCTTGCGGGCCTTTGCGCGCGACCGTGTAAGCATCGACTGCCTTCAAGACTGGGCGAACAAGGTACTGGGTAAGCGGGCCCCGAGGGTTCCCGTTGTCAAAGTCTCGTGCCCAAAGCTCGACACGACGAAGGCTAGCTTTAAATGCGCTGAGCTGTCTGCGAGTAGTCCGGAACTTGCGGCTACCGCGACCGCGCTCCGCCTTGCGTGCGCGCTTTTGCACGTCACGCCGCTTAGCGATGTTTGCCGATACTGCGTCTGCGATTGAAGCAAACTCGACCCGACGGCCGTTGACAAGAATGCCATGACTGTCTCTAGCATTCGCCAACATCGTGTCGGCGGTATCCAGCAGCTCTGTGGCCTCTTGCAGTGTCAGGTCTTTGTAAGGCGCCCTCGGGGAAGCCTGTTGAGCCAGCGGTCCTCTCGAGCTGTATTTGGCAAACATCAGTTGGATGTCTTTAAACAGCGTCGGCTCGACTGCCTGCAAGTCAGCCAGAGCTTGGGCAGGATCGAAGTTTCTAGGGGATTTGAGCGCCATCCCAAACGGCTCAAGCAGCACCCTGATGCCGTTCACCCAGTCGATGCTGTAGCTCTGAGCAAGGCGCTTGTCGCTGCGGCGGGTGACATTACGCCACCGCTTGCGCTGCGTGTCGATCTTGCTTTGCATCACCGCCGCTTGTTTTGCGACGGCCAAATTGAGCGCCCGCTGCTCCATCAGTGAGGCGGCTTCAGCGTACTGGCGGCCGGCTATTGCGGTCTCGATTTTTGCGGTCAGCCGGCTGGCTGCTCGACGGTAGCGCTCTGGCGACGCATCTTTAATCTTGAGCCCCGACACATAGCGTGCGGCAGCCTCGTTGATTGCTTCGACATCCATGCCGCGGCGCAGTTGCGCCACCCGACGCTTCGCTGCAGATTGGGCGCGCCGCTGTCCGATGTTTGCTGTCCGTTGAACGTCTGCTCTGATACGAGCCAGAGACGCCTGTATCCCTTCAGCAGGAGTAGTAGCAGCTGCTTGTTCTGCACGAGCCGCTTCACCTGCTGCGGTGTCTTCCTGAGCCGCAGGTGCGCCCAGTTGCTCTGCCTGACGGGTAGCCACACGAGCCATAGTCTGGGTAGCTAGTCGGCGAAGAATGCGAAGTTGGAGCTGCTGCAGCTGTTGGAACTTATCATTCTGAGCAGTCTCCAGCGCTTGGTTGCGCAGAGCTTCGGCGTCAAAGTCGTCGCCGAACTCCGTACGCATAGCGTTGTCAACTCGACGCTTGACCTCTGCAGACTGTGACGGCGGCGTCGGGTTGGTGAGCGCCTCGACGAGGCTGTAGATATCTGGGAAGCCGGCCAGTGTAGCAAGGTCAGACAGCGGGATCGCGTTATCAGGACGAGTGCGTCCGGACACCAAGCCCGACGGCATCTTCTTGACAATGTCTTTGCCAAACACCGCCTCTAGCTCTGCGCGGTCAATCTTGCCTGTTCCGGTCTTGGTGCCGTAAGGAAGGGTGCCATGCTTTACAAGGTTGATCGCAGCGTAGATCGGCTCTTGCGCGACCTCGTCTGTCAGCTGCACCGTCAGTTCTTTACGGCGTCGGCGTCTCTGATCTCTGGCCTCCTTTGTCAAGGAGTTTTCGACCTTGTCTGCCATCTCTGTGCGGGCTTGCTCTTCTGCTTCACTAGCTAGACGGCGGAGCTCATTGGCCTCTGCTGGGGTAGCCCCATCAAGAACTTCCGGAGACAGCTGATAGAGGGCGCCACGGCGCTCTTGGGCAATGGCTTCTTCAGTTGCCAGCAGCCGATCAAATACGTCAGACATCTCTGGGGAGACGGTGACGTTCAGCCTGAGCAGGCTCTTATACACATTGGCAATGTACTTAGCGAACTTGGCAAACACAGTGCGCAGCTCGGCGCTCGGGGCGCTGCCAGTACCGATGTACTTTTCAAACCCGCGGGCCCATAGCTCGTGGTACACGACCTCGGCAGCTTCGTCGTAACCTACAGCCTCTGGGTCCATGAACGCCTGAGCCACCTGACGCATGTATTCCGCGCCGCCCCGCTTCGAGGCTCTGCCCACAGCAGCGTTTAGGCGAGATGCGCGCAGCTGCAACTCAGCATTATCTGGGGAGGCCGCTGCGCGCTTTGTTGTTGCGCGAGCGAGCGATTTAAGGTCACTGAACGCCTGCTCTGCGTTTGCTTCAAACCACGATCTGGTTGCCGCGATCTGGGCTTCCAGCTGTGCCTTTCCTTCAGGAGTAATCCGGCTGTCTGCAATGTCCTTTAGTGCCTGAAACAGGAACATGTGACCGACCTCGTGCACAAACGTCGAGGGGTCGCTGTTCGCGGTCAAGGTGATCAGGTTGCGCGGATCGTCTTTGGTTGGCAGCGTGTATGACCCTCGAGGAGCCCCGACCTGCCCCTGAGCTTTAGTCTGCGGCCCGCGGACCCGTTGCTCCAAGAGGCCTGCTGCCTGCGTCGGCCTAGCATTAAACACACTCTTGATCTGGTTAGGCTGAAACACTGCATAGACATCGGTGACGCCGGCGCCACCAACAAAGCCCTGATCGTCTACGTTACGGAAGATGACGCCGTCATAGCCTTCGTCTTTGGCCTGCTGGATCGCGTCGTTAAACACGCCCTCGTTATAGCCGGCCCCAAGTAGATCGATCTCAAGCGGGTTCTTTACGGACAGCACGACCGGCAGAACATTTTCCCCTTGGGTGCGTGCTGATGGCATGCCTAGAGTTTTAAGGATCGCCTCATTAAACCTGCTGTACAAGCCTCGAGTGATGCGCTCTAGCGTCCTAGTAAGCGGGCTCTGAGAGTACGGATCGACTGCTGCAGCGTAGGTGTTGGCAACGTCGGATGACGCTGCAAAGAAGAACGCCTCTTTTGCATCAGTAGCCCCCGTCGCTGACCCGCCTCTAGCTGGGTCGAACGCAGTGATGTCAGCAGTTGTGCCGTGGTAAACCACAAGAGGGTTGCCGGTCGCGTCTACGATTTGCGACCCAGAGAACCACTGGCGGAACTCAGGCGTCGAGTTTTGGGGCGTCTGCGTTGCTGGCTGTTCGAAGGTGGTAGGCCCTTGTGCAGGGACAGCCCCCTCTTGGCGCGCCTCGAGCGTAGACGGGGCGCGCACAATAGCCGTACTGGCTGCGACGCCGCGCCCCCGCTCGACCGTGTATCCCTCCGGTACTAGGGTCTGCAGGTACTCAACCAGCTCATTGCCGTCGAACCCTTTCTGGTACACTCTCTGTCCGTTACGAATAATCCACAGAGACCCTTGCTCCTGCCCCTGCTCTGCATTCTTAGCCTGAGCCACGTCGCCCTTGAACTTGCGAGTTCCAATCACGGCGACACCGTTTGGGGCGAGCTTGGAGATGATGTCTTGCGCGACCTGCGCCCGCAGCTCTGGCTCGAGTACGTTCAGCACGTTGAGGCTGACGACCGCATCATAAGTCTGGTTGATATCTGCGCTGTCTGTGTAGGTAGGCGGGGTCTCGCCTTTCCACCGCTCGGGAAACGGCTCATAGCTGTCGACCTGCGCCTCAGTTTCGTCGCGCATAGCGTCAGACCCAAGACCGAGACCGGCACCGTAATCTAGTACAGAAGTCAGGTCTGGACGCAGCTGTTCAGCAAGCTTGACCGCCTTGCGGTACGAGCCTCCGGTGGTCGCTACCTGCGTAGTTGCGCTGCCCTCTTGCCCACGAATGGTCTGGCCTGCTTGTTGGAGGGCCGTGCGGGTGGCGCCTGTCAGCTCTGCTGCGTTGGCGCGATCTCTGTCGGTGATGCCGAGGTTGTCGAGGGCTGCGTCGCTGAGGCCTGAGATGGCTTCCGCAATCCGGACAGCGCGGGATGAAAGTGCGTCAGCTCCATCCGGCGACGGAGCTCCAGCATCCGCGATGCGTCTGGCTGCGGATGCGCCCTCAGCTCCCTCGCCACTCGAGCGCCCAATAGCATCTGCGAATTGCGATCCATCGCTTGCAGCTCGTCCATCGAGTAGGCCAGCAGGGCCGCGTCTAAAGTAGTCATTGATTGCGTTTTCATTTAATCCTCCTTCCAGCCGTAACAGGCCGGAGACCTCGGTTGTGGTGAAGCCAAGGTCTAGGAGAAGATCATAGACCATACTATCAGCATCAGCAACCGCTTCTGTTACGCCACTGCGAATGGCGTCAAGAATAGCCACGGTCTCACCGAGACCTTCGGTGCCGCGCTCGTTGTTAATAAGAGAAGTCAGGCGCAGGACGCCGTCGACCCGCTCTGCACCATAAAACACTCGAGCGTCTCCGACCCGAGCGAGCTGAACATCGCCGGCTTTGATGGCGGCTTTGAGCTCCTTGGCGTCAGAACGAATAGGTGCGGCACCGGCCGTAGCTGCCTCGTTCAGGTAATCTTGAGGGCCGATCCCGCCTTTGTTCTTTGCGACGCCAGAGCGCCGCATCTCGTCACCAATTAGGCTGGCGACGAGCCGCGCATGCAACGGCGTCTGAATGCCGGCGGAGGCAGCGTCAGCCAGCTCACTTGCGAGCGCCGGCGTGACCTCTACAATCGGTCGAGCCAACTCAAACGCGCGGCGCGGGTTGTCCTTGCCTTGGTTCTCCTCCAGCCACGAGGACCATAGGGTGCGCCAATTTAACGGTGTCTCCAGCCGACCTACGACTTTTCCACGCATGCCGAGCGGGAAGTCCGGATGCGCAGTCGTGCCCTCGGTCCCGAGATCGACGAACGACCCGCCGCCCGCGCCTCGGTCCAGCTCGACAATCAACACGCCATCGCCCCAGTTTAAGCCAGTGAGGGCCTGCTCTCTGGTCTCATCGAGGATGCGCTGAACCGGCGGCCCGCCCATGCCTTCGATCTCTTTTGTGGCAAACAGCTGCATGAGCTTTTTGCGGGTCTCGAAAGAAATACGGTGCGTGTAGTCCAGCAGCTCTCGCTTGTTATCAAAACCCGGAAATTCCCGAACTTGACGGCGAACGATTTCGGTCTTGGGACCGCTGGGCGCAGCGTCTGCCTGCCAGTTTTGCAGGTACTCGGTGATGCCTTTAACATCCGGCGGATTGTCAGAGGCCATTTTTGCAAAGAAGGTCTGTAGGTAGGCGTAGACGACCGTTGTGTTGGAGATGTGCATATTCTGGTCGCCCATCAGGACCATCATGTGCGTCGCGCCTTCGGCGAGCTTGTTCTCCTTCGCGCCCTTGACCGCCGCGCCACGGTTTGCCCAGACCACATCGTTGACCCAGTTGGACATACGCAACGGGAACAGCGGCCCGCCAAGAAGCGGTACAGCGATGTCTAGCACGGCGCCCTCGATGCCGCGATACAGTGCTGCGGCAGCGGTGCGGTCGGCAATCGTCGGGAAAATCTTCATGCCGACGAGATCACCGGCCGATAGCGTCGGGACGAGATCATCAGAGACCAAGGTATCGAGCTGGTCGAAGTTCAGCACCTCGCCACCCGCAGCCTCGACCCGTGCAACGATCTCTGCCTCCTGAGCCTCGAGGGACGCTCCTGCGTCTACATCGTCCTCGATCTGCGCATCCTGTTCTGGCGTGCTATCAGCGACGGCAGCTTGCTCAAACGCAGTGCCAGCGGGAGCCGGAGTGACAGCGGCCTCGAGCGCCTGCATTGCTGAGGCCAGCTGCGGCACGTCCTCTGCGGCGACAACGCCGTCTTCATCGATCTGGATGCCAAGAGCCTGCACAGCCTGCGTTACTTCTGGCGTCGCCGGCAAGGTGACGGGCATCCCGACTTCTGCTTGAGTGATCGCCTCGTTTATAGCAGTTGCAATTTCCGCAGGAACCTGCGGCTGCGCGGCTGTTTCTGCAGGTGCCTGCGGCTGCGCTGCGGTGTCTGCAGGCGCCTGCGGCTGCGCGGCGGTTTCCTCAGAAACCTGCGGCTGCGCGGCGGTTTCTGCAGGTGCTATTGTCTGCTGTAGCGGGGCCTCCCCACGATCAAAGGTGACCTGATCTTGTTCGTACAGCTCCTGCGCAGTGACGCCATCTTCAAAGAGCGCGGCTCTGGCTGCATAACGCTCTGCCAGAAGGCGCGCTGCGGCACGAGACTGGCCTTTGGTCAGTGGGGTGTTAGCCCTGATCTCAGCAGCAATAACGTCTGCTAGCGTGTTGACCTCGCTGGCCGCAGCCTGCGCACGATCAAGTACGCCTTGAAGTCGCTGAACATTCTCTTCTCTGGCAGCGAGGTTGGCTCTAGCTTCAGCCGGCGTAGGCTCACTAGGGTTTACCCTGACGTGTTCAGAAATTGTGGAGAAGGCGTCACCCTGCAGCGTCAGCACACGGCTGGCCGTGGTGGCCACGTCGCCCGACAGCTCGCCTTGCTGCGTCATCTCGTCTTCTACGTTTAAGTGAGCAATGTCCTCATCGCTCAGCAGCCCCTCCTGATACAGGCGATTGACCTCTTCAGCAGGGATAGAGACCTCTTTGTCTCCCGAGGCTTCAAGCAGCTCACGGACTGCTTCTGGGTCGCGCGTAAAGGTAGCAGTTTCTTCGACAGCAGCACGGGCAGTAGCGAGTGCCTCCTCGGCTGCAACGGCTTGATCAAGTGCGGTCTCCAACGACCCGTCAGCAAGAATGTCTGCAAGCTCGGGCGGAAGACGATCAGTGCCAAACGTTCTGCCAGCGGCAGCAGGTACTTCAATTAAGGCAGTCGGTAGCTCTGCGAGTGCTTCAATAGTGATGTCTCGAACGCTGGTGATCTCGCCTTCTGATGAGAGCTGAGCGGCGGCTTCTCCCAAAGCACCGGATGCTGCCTGCACCGTAGTCTGAGCCGCAACGTCGCCAAGAGCGGTGCTACCCATACGCACACCGGAAAGCGCACCGGCCAAGCCGTCAAAAATGGCAATGGGGATCGCCCTTGCTAGACCAAAGTCGGCGGCCTCCTGCATAAGCTCAGCGTTCTGTAGGATGGCAGCAGCTTCTTCGACGCTGCTGACAGTGTAGCCGCGTTCAGAGAGAAACTGATCGGCTGACAGGACGTACTCTCTGCCGCCTCCGAGAGCTGCGCCAGCAGCAGCACCAAGCACCGGCGCTCCAGTAACCCGCGATATCAGGATCGTAGCAATGAGGCTGGGAGCGCTTTCGAGGATGGTCTCGGCTAGAAACAGTCCGCCGTTCACGGGGTCGGTAGCAAACGCATCCAAAGTCCCTACAACAGTGTTGGGTGCAGCCGACAACGTCTCATCAACAAATCGCTGACTTCCTACATTTCTTTCCAAACCTTCGGAGCGAGCAATGAGCTCCTCTGCAGAAAAATACGCCTCAGCTGCCCGCGATAGAGCTGCGTTGCGATCCTCTTCAGTCAGGCCCTGTACCCGCTCATATTGCATCCGCGCAGTAGCGATCAGCGAGGTGCGAGTAGATGCAGGATAGTTCTCCATTGCGGCCCAGCCGCCATAGGGCTCTGCCAAGCGCTCGAGGATTTCTTCTTCGGTTCTCCCTATATCTAGGGCGATGCCCAGTTCTAATGACGACTGTAGGGAGGGAAACGCAGCTTGTGTTTGCAGAACGCCACGAGTGATCGCTCGACCGATCAACGTGTCTTCCAATTTGTCGCCTAGCTCTACGACACTGAGCGCAGCGTCACCTACGGCATTCACTTCGTTGAATGCCTGCTCTGCAACAGCAAGGCTCTCGCTGTCGTCCTTTAGGTCTGCGTATGCTGAGCCCTGAGTGGCCAACCGGCGCAAGCCGCTGTTCTGCTCCAGCAGTCTGCGGTATCGGGAAGCAGAAGCCTGCTTCTCTCGCTCCATGTAAGTTTGAGCCGCCAACGGCATTGGCAGGTTCATCTCTCTGGATATGCGGCGTACTTCAGCAACGACGGCGGGGCTCACGCCTTCGGCTAGCAGGCTGTCTGCAGACGCTACGCCGGATGCGGCTTGCACAGCAACCGAGGGGTCTAAGGCGTCTGGGGCTTCAGTGGCAGGCGGCTGCGGAGTAGCTTGATTGTTCAGCACCCGCTCCAAAGCGTCGTCAAATGGAGACGGTGGCGGCGTCGTTCCAGTGAGCATGCTGGTGGTGGCCGGAGTAACCGCAGTATCAGGCGCAAGCTCGGGTTGCTCCTGTCGCTGTAGAACCCGATCTAGTGCACTGGAAAAATCGGTTACTTGATCCGCCATAGCTTAGTTACCTTGTGTTCTTTGTTGTTCTTCATACACCTGACGAATTAGCTCCGGTGTCGGGTCCAAACCTTTGGTTGCGACGTTATTGTAAATTATTCTAACCGCTGAGGGTGGAACACCCTCGACATAATTGAGCTCAACAGTGCCGCTCAAGATCTTCCAGAGAGGCTCATTCCACTTACCCCAAACCGCACCCTCCATATAAGGCGTCGACGTGTTTAGGACGTCTGCGTAAGCCTGCATATCTTTGGCAGTCCAGCTCTCACCCCTATCCAATCTACGTTGTTTTTCTCTTTCCATCAGGAGATAAATTTCGTTTCGATTGGCAACATCGCGAGGCCTTGCGCCCGATCCGGAACGGATACCCATCGCGGTGATCACGCTATCGAGGGTTGTTTGCTCAGTCCTAATACCCGTCCACTCATAATCTTGACCAGTATTAAGCGCATTACGAGCAGCGCGTTGAGCGTTTAGAATAGTCTGCCATTGGGCGTCGTTTAATTTAGGGGCGGCGCTGATCAAATCGTATTCCGCCAGCTCTTCCGCAGAAAGTAGCTGTAGATTGCGGAACAGTGTGGTGTCGCCGACCACGGGTGCACCACTGTTCAGGGTCTCGAGATCGGATCGCTCTGATGCATTAAACTCAGCCAGCTGAACGGCGGTAAAATCATCAAAAAGCGTGCCATTGATTGCAGAGGCTCTAGCGTCTTCGTACAGCTGTTCACGGCGCTGCGCTTCAAACGCGGCTTGGGAAGCAAAGCGGCGTTCAATCTCAGCGACCAAATCTCTCTCTGTGTCGCCATCCAGCGCCATACTGCGCGCCAAATCTACGGCGGCCTCGAAGTCATCTGGATGCCGCTGTAGAATGTCGGTAGCCCCATTGATCACCACATCGATCTGCTCTCCGTATTGCACTACGCGCGTCAACAGATCGTCGTCTTCAAGGGTAACTGCGCCGGACTCGACGGCTTTCTCGTAGAGCTCTCTTCCTAGCTTTTCTTCGCCTTGACCTACTGCACGCATGATCGCGATGCGGTGGAACTGATCGCGAGCATCGGTCATGGCCTCCTCAATCAAGCGCTCCCGCTCTTCGGTGTCCGTCATACCGGCAGTCTCAAAGACTATTCGGTTGAGGGAGGCTTGCATAAACCGTTCTTCAGCGGCCTCCATAGCTTCAGGAGACGCCCACGCGGTTTCAGCTGCGCGTTTGGCAGCCTCCTCCGCTTCTCTGCGCAGGCGGGCGTTGTATGCTTCCCGCTGTTGGAACTCGTACTTAGCTGCCTGATCGAGGAGGGTTTCGCGACGGGCCTGAGCAAACTCTTGAGCAGCGAGCCGACCGCTCCTAGACAGTCCGCTAAGGCGTTCGTTGTATTGTGTTAGGTGCTCATCAAATTGCGTCTCAACGCGCTCCGTAAGGCCGAATGCGTCACGCTCTTTTAAAGCAAAGGCACCGCCTGTGCCGTCACCTTCACCCGTCGGGTTTTCGCCATAAAGTAAACTGCGCTCCCAGTCGCCCACGCCATTCTGTAGCTCGAGTAATAGCTGCTCGTCATTCTGGTTCCGCAGGTAATCAGCAAACTCTATCCCCCGCTCACCGAGCATCTGCATCATTCGGGAGTTAAAGGTGGTGTCCGGTAAAGACAGGTCTTGGTACGGCGTCGAGGCTGGCTGCGCCTGAACGCCGCCGAGAGCTTGGGCCCCTTGAGTGGCTGGAGTAGGAATACGAATAGCCATGAGATATAGTCCTTAATCGAACAGGTCCGCGGGGCGCGCACGCGGTCGAATGTAGCTAGGCCCACCAAAGACAGGACCGCTTGGTGGTAAGGCGTCGTAGATCGACCGTGCTCCAGAGAGCCCAGCAACGGCCCCAGCAAGCAGTGGATTGATGGAGCGAGCCTGCAGGTCCAGTAGCCCTGCTTGAGCTTCAAACTGCGTCCCCTCAATACGGGCACGGCGTGCTTCCCTGTCGATGTTGTTTTTCAAAGTCATAATGTCAAACTGTCCAGCGGCCCGAAGGTCGCCAAGCAGTTTTCCTGTGGTGGTCTCTCCGCCTGTTTCCAAGGCTATACCGCTGCCGCCAATGGCAGCTCGCGCAGCACCCATAGTCTGCTCGACTTTCGTGAGCTGCATCTCCCTAGCGACCTCACCCCTCTGGATGATGTCAGCCTCGTTCTGGGCGGCGATGGCGGCGTTGTTCTTAGCAACCGCGGCGTTGTACTCGGCCTGCGCTTTTTGGGCGTTGGCCTGTTGGACCGCACCGAGCGTAGAGACTGCCGTGGAGGCCATCGCCAGTACCGTTGCACTGATACACATTATGCAGCCTCCTTCTTATGAACCGTGCCTGCGCTCTCGTAACCCATGCGCTGCAATACGCTACTGACCGTCTGGTTGTCGACGCCAGCATACACGACTGGGCGCAGTACGTCAGCCTTGTTTTCATTTGCCCATTTCTCGAAGGCGCGCAGCAAAGATACGCCGGCCCGCGACCCGCGAGCTGCTTCGCGCACATAGAAGGCGTGATCCACAGCGACCTGCACATCAACCCACAGGTCTTGCACGATCTCGCCAAGGAACGCGCCCACCAGCTCGCCCTCGATCTCGTACCCAATCGACAGGGCCTCCGGCACCTCGATCAGGCGACCGATGATGTAAGAGACACGCGCCTCGTCCATCGGGTAATCAGCGTAGACGCCGGTGCGATGCATCTCTCGAGCGAGCTCGATCAGCTGCGGGATGTCAGTATCGGTCAGGGCTCTAAGCATTAGTTGCCACCCACCGATATGTCAGGCGTAATGGATAGCACCGTCAGCGGCAGCGGCGACCGCTGCTCAAGCACGACGCGCTTCTCTTTGCTCCAGTCTGCCTTCAGCGTGACGTTGATGTCCTCGGTCACCATAGGCAGCGGCTGGCCATACGCAGCCGGCAGCCCGAACTTTGCTTCTCGCATCTGGTCCGTTGAGGGTCCGGTCCACAGCCCCATGCTGCGCTCTACCTGCACTGTTAGGCGGCTGATGTTCATCGTGCGCTTGTCGACGGTATTGGCGCTGCCGTAAGTGGAAATCGGCAGCGTGACCATCTGGCAGGTGTAAGGCAGGCCGACGTGGATGCGGCTTGCTGGAGCGCTGAGAGTAACGGAGCCGGAGCTCACCACAAGTCCAGTCTCCGCATAACCGTTAGCGGCGGCCACCACCTCTGCGCCCTCAAGGTGGGACAGACCGGACACGGTGGTGACCGCCTTTCTGGCAACGCCGCCGGAAGAGTAAGCAGCGAAACCAGAACCGTCATACCCCGAACCGTTCAGATAAAGCTCGAAGGTGTTTCCTGTACGGTTTGCCACCGTAAAGCCAGTGCCGGTGTAATCGTCAGAAGCGATTTCTTGGCGGGTGTTTTTGTCGGAGACCTCGAGCACATCGGAGATGTCAACCGTGTCACCATTCTGAAGGGCATGCCCAGTTGCCGTGACAACAACGGGATTGGCGGCAGTCATATTTTCGATGGTGATCGGGACATCGAGGGAGAGCCCAGCATCGACGCAGAACGCATCCTGAAGGTCGGTGAAGTCGCGCTCATCTAGGCGCTCGACAAATTGCTTGACGGTGCCGTTGATGTTGCGCTCGATGACGAAATACGGAACGTCGCGACTTCCTTCGCGCACCACTGCAACGCTCTTAAACTTGCCCAGCGTTGTAGCGCGGGTCCAAGCGTACACCTCTTGCTCGTTCTGGTAGGTCAACACGAGGGCGACGCCGTCGTCCCTGATCAGCCAAAGCAGCGCGTACGGCGACGGAGCAAAGCCCCAGTCAACAATCGTCTGGCCATCGAGCAGGTGGCGAGCAAGCACGGTGAGATCACGGCCTGAGAAGTTGTCCCGAGAAAACTGGTAAGACAGCTCTCGGATAAAGTTCCCGTGCGCCATGTACAGCGCGAGATCGCCAACGACGATGGGCCGAAGCGCTGTCGACCCGTAGAAACTTTGCGGCTTGATGTTAATGGTTGACGGGGTGAACGGGCTGTCGCCCGCACCCTTCACTCGGAACTCCGATACGCTGGTCATCATCACCAGATCGCTCAACGGAATGAGGCTGCGGATTTCATTAACTTCTCTGGCTGCTAGCGACCCGACGATTGCGTCGTCATCCTTTACTGGGCTGGATGCTCCGAAATTATAAAACGCACCCGTCTGGCTTATCCAAAAGCGGTTGGGATAAGCGATTGAATTGGCGTAGACCTGACGCTGCTGAAAAAACCCAGTAGTGCTTGGCCAGTAGTTATCGCCCTCTTCAAATGGGTTTACAAAGGACGGCGGGGAGACGGTAAAGTCTGCTGCAATAAAGTCGTCGTTAAAGTTGAGGCCAGCAGTGCGCCCAATGAGACCATACGCATCGTCGTTAAAAGATCGATAGACGTTATAAGATGCTGCTCCCGCTACCTCAGACCACTCGATGGTGTGGTCCCAAGAAAGAGCTTCGGCGGTAACGTCCCATGTACGCGCTGCATATGTAAAGCCACCAGAAGTGTAAGTACCGTAACCTGTACTATCCACGGGGGAACGGTCAGTGCGGTATAGTTTAACAGTGTTTGGGTCTACGACTGAAACGATAAAGCGTCGATTATTCAGCTCCGTCATACCGCCGACGCCGGTTATGTATATCTCATCCCCATCAACAAGTCTGTGCTGTACTGTAGTGTCGAGGACGGCGGGATTGGCTTTGCTTATAGCATTGATAGGGACTGGCCCGATAAACAGGCCTGCTTGGCTCTCTTCTCCAGTTGCGGCGCTGACTGCTGTGACTTTGTAGCGGACTGGTCCGCTGCTTACGCGCCATATCCCACCTGAAACATACGCGGGCTCAGAGCTGGTGTCTGAGCCTTCTAGTCGAAATGTGTCTGCGCTCAGCGGGGTAACGCTGTAAACATTACCGTTGAGGTTTGATGGGCCAATGATAACCGTAATAAATACGCGCGCACCAGCGGGGAGGCCGTGGTTCGCCGACGTAACTACGGCGGGATCGGACAAGGTTACATCGGTGATCACACCGCCTTGTTGAAAGTTTACAGTCACGTTGAGGTCAGATGGAGCAGCGATGCTGGGCGCAAACGTGATCTCGGTCAGGGTCCAGTTGGTGTCGCTAATCCGCACGAGCTCTCGAGGTGCGTAGTCTGGGTGGACGATGGTCATCACGTCACCGCTCTGGGCGAAGTCCAGATCAAACAAATCGGCCTCTGCATATGGCGTCGCGATCTCGTA
>Ga0181577_10000566_pt1 | contig 30175 bp, 49 predicted proteins | sample 101ome_21_FD_132468 | JGI IMG/M metagenome (GOLD analysis project Ga0181577, IMG submission 132468) | Coastal salt marsh microbial communities from the Groves Creek Marsh, Skidaway Island, Georgia - 101413BT metaG (megahit assembly) | ecosystem: Environmental > Aquatic > Marine > Intertidal...
GTAAATGGTGATAGCACAGGTAGTGCGCATATAGTTCAGTGGTTTGCAGGACAAAGATTAGCGGCAGAAGAAAATAAAGGTTTTAGTTTATATTTATCAACTGAAACATTTACCAATGCATCAATCAAAATAGTTGGGATGGGCTGATGGACAACGATGCTCACACTGACATTGCCCTAGAGGATGCTAACTGATGGCTAGGCCTACTGTCCAAGGAGTGCAGCATCAAATAGATACACATGAAGCTGTATGCGCGGAGCGTTGGAAGGAAACCATACTGCGGATCAAACGTATTGAGCATATCATGATTGGTACTGCTGGCACGATGATCGTTCTTTTGCTGGGTGTAATCTTGCGAGGATAAAATGGTTGTCGCTGAAGTGCTGACAGGCATAGCCCTAGTACAGCAGTCCGTCAAATTTATTAAAGAGAACATCAGTACCGCAAAAGACATCGGCGATATTGCTAGTCAGATTGATGATCTGTTTACTGGTGAAAAGCAAGTACAACAAGCGCGAAATAAAAAATCTAACTCAAGTCTTAGCGATCAGTTTGGTGTTAATACTGTAGCTAAAGAAATCATTGATGCAAAACTTGCGGCTGAAAAACTGCAAGAGGTTGCTACGATGGTTGACATGCGCTTTGGTCATGGCACATGGGCAAGCATATTAGCTGAACGTGCAAAGCGTATTCAAGAAGCTAAAGAAGCTAAAGCGGCTGAACTTAAAAAACGTAAGCAAGAACAAGAAGACTTGTTTGACATGCTCAAACTAGCGGCATCTGTTATTGGTGTTGTTATTGTAGCTGTTGGTGCTTTTGTTATGCTTATGGTTACAACAGCAAAGGGTATCATGCGATGATTACTGTAGAGCAGTTTCTTAAATGGAAGATTTTACCTAGAGCTATGATGCTTGCTATGACTGTAATGAGTTATCAGGTTGTGCAATGGTTTATGGATTTAGGTACAACAGCCACAACTCAACAGACTGCGTTTGTATCTACTGTTGTTGGTGCAATGACTGGTGCATTTGCTGTATGGATGGGTCATGAAACTAAATGATGTACCAATCTATAATTATTGCTTGCCTCATAGGGGGAACACCTGATCAGTGTATTACTCTTGAATCACAATCATGGCATAACACCGAAAGAGAATGCAAAACTAATGCTTTGCAAATGGCTAAGACAGTTCATAAGCATATGAGAGGCTACAAAGCTAGTAGCTATAGATGTAGAGCGTTACCAGATGGAGTACTAACTAGATGATACAGGCATTAATCGGCCCTATAGCGTCACTGGCTGGCTCTTGGATGGAGTCGAAGGTAGAAGCTACCAAGGCTAAGGGTAAGGTGGCTCAGGCGAAGGCTGAGGCCGAAGCAGAGTTAATGAAGCATGAAGCTGGTTGGGAAAAGGTGATGGCTCAGGCTTCAGATAATAGCTGGAAGGATGAGGCGTGGACGATATTGTTCATAATCATTATAGGTATGTGCTTCGTGCCGCCGCTTCAGCCTTATGTAAGGGAAGGCTTTGCGGCTCTCGAAGCTACCCCTGAATGGTTTCAGTATGCTGTTTATGCCAGCATTGCGGCTAGCTTTGGGTTGCGTAGTCTGAAAGGTATTAAGAAATAGACAAGGGGCAGGGTATAGACCACCGTAAATAGGTCACCACGCACTGCCCCTCTATCGCTGGTCTTGCCTTTCTGCAAGGCGGTGTCCAGCAAGTCCGAACAATGTAAGGATTGATTATGAAACTGTCAAAGAATTTTTCTTTAGCTGAAATGGTTAAGAGCCAGACTGCTGAACGTAAAGGTATCCCTAATGTGCCTAATGATGAGCATGTGTATGCCATGACATTGCTTGCTGAAAATATTTTGCAACCAGTTAGGGATGAGTTTGGTTCGTTCATTGTATCTTCTGGATACAGATCGCCTGAGTTGTGTGTAGCTATTGGCAGTAACATACATAGCCAGCATGCCAAAGGTGAGGCGGCTGACTTTGAAGTTGCTGGTATGGATAATTATGATCTAGCTTTGTGGATAGAACAGAACCTAGAGTTCGATCAGTTGATTCTTGAGTGTTATACTGGTGGCAATACTGGCTGGATTCATTGCAGTTATGTGCCGGAAGGAAACAGAAAAGAAACTCTGACATATGATAAGGCTAATGGTTACAGGAACGGTCTTATAAAGTAACGGTTCCATCTCAGCCACTGTGAAGTGAGGGCCAGTGTAACGAGGTCTATCAAAAACACTGACCCTCTGCGGCTGGTCAAAGGAGAACTAAAGTCCAGCCGCTTGTTTGTTAAAATGGTATATCATCACCATCAATTACTTGGCTAGTATTTTGTGGCTGTGGAGCAGAACCATTTTGCTTTTGCGTTATCTGGAATGACATATATTTTTTGTCATCCTTTTGCTTGCGCCATCCAGCAATGCGTAGGTTTATACCCATGTCGAATGGCCCACTGTAATCTGGTGCGCCTTCTTTCTGTGTATCTTTCTGGTCATTCTCAAACAGAACACCTACCTTGCGGTATACTTCCAAACGCTTAGAGCCATCCTTAGACTCTGCTGTAATAATGGCAATGTTCTCCTCATCACCATTAACATCCAGCTTACCTTGCAAGATAAACTTTTGCTCTGGGTAAGGTGTGAATGCCGCACCTTGGTTTGTGTTATCGCGTTCCATTTATACCTCCATTGTGTAGTAGGAAACTAGCTTACCATTTCTGCGTTTAGTAATGCGGTCAATCTTATGACCAACCACTCTTGCGTCTCGCATGTATGTTCTTACAGAATTTTCTGTTAGGTTAAGTTTGATTGACAGTTGCTTAACTGAGTATGGTCTTTCAGATAGAATCAAAACCAATTTGTCTATTGTCTTTAAGCTGGTCTTTAGCTTTTTGTATTTAATAACAGACTTGGTTCTGCGTTTGTATGCTTGATCTACTTCAGACATAAACTGTTGTTTGAATGATTCATCAATGCTTTGTGGCTTGTCGCTGAGTATCCATAAGATACGCTCAAGTTTACGATTGATGTCTACAATTTCATTCTTTAGTTCTTTGATTCCAAACATTACCAGTCTCCTTTACCTGTTGGTTTGTTTGATTTGCTGTCAGCACTGTACTTGTTGCCATCCATGGCACCTAAAAACACATCGGCATTGAAGCCAAGGTGTGACAACGCTTTGGTTAGGCCATCGGTAATAGCCATCTTTGGTGCATCTTCACTCATGCGACCTTTGGCTGAGTCAAAGAATTTACGACAACCAGAGAAGGGGCCGTAAATATTGTCGCGTGATACAGTCCAGATGCTTACATCTGCAACGACTGCTGTGTCACCGTTGGCTAGATTGACAAAGCGTGTTTCGTTGAGCCAGCCCCAGCCTTGACCTACTGGGCCAAACTGTTCTGTAGCTGATCTGACTTGGTACTGTGGATCAATAGCTGTGAATGATCTGGCACCAAACGAGACCTTCTTTAGATATGTTGGATTGGAATCTTGTACTGCATTCCATAGCTTCATGTTATCTGACATGTCAGTTCTCCTTTACTGTGATGCGTAATGCTCCGCGCTTGTCGCGCTTGATGGTAAGAAGATCACAGTATACTTCTCGCTCATCATCTCCGACCATAGCTTTGAGATCAGACTTGGCTGACTCAAACAGCTTGGCATTTGTTTCTGTTTCAATGTAGTCATGGCATCGTGAGATAAACTCATTGTCGCTGGATGCGTCCCGCCTGACCATGCCATCTACTTTGATCTTGTCTATAGATACAGGCGGTACTGCATTGCTAGCTGGCTCTTGATCTTGTGATACACACTTCCAGAACTCGACTAGATGTACCTTCATCTGATCAATGTACTTCCAATCTTTTTGTACATAGACTGATTCCCAGCGGCGATTGCCAAAAAATACTGATAGGTAACAGCCCTTGGCTTGATGCACCCACATGTAAAACTGCATCTGTGGCATGTACATCTTGAGGCAGTTCTCCATTGAGTTGCCTTCGTATGTATGCTTGCACTCAATGATCTCGTCTTCATAGACTCTATCAATCCATATAAAACCATCGACTGTGCCTTTTAATGGCACACCTTCCCAATTCATTTCTGCTGTAGGTCCGCGTGTTTTGGCACCATAAACTTCTTGTTGTTCATTGTCAGAATAAAAACCAGTTACAATAGTTTCACACTCATCTGTTGTGTGTTGTTTGGCAAACCAATCTTTATTAAATCGTTCTGTCTGTACGCCCATCTGTACTGGCAGTACATCAGATAGATCATCAGGTATTACTCTGCCTGTCTTCTCTTGCCATAGTGACAGCCAGTCACCTTCCATGATGCGGCGCATATCGCTACCGCCGATAAAACCTTTGCGTTCCATATCGTTCTCCTTTGTTGCAAAGTACTGCATATATGCAGTTAGGTCAACAGCTTTTTCCTCTGTTGTTCGATAGCGCGAAGCAGTAGCTTGCGCTTGTGTAATCTCCAGTCGATGTGTTTGTAGAACTCAGCATATGCAGGCCAGAATGTAGCAGTCTTAGATACCTCTTTGATTGCATGAACAACAATATCTGCTGGGTACTCTGTGAGTTGCATAGCTATTGCATTCATACGAAATGTATAATCTTCAACCGACTCGCCTGCTGGCTTTACCACCAGCGCGGCCAGCAGAGCGAGTTGGTTGGTAATTTCATCTACAGATAGTGAGGCCATAGAAGCGCGTACAGCGCGTTCAGCTTTGTCACACTGCTCTAGCGTATCTAGTTGTATCTGAAAGCCCTGTGTAGTGAATACAGCCTCAGTATCAGTGAATCTAGTTTTGGTTTGCTCGACCACTGTTGAGTTGCTGATGGATTCCAGCGAAGAAACTAGGCGCTTGTCTGCCTCTGCTGGATTGTCTATTTCCAGTAGTCTTGCCACCGCCGCTTGACGCATCTCTGTACTTAATGCTGTTGCGGCACCAGAGTCGGTATGCTTTTCTGACATCTGCGAAGACATTGCCTTTGGATTGATGGTGGTCACAGAACCTAGATGCTTCATGCTCATGGTCGATGTTCTCCTTTAGTATGCTATCGATAGACTGACGTAGATCATCATCAGGATACCAATTGTCTGGCACCTGATTGCGTTTCTTTTTAGATTGACTGGTTACTGATAGGTTAGGGTTGCACTCTGCACCAGTACTGGTGCTGTCTGCACCAGTCGGAAATATTGTGTACAGTGTAGAGCGTCTGCTATTGCCACGCTCTCTGCTAATCCAGCCTTGTTCTTCTAGCCAGTTTAGTTTGCGTGTAACTGTAGACCTATTCATACATGCGCGTGTAGCTAGTCGATCAAGACTAGGCCAGCACTCATGTGTGTATTCGTTGGCATGATCAGCTAAAATTACCATCAGCCATTTGGCATGACAGTCTGGTATATCAGCTTGTATCGCTTTCGCCATCAGTGTGAAAGCCATTGTTGTTCTCCTTTAGTAATGGCGCAATTTTTGATTCAAACACATCGCCATCAAAAATTACAAGCGTTTTCGGTGTTCCTGTTTTGCGTTTATAAAACAGAACATCTCGTACAACATTGAAAGGATTGGGAAAATTAGACTTGTCTCTGTACTTGACTTCGACTACCAGTCTGTGTCCTCCGAGTTCCCAGATGATGTCGCCGCTATACTCTCCTCCCAAGCTACCGCTGAGGGGCTGGCGTTTCGCTTGGAAGCCGAGCGTTTGTAACCAGTTGACGAACCACCTTTCGTGGTAGTTTCCTTTATTGCGGTTTTTGTTTGCCATGTTCCATCCGTATAACAATCAACACATATTAGATAGTGAGTTACCTCTGGCTCTATTGTAGCTAGTGGCATTACAAAATATTCTGTAAACACACCGCATGTTTCACATGCGTACTCTCTACCGCTTTTGATTTTTTTTCTTGTGGACTTTGATTTGTAAGCCAAGTGCATCTAACCAGCATGTAAACAAGAACCCGCTGGGTACTCGTTTATACTGTTCCCATTTGTGAATTAAAGATTTAGCGCAACCAATTTTGTGAGCCAATGCTTCTTGTGACATGCCCTGCTTTTCTCGGTGCATGACAAGTTCATTGATAACAGCTTCGTAACTGTCAGTTACTTCGGTCTGCTCTTTGAAGTGTTGAAAGTTCACCAATAGCTTTGAACACCTTGGTTGCAGTTGAGTAACGCAAGTCAACACCGTTCTTTGCACGATAGAATGTTGACGTTGGAATGCCAGCGTGAGTGAATGCATCAATCAATCTCACGCTGGCTCTCTGGGATTCACTAGATAAAACATCAATGTAACTAAGCATGATGCATGATTATGCATTCATGCAGTTAGTGTCAACGATTTATTTTTTCTAGTGCGTATTGCGCCCAGCGTTTAGTGCCATTTGTTTTCATGTCAGTGCGAATGATGTGACCATCATCTCGCAAGTCACGGATGCGTGAAGCCAAGCGCATGCACCCAAACATATCAAGAGCCTCAAGCTGTGTGATAGTTTTGCCTGCATACATGTAGTTCAAGATTGCAAGTTTTTGATTAGCTAGTTCCATCACTTTGTTCTCCATACACGATAAGTATTATCTTCTAGTTTGCGAATTGTAGCCGCCGCTTCTCCATCTGCTTGGCGTCTTAAACGCTGAACAAGAGCCTGTGCTACACTAGCATTTGGCAATACAACAGAATCTCCAACAGACATTTTGTCTGCTATTGGTCTAATTTCACCATGTCTTCCACGCGCTTGTGGCATTGGTATATTCTTTTCGATTTTCATTCTATTACTCCTTTCCATTTGTTACGCATGCATTCCATGCATGCTCCATTGGACACCATGCGTTCTGCAAAGTGACCTTTAAAACAGGGTTCACCTGTAAAATAGAAGCGCATTCCTTTATGTCTTGCGCGTTCTCTAGTGATGCGGCGACCATTCCAATGGTCGATGCTTACAAGTTCTAGTGCTTTGCGTAGTTCATTCCATGTAGGTACAGTCATCTTGCATCCTCTGGATATAAGGATTGAGTTGTGTAGTATATTACATCCCAATTTATACCTATGTTTGCATCGTGATTTTCTTTGAGATTGTGCAAAACATTAAGTGCTTGTTTGGTTGTAAGCCATTCGCATGTGTTCAACACATCTTCAACAGACCATACAATTTCAATTTCATCATTACTCATCGTTCTGTCTCCTTGATTAGAATCTCACCACCTGTTGCTTTCCAATTGCCAATATCAAATGCTGTATCGAAAGCATCATCTGGTGTTTCAGCATATACAACTTGGTAAACTGTATACTGAGTCATCCATTTAAGATCATCAGAACCACAGTGTGTGCATAACTCCTGTTCAGAAAACATTTGTTTGTTGCAATGTTTGCACTCTAGAAACTCTTGAGTTCTTCGGGTGCCTTTGATTTCAGTATGGAATAACATCGTCCAAATCCTCCGGTGGGTGTGCGGCTTCCCATGCCGCCACTGCGCGTGAAAGAAATTTATCTCTGTTAAACTTTGGATTTGTATCTGCAAGTTTATCAGCCATTTGGTGAATGTATGTAGGCCATGGTAAAAGTGGCGCTACATGATCTGCAAGATACTCAAAGTGTCGTTGTTGCATTAGTGTTGCCATTACTTTACCTCCTTCAAAACCATTTCTTTGATTTCGTTTCTGTCTCGTGCAACCACTTCTTCATATGTGCCAACAATTCTTTGCAATGCAAATTGTGCAGAGCTGATGTCATACTTGAAGTTTGAGTTTTCTGATTCGGCACGATCCATCAACTTGTTGATAAGATTCAGTGCAACTTTAGCTTGTATGTATAGTGAGTAATTGTCTGACATATTGTTCTCCTGATTAAGTGATGATGAGGATGACTGCCCCTCACCCAAGCGGGGGCAGTTATCCGAATCAGTTAAGCTACTTGCCATGCGTTAGACTTGAATGCTTTGGTCAATGCATTCTCGCGCAAACGCTGAGTGTTAGCTGGTGATTTGTTGGCATCTGTATGCGTTGCCCAATAGGTGCAAGCGTTGTACAAAGCCCACTTGTTAGTGCCAAGAGTGTTAGACTCCTTGCCCCAGATACCCATGAGGTTGTCAAGCTGACGCTCGTTGACCTTGGATTTACTGGTATTTGTTTTGACATTGCAAAGTGTAGCTGAGAAGAATGCCTCAGCGATTGCATCACTGACATGTATTGCCATCCATTCTTTGTACATAGCTGGTGTATCTAGAAATGATTGAAGGCCAGCATGTATCTTGGCGGCAGAGCCTTCGACATTGACATTGCTTGTATGCTTTGCCCATGTGTTAGCTACTGTGTCTGCTGTTGTGCAACCATTGAGACACCAAAGACGAATGCCTTGAGCGATCTGTTGGAATGCCCAGCTACCATCGTATGAGTTAAAGAACTTAATCTGAAACTTGATGTAGTCATCTTTGACTGGTTGCACAGTGACATCGTTGAATGTGATAACGCCGCGCATCTTTGCGCCGTTGTCAAATACTTCAACGCTAGATGTGTAGTCATAGCTGATGTTTGCTTTAGCTACAGCATCGAACACTGAGTTCACAACGTCATCATGTTTGATTGCTTTGTACTTAGAACCGTGAACACCAAGTACTTCGTGTGTATCAGTGCGAACAATGCAACGTGCCATTGATGGTGGTACATTGTGATAGTGTGGATCACCGTCTTTGATGGCGGCTAAGTCCCATGTTTCTACAGGGAATGACCAGTCATCTGTTACACACATGTGGTCGTTAATGTTAGATAGTTCATTCATGATGTTCTCCTTTTCATTTTGTCACCATCTAGATAATACAGGCCATGAAAGCGATATAATCCTGACCTGTTCCTTGTGCAGACACGCACGAAATTATATTCTTTTCCGAATGCATCGGCTTGTCTGCGCAAATCCTTGCCCATCTGGTTTAACGAATGAGCGACAGAATATATTGTCATGCATTCGTTAGTTTGATCAGGCGTATGATAATAATATTTTGTTTTTCCCATAGCTTATCTCCTGTTCAGCCATACGCCACACCCAGCCAGCACCATGCCGAATAATATGAGTGCAATGTGCATGTAGAATGCATCAGTTGTGTGCGGCTCAATTGTAGTTGCAGATACAAATATAAAAATACCAAGGCATATCAATGTGTTAGGCATACTTAGTCTCCATACTGTGGAGTGAAGATGAGAAACTCAATTTCCCAACGACGTTGAGCTAACTTGACTGCGGCTTCATGGTGTTGTTGCTGATTATGAATCCAGTAAGAACCGTATAGATCTTCATAAGCCTCATCATAAAGTCTTTCCATAATTTCTTGGTTCTGTGTGTTAGACATTTCGTTCTCCTTACTGCACATATGCAGTATATATGATTAGGTTGCACACTGCAACGAATAAAAATTCTGATGTTGTAGTTTGTGAAAGTCGCGCGGCAAATACTCCACCGATGCGGGGCCTCCCCGCCACGCCCCGAAGGGGCGGGCGAAGCCAAGCCCCAAGGGGCTGGCTTCTTTGCGGGTCGGGGTAGCTCACACTGCCACAAAAAAAGCCCCGCTAGCCGAAGCTAGCGAGGCTTGGTGTTTGGCGTTTATGACGCTGACTTGTTGTCGGCGTAACGCTTGGCATATGAGTCGAGAAGACGGTCAGCGGCTTTGGCTGAGTCTTCAGACTTCTTGTGCTGTTCTGGGAACAGTTGCTGTGAAGCCTGAAGCAAGTACGCTCTCCAATCTTCGTTGATAGCAATCTGGAACTTCAACCATTCGATGTCACGATCGTTCTGTAACATCTTGTCTTGGTCAATGGCAGTGCCTTTTTCTTGTTGCTTGACAAACATGTCATAGTTTTCAGCATCGAGCTTTTCAATACGTTCATTTTTGTTCTTGGTATTGTAATCAACAGCGTTAATGTGACCCTGCAAGTGGTATGCAATTTGAGAGCCGACAGTGCGATCCGAAATCGTGAACATACGCTGAGCGTCAAGAGCCAGACCATTTTTAGAAGTAAGTACTTTAGACATAACAGTTCTCCTTTACAGTGGCGATGAACAGCCATCGCCTTACGGGTCTTGCCTCCGCATGGGCTGGGGCAACAAGCAAGTCAGGCTCGGCCGGCGTGCCAGTTTGACCCAGCCCGCTTGCCCGCAAGGGCATGATAAGCGCGGGCTGGCTAGGCAAACTGAGCATGGGCGAGACTTGCTTGGGGCAACAGTTTATGCGAGGCTTAGACCCTAGTTGGCGATGACTGTTTATTGACGCTGGAAAGACAGAGAACTGTTTGGCTAAAGTGCGCAACGGAGAAAAATGGGCTGGGTCGCAGACATCAGTGTAGGTTCTAAGATTTCGGATCGCACTGGCGGGGTAGGTGTGGCCCAAGGGCTGTGCGCCAGCGCAGTCCTTAGCTTTAGCTAAGCGAGACGCAAGGATCGCTTGGGCCACACCTACCTTTTGCAACGTGCCACTTGTGTATGTGTATTCCCCCGTGTCCTTCGCGTGTTGCTATGCGCGGTGCAACGTCCGGCGTGAACAAGGCCGTGCCTTGTTCGCGGCGCAACGGCCACTCGCGCCAGCATATCCACGCGAATTGCCGCGTTCAGCAAGGTGCTTATTTGTGCGTTGACAAAGGTGTCAGAATTGCGTGATGTTTGGGGGGGAACACAAGGGGGGGCAAGTGAGATTGAGTATGACTGATGTAGTGAAGTTAACCGAGAAACAGTACGCTCTTGTAGATACACTCGTAGCAGAAGGCTGTAGCATCACAGAGGCGGCTGGCAAAGCCGGTTACGCAGAGGGTGAAAGCGGTAGGGTCAGCGCCAGCCGTGCTTTGCGTCAGCCGCATGTGCAAGCGTACATGATGCAGAGAGTTGGTGAAACACTCGGTGTTAATGCTACGACAGCGGCGGCGCGCCTTGTCAGGCTTGCCACGGGGGCCAAGAGTGAGTACGTCCAGCTAGAAGCTAGCAAAGATATCTTGGACAGGGCTGGGTTCAAGGCCCCCGACAAGCATATGCACTTACACAGTGGTGATATTAAAGTCAGTATAGATCTGAGCTAAACTAGCCGAGGGCTAGTTTTTGCTCAGGGGGTGGGGGTCAAAAATGGCAATACGTTACTGGCAAGGTGTCTACCACGAACATAAATGCTTAAAAAGGCTCGCAACCAAATTGAAAATATTTTTTTAGCTAGAGGTGCGTCATGATGTTTTCAGACCCGAACAACAGTTTAGTTGTTAGGTTATTTAAAAAGATGCAGCAAGAGCGTGGTTTACAGGCTCAAGCGGCGAAGACTGAGAACCGCAAAAAGAAGCAAGCTCGTAAGCAGAGGCTTACTTTACTTCGTGGCAAGCGTAGATATGATGATGTAAGGGGTTAGTCATGTTAAGAAAAGGTGTACAGTTAGCGGTTCAATACGGCGCTATCAGTCCAAAGTCTGAGGTTGATGCGAAGCAAAAAGTCAATGCAGAATCAAAAAAGAAACGCAAAGCAAAAGCAGAACGGCGCAAGCGTTTAACTTTATTGCGTGGTTCTCGCAGATATAGGGATGTGACGTAATGTGCGTTGGTGGTGGTTCAGGCCCAGTTTATAGTACTGCTGTTTCGGTTGACACTAGTACACAACCCATTAAGAGCAAGTACCCATTGACTGAAGCTCAGAAGAAAGAGAATGCGCGTCGCCGCAAGTTGCTTGAGCGAAAGAGTTTACTTGGAACTCAAGGCAATAATGATAAAGGTGGTGATGGCAATTTGGGTGGTTCATCAAAAGGCGGCAGTAATTTTGGCGGGTTTAATGACGCAAGTGGGGGCTTTGGCGTGTAATGCGTAGGACACCAGCATGGCAGAGAAAAGAAGGCCAGAACCCTCAAGGTGGGTTGAACGACAAAGGACGCGCATCTTACAAGGCACAAACAGGCGGCACACTCAAAGCGCCAGTCAAGGGTGCGGCAGACACACCAGAGAAACTGAGGCGCAAAGGAAGTTTCTTGACGCGCATGGGTTCCGCAAAGGGGCCATTGAAGGATGAGAAGGGCAGACCAACTAGATTGAAGAAGTCATTGGTTGCATGGGGCCACAGTGGTGACAAGGCTAGCGCGGTTGCTAAAGGCCGTTCCCTTCTAAAGCGTTACCAAAACACAAAGAAAAGGAAGAAAGCCAATGCCTAATGTCGCGGGAAAATACTACACTTATACCCCTGCTGGTAAAAAGGCGGCTGAGAAAGCCGCGCAGAGTTTACTTACTAAGCAACAGAGAACGCTTCCAAAGGCTATCCAAGCCAAGATCATTAAGAAAAAGATGGGGAAAGCGTAATGGCTAGGTATCAAAAACATGATGGCACTATCTATGATGGGCCTGTAGTTACTATGCCGGATGGCAGAATTAAGACTGGCGCAACACTTACTGCTGACTCAGAGCGTGTATTCCCAATGCCAGAACGTGCAAGAGATGAGGATGGTGGGTTTAAATCTGACGATCCTTCTACAGCAGAAGTAAATGAGGCTTGGCAAGGTGGCAAAGCACCAATCAAAAAGAAGCGTGTAACTAAGAAGAAGGTATAGTCATGGGTAAAACATTAATGAAGCCAACATCAAAAGGTGTAATGCGTAAGTTAGGCAGTGAAGAAGCTCAAGCTAACATTAGAGCAAGAACTAATTATGCAAAGACAATTGGTGAGGCCAGCAAGAAAGCTAACGAAACAATGACGTTTTCTGGCAAAGCTGACTTTATGGAAAAAGTAAGAAAGCTGGCAAGAAAGCAATATGATTTAGATATTTTCTTTGAAGGCGGAAAGCCAAAGAGTTAATTATGGCAGTTAATGAAGCTGGCAACTATACCAAACCAAAGATGCGAAAGAGTTTGTTCAATCGCATAAAGGCTGGCAACAAAGGCGGAGCTAGTGGTCAGTGGTCAGCGCGTAAAGCCCAGATGCTTGCCAAAGCATACAAAGCAAAAGGCGGAGGCTATACGTCTTGAAAAATCCACAAAAATCTTTGGTGAATTGGACAAAGCAAAAGTGGAGAACCAAGTCTGGTAAACCATCTACTCAAGGCCCAAAGGCTACTGGTGAACGTTACTTGCCAGCCGCCGCTATAAAAGCTATGTCTAGTTCACAGTATGCGGCTTCTTCAAAGAAAAAGCGTGAAGATACCAAGAAAGGGAAGCAATTCTCCAAGCAACCGAAAGGCGCGGCGGCGATTGCTAAAAGATATAGATGAGTTTTCTACACACACTGAAGGTAGAAGAACGTGACCTTCTTCGCAGAATAGTGAAGAAAGTACACCTTGCTCACCACCCAAAAGAATTTTGTACCGACCATGAGGCTGATAAAGTTATTGCTGTTATTGGCCCAGAAGTAATTGATCGCATGATTAAGTTCGGTAAGGATAACAAGGTTGACCAGCTTTAACTACAAGCCTGATGGCAATGTACTAAAAGCATTTATGAAAGATGATAGTTTCTTTCGTGGCATTCGTGGGCCTGTAGGCTCTGGGAAATCTGTGGGTTGTTGTGTTGAAGTCTTTCGCAGAGCTTTAATGCAGAAGAAAAACAAAGATGGTGTTCGGCGTAGCCGCTGGGCAATCATCAGAAACACTAACCCACAACTTAGAACAACCACAATAAAGACTTGGCTTGACTGGTTTCCAGAGGATGAGTGGGGCAAGTTTATGTGGTCGGTTCCATATACACACTGGATTAAGCAGGGTGATCTGGAACTAGAAGTAATCTTCCTAGCACTCGACAGGCCTGAAGATGTCAAAAAGCTCCTCTCCCTTGAACTTACTGGCATCTGGATTAATGAGGCTAGGGAGATACCTAAATCAATTATTGACGCATGTACTATGCGTGTTGGTCGTTTCCCTTCTATGCGTGATGGTGGGCCTAGTTGGTCTGGGGTCATCGCTGATACTAATGCTCCTGAAGAAGATCACTGGTGGCCTATTATGTCTGGTGAAGTTCCTGTGCCGGATCATATCCCGCTTGAGCAAGCGCGGATGCTAGTCAAACCAGATAACTGGAACTTCTATATTCAGCCAGCGGGAATGGATGAAGTTAATGGAGAAGATGGTTCTGTTGTTGATTACAAGCCAAACAAGAAGGCTGAGAACGCAAAGAACATGCTTGAAAGCTATTACCCGAATCTAATTCGCGGTAAAACAAAAAGCTGGATTGATGTCTATGTGATGAATAAACTTGGCACTATTCAAGAGGGTAAACCAGTGTATCAAGGTTTTGTTACTGAAACACATGTAGCCAAAGAAGAAATACCTATTGCTGATGGCATACCGCTGTACATTGGAATTGACTTTGGTTTGACACCCGCCGCTGTGTTTGGACAGAAAGTACGCGGCAGATGGTTAATCCAGTCAGAGATTGTAGCTATTGACATGGGCATTGTTCGCTTTGCTGAACTGCTCAGACAGGAGATTGCTACACGTTTTGCCAATCAAGAAGTCAAAATTTTTGGTGATCCGGCTGGTGACTTTCGCGCACAGACTGATGAAAGTACACCTTTTCAAATACTTAGAGGTGCTGGCTTACGAGCAACACCCGCACCAAGCAACTCTGTTGACTTGCGCTTAGAAGCTGTGTCGTCTTCTTTGAACAAGATGGTTGATGGCAAGCCAGCATTTTTGATTGATCGGCGTTGCCCAACATTAATTAAAGGCTTTGAAGGCGGGTATCAGTACAAACGTATGCAAGTATCTGGTGAGCGTTTTGATGACAAGCCAGAAAAAAATATGTATTCACACATCCATGATGCGCTTCAGTATCTGATGCTTGGTGCTGGTGAAGGTAGACAGCTTATATCTGGGCAGAAACCTTTAACTGCATTCAATGCTAGATCTGAGTTTGATGTGTTTGCAAGGAAGCCAAAGCAACAAAAACGTCAAGGCTTATGGGCAAGAATGTGATTTGTGCGTTGCGTTCTGCAACTAATTGTGTTTATGAATTGAGTTCTAGCTAGGAGATTGCAATGTGTACAAGTAGACCACCAGCACCACCACCACCTGATCCAAACATTGCTTTACAGCAACAGGCTCAGAAGGCAGAAGCTACTGCTTCAAAGAAAGAAGCTAAGGCTAAACAGCTAACATCAACAGTTTCTCGTATGCGCGGCGGCAAAGGTCGTAGATCTTTGATTAAGAGTTCAAGCGGCGGAATGGGTTTCTATAGCGAGTATTTGTAATGATAACATACGCTGATACCTCTACTGGTGTTTATGAAGGCGGTAAGATTGCTCAAACATATTTGAAAAAATATGAAAGAGCCAAAACATTGCGTGAAAATTTTCTTCCATTGTTTGAAGAATGTTACGAATACGCATTGCCTCAACGTGAATCATTTTATGCAGAATCAGTAGGACAGCGTAGAGATGACAAAATATTCGATGAAACGGCTGTTGTTGGAGTTCAGGAATTTGCTTCAAGACTTCAATCGGGCTTGGTTCCTAACTTTGCTAGATGGGCGGATTTTACTGCGGGTTCTGAAGTACCGCCTGAAGACAGAGATGAAGTTAATAATCAATTGGATGAAGTCACGGATTACGTCTTTGAAGTTATTCAGAATTCAAATTTCGGTCTGGAAGTTCATGAATCGTTTATGGACTTGGCGGTAGGCACTGGCGTTTTATGCGCTATGGAAGGTGACGCAGTAAACCCAGTTATGTTTTCTGCAATACCACTGCCGCATGTAGTTCTTGATACTGGCCCTGATGATCGTGTTGATCATGTATATCGTGAGCGTTCTGTACGCAACTCAGATATACCTGTAATGTATCCAAAGGTTGCATTATCTGAGAAAATACAAACTAGAATTAATAATAACCCTGATGAGCGTACAAAAGTTCTTGAAGTTGTATGCCGTGATTATTCTAAATTAAATCAAGAAGCATACTTATTTTATGCAATAGAAACAAATACTAAGGAAGTAATTAAGCAAGAAGCCTACAATGGGATAGGCTCAAATCCGTTTATTTGCTTTCGCTGGTCTAAGGTATCTGGTGAAATTTATGGACGCGGCCCACTAATAAATGCACTTAGTGCAATTAAAACTACTAACCTTACAATTGAGTTGATTCTTGAAAATGCACAGATGGCAATCTCAGGCATTTATCAGATGGACGATGACGGTGTTATTAACCCAGATACTATTAATCTCGTCCCCGGAACCGTCATACCAAAAGCGGCGGGATCAATGGGCTTACAGCCTGTTCAAGCGGCTGGCTCTTTCGATGTTGCTAATCTTGTTCTTAGCGATATGCGTTTGAATATTAAACGCGCTTTGTACAATGATATGCTTGGCGATCCAAATAAAACACCAGCTTCTGCAACAGAGATTGCAGAGCGTATGGCTGACTTATCAAGACGTATTGGCTCTGCCTTTGGCAGATTGCAAGCTGAACTAGTTCAGCCTGTATTGCAAAGAGTTGTGTACATTCTGAAAAAACAAGGACGCATTGAACTGCCAACAATGAATGGCAGAGAAGTAAAAGTGCGTTCTATTTCACCTCTTGCACAGGCTCAGGCGAACCAAGACATTTCCTCCGTGGCTAGATTCCTTGAACTTGTGCAAGGCAGATTTGGCCCAGAGTTGACAAACATTCTAATTAACTCTGAGGAAACTGCCGCTTATCTTGCTAAGAAGTTTGGTGTTCCAGATGTGCTTGTTCGTGATCTGGAAGAACGCCAACAGATAGTACAGATGGCGCAACAAATGGCTCAGCAACAACAGATGATGCAACAGGGAGAACCGCCAGTTGGTCAAGGATAGGACGTATCTATCTCTTGATGGGTTTCGCCGCGATAAGAGTGAAGACACAAGAATCAGTTTAGACATAGCAACTTTATTCAATACCGACACAGGCAAATCGGTATTGCGTTACTTACGGTCTATTACCATAGAACAAGTTAATGGCGCTGGCGTTAGCAATGACGAATTGCGCCATATGGAAGGACAGCGATATATCGTTGGCCTCATTGAGTCGCGTATGCAAAATGCACACAAATCAAAGAGGGCAGAAAATGAGTGAAGAAGCAGAAGCACAAGTAGAAGATTCTGGTGTTGTTACCGAAGGTGGTGATCCACGTTTAGAAACTGTTGAGCAAGCTAGACCAGAATGGTTGCCAGAAAAGTTTAACACTCCAGAGGATTTGGTAAACTCATACACAAATCTAGAAGGCAAGCTAGGCAAAAAAGACGAAGACATTCGCAATGCGATTATTGAAGAACTAAGCCAAGAAGCCTTTGCTAATCGTCCAGAAACTGCTGGTGATTATCAATTACCAGAATCTATTGACGAAGAATCTGCTACAAGTAACGAGCTTTTAAGCTGGTGGGCAGAAACTGCATTTGAAAATGGTTATAGTCAGGAACAGTTTGAAGAAGGCATTAACATGTATGTTGAAGCCTTGAATGCTGATGTTCCAGACTATGATGCAGAAGTTGCAAAGCTAGGCGAAAATGCAGATGCAAGGCAAGAAGCCGCTAGCTTGTTTGCTAATCAGTTCTTTGAAGAACAGCATCTGCCAGCTATTGAGCGTATGTGTGAAACAGCCGATGGCATTGAGGCATTAGAATACATGATGTCTGCAATGAAACAAGCTGGCCCATCTATGCAAAGTCAACCAGCAGGGACAATTACACAAGATCAACTTAATCAAATGATGCTTGATCCACGTTGGCATGATCCTGCAAAGCGTGATATGTCTTTTGTTAAAGAAGTAGAAGATGGCTTCAAGCGACTCTATGGATGAGGAAGTTGGTCGCATTGGCAAGCTATCTTTAGTTAAAGCTACTCTAGATCACGCTAGAATGATCGCTGACAGCCTTCGCATGCTTGATGCTAGGGAATGTCTAATATATGGCATGACCCCGCTAGAGGCGCTTCTAGAGCCGTTTACGGTAACAAATAATAAAACCTATGCCATAAAGTTTGAGGAAACTGTGATTGCTTTATGCGGTACAGTTCCTGTTGTTGAGAACATTGGCAGGGTTTGGATGCTAGGAACTGGTGGCATAAACCAGAACTGGCGTGTGTTTCTTAGGGGTTGTAAGCCAGCAATAGACATACTCCAAGACGAATACCACATGATTGAGAACTTTGTTCCAGAGGATCATCAGGACACAATTATGTGGCTAACATGGTGTGGATTTACTTTTGATAAAGAGATCTACAATGTCCATGGGCATAATATGTTGCGATTTGTGCGTTGCAGAGAGCAACAAAATAATGTTTATTATCTGAAACGGCCTGTAATGCATTGAGCGACCCGCAAGGACAATCGCGTTGATATAGCCACGCAGACAACCGCAGAAGAAGACTATTAACCTTAACCTTACGAGAAGGACTGTAAAATGGCGAATACAATTGATACCGCCTTTATTAAGCAGTTTGAATCAGAGGTTCACATGGCGTATCAGCGCATGGGTTCTAAACTGCGGAACACTGTGCGTACTGTATCAAACGTGCGTGGGAACACTGTTCGTTTCCAAAAGATCGGAACAGGCTCTGCTTCAACTAAATCACGCAACGGCATGGTAACTCCAATGGAACTGGAACACACCAATGTCGAGGCAACCATGGCAGATTACTATGCGGCTGAATACATTGATAAGTTGGACGAACTGAAGACCAACATCGATGAGCGTCAAGCTGTAGCTAAATCTGCGGCGGCGGCACTTGGTCGTAAGACTGATGAACTGCTAATTACAGCAATGGATGCTGGCGCTAATGCAACACAGATTAACGATACTGCTGGCGCATTGGTAAAAGCTGATTTGCTTACTCTGTTTGAAACATTTGGCTCTGCTGACATTCCAGAAGATGGTGGTCGCTACCTTGCGATGCACCCTGCTGGTTATGCAGATCTGTTTGCTATTACTGAGTTTGCTTCATCAGACTTTGTTGGTGACCAGAACTTGCCATACGCTGGCGGCATGACAATGAAAGAGTTCTTGGGCTTCAAGATCTTCTCAACATCAGCCGTTACTGGTGGTAAGAATATCGCGTATCACACATCATCTGTTGGTCTTGGTATCGGTGCAGACGTTACGACTGAACTGAACTATGTACCAGAGCGTGTGTCACACCTTGCAACCTCCATGATGTCAATGGGTTCCGTGGTAATTGATTCCAACGGTATCTATGAAGTCTTGGACAACAACTAAGGGGATTAGATAATGGCTTTTGATTCAGCGAATTTAATCCGCATCGGTGGTGGCTCAGGTAAAAATTTGTGGTATTACTCAACTACAGAAGCTCAGACAGTTGTAGATGCCGCAAGTTATTTTGATGAAGCCGCTAATATGCTTAATGTAAATGATGTGATTATTTGCATTACAGCTACTGGCGGTACACCTGTAGTAACTCATGCATATGTGAATGCTAATGATGGCTCTACTGTTGATATTGTCAACGGTGTAGCAATCACAGCAACCGATTCACGATAAAGGGATATGGGGAAGGTCAAGGTATCAACTTACCTTCCCCATAACTTGACATGGCAACATTAAGCACCACAGCAAACTCGCCAATTGACATTTGTAGTCGAGCATTAATTTTGATTGGTGCTGACCCAATTACATCATTTGACGATGGAAACACTGAGGCTCTTGTAGCCTCAAATATGTATGAGGACGTTGCTAGGGCGGCTTTGGTAAACTCGCGTTGGCGGTTTGCTACAAATCAAGCATTGCTTAATCTTCTCACTGCAACGCCTACTGGTAGATATAATATTGCTTACCAGCTTCCAAGCGATCTACTTATGCTTCATGCTGTAACAGTTAATGATCTTGCAATTGAATATCAAATTTATGGTAATAAAGTTTACACTGATGGCGATGTAAATGATGTTGCTGTAGCTGACTACACATATCGGGCTAGCGAAGTTGATTGGCCTTCTTACTTTACTATAGCTGTGGAATATTCCTTAGCTGTTGTGTTTGCAACATCTATTGCCAGAGATTCAACGCTTGGTGGTTTAATGCAAACTCAAGCAAGAGAGTCAATGGCAAAAGCTAGAAGCCTAGATTCACAGCAACAAACATCAAGGAAGTTGACCACATCTAGGTTTATTGCTGAAAGGCGCAGTTAATGAACAGGATAAGGATTCCGCTTACCAACTTCCAATTTGGCGAAGTAAGTCCATCTCTTGTGTCACGAACTGATACCAAGGTGTATCCAAACTCTGCTAAAACGGTGGAGAATTTTTTTCTTAGAAACGAAGGTGGACTGCTAAAGCGGTTTGGAACTCGCAAAGTATACGAGTTTGATACCACTTATGACGCTGATGCTGTTCAACAGCACAGATTAGTACCGTTTATTTTTTCTGATGATGAACGATATGTTATTTCGTTGGAGCATGAAAAGGTCAGAGTTTTTATCATTGACCCTGTAACTAGCGTTGTTTCGTTAACAGCAACAATTACACAAGACGTTGATTCTGCTACACTTCCAATAACAGATAGTATATTGCATGAGATAACATACGCTCAGTCTGGTGATATATTATTTTTATGCCATCAATCATTTATGATTAGAAAGATTGTAAGAACGAGTCTTACAGACTTTCAGTTTGAAACATTTGCATTCGATGACAGTGCTGATGGATTTAAAGTAACTCAGCCATATTACTCGTTTCAGCCAAGTGGAATGACACTTGATCCGTCTGCCACAACTGGAACTGGTATTACATTAACTACAAGTGGTGATTACTTTGACACAACAGGAACACAAGATGGTTCTGGTAATTATCCTGATTCAAAGCATGTTGGCGTAACATTAAGATACCATGAAAACGAAATTGTAATTACATCTGTTCAGTCAGCAACTCAGGCTACTGGTGATATATCAGATGAATTGACAGCCCATCTTGACGTTGATGCAATTGAAACAACATCTGGCCTTGCTGATATTGAAATAACTTTTGCGCTTCATGGGTTATCAGTTGGTGACAGCATAGATATATCTCACGCTGGTACAGTCGGTGGTATATCTGTTAATCAAATTAATGGGACTAGAACTGTTCAAGAAATTGTAGATGAAAATGTGTTTATTGTTACTGCTGGCGCGAATGCAAGTGATTCTGCTGTTGGTGGTGGCTCACCAAAGATAACAACGCATGCGCCAACTACAGCTTGGGTAGAGCAGTCATACAGCGCATATAGAGGCTATCCAGCGGCTGTTGCTTTCCATGAAAATAGATTGTGGTTTGGCGGTACTATTGGACAGCCTGACGGTCTTTGGGGAAGCAAAAGTTCTGATTACTTTAACTTTGATACAGGTGATGCACAGGAAAATGATGCTATTGATCTGACTGCAAGCATTGGTGAGATTAATACTATTCGTCATTTGATCTCTAATAGAGACTTGCAAGTTCTTACATCTACATCTGAGTTTTATATTCCATCATTTGCAGAGAGTCCTGTTACACCAACTAATGCGATTATCCGGCGGCAAACTCCATATGGGGCTAACTTTGTAAGACCTTACTCATTTGATGGGGCAACAATTTATGTTCAGCGTCATGGCAATGTTGTAAGAGAATTTGTTTATTCTGATGCTGAAGGTTCATACGTTGCCAACAGTGTGAGTCAATTATCTGGGCATCTTATTAATACTGTTATTCAAGCTAGCGTTCTTAGAGGCGCAATAAACCGTCCAGAATCATATGCATTTTTTGTAAATATTGATGGAACAATAGCTGTGTTTACATCTAACAGAGCAGAAGAACGTGCTGGCTGGTGTAAGTTTACAACCAATGGGTTATTTCATTCGGTGTGTACAGTAGATGAGCGTGTATTTATTGTTGGCGTTTATGATGTTGGTGATGGAACAAACAAATATATTTTGACTGAGTTTGACTCAACTTTGAATTTAGATTTTGCTGATGACTTTACAGGAACGGCTGGTGTCTTTGATGTATCTTCTCACTTTGCAAATGGTGCTGTAGTAGATGTTATTAATGGTTCTGATTATGTTGGTAGCTTTACAGTAGCTGGTGGTAATGTTGATGTATCTGCTGTGTCTGAGATTACAAGCGCAGAGATTGGTTATAAGTTTAATGTAGAAGCTGAAACACTGCCATTAGATGCACAGGTTACTGGTGGGCCTTTGACTGGTGAACCAAGATCTGTAAACAAAGTTATATTAGATTTGCTTAATACATTGTCTGTAAGCGTAAATGAAAAGGAAGTTGTGATCAGAAGGGTTGGTGATGACTTTAGCCTTGATCGCGTTGCTATTGATGGCAAGCAAGAGTTTAGATTGCTTGGCTACAGCAAAGACCCAACAATTAAGATTACACAAACAGCGCCACTATCTTTGCAAGTTAATGGCTTGGTAGCAGAGGTAACATTCTAATGATTGAATTTGCAGTATTAGGTTTATCAGCATTATCAGCTTACTCAACCATTCAATCTGGCAAAGCGGCTCAACAGGCGGCTAATGCAGAAGCTATGCAACTTGAGCAAGAGAGAAAGCAAAATGAAATTATTGCTATGCAACGCCATGTTGATCGGTTGAATCAATATGATGCCGCAAGAGCAAACAATTTAGCTTGGTTTAGTTTTGCTAATAGGGATGTTAGTGACAGGTCTGTTAAAGCATTTATGGATAAGCAAAGGCAAGTTGCCTTTACAGATGTAAACAGGTCTGACGCACAAGGTTATGCAGATTCATCACAGCTTGCAATGCAAGCAAATGTAACTCGTATGCGTGGAGCCATGGCTAGACGCTCTGCAAATATACAGGCATTAACTACAATAGCATCAGGGCTGTATCAATATGAAACAGTAAGGTCTTAAAATGGCTGTCATTAGAGAAAAACAACAATTCCAAAATCAGCGCATTGGTGTGGTGCGCATGGATACTGGTGCTGAAAATTACTACCAAACAGTTGCTAATGCGGCTGATACACTAACTCAGATTGCATTTAAAGAAGCTGGCAGGGTTGCACAGAAGAAAGGTGCAGAGCTTGCAGAATCTGCATCAACACAAAGTTTGCGCACAATTAATCCTGAAACTGGAAAGCCAGAAGCATACAACATACCAGAAAACTTTGGTACTGCGGCTCAAGCCGCTTACGAAGAAGTTCTTGATCGCAGATTTATTTCAGACGTTGATAACCAAATTAAAGAACGTGCGCGTGAATTAGTTCTAAAATATCAAAACGATCCTCAAGGCGTAGAGAAATACGGTCAGGCAATGGAAGACTACGTTGCCCAGATGATTAATCCAAAAAACTCTGGCGCGTTAAATGATAGATTCCAGAACATAATACGAGACACTGGCGCGGCATTTATTGCTAGCACTAAGTTTAATCTTATGACTAAACGTGCAGAGGTTGTTCAGAACCAACTGCGTGATGGACTTATTCAAGATGCGATTAATGGCGCAGAAGCCATTGAGGATTTAATTAAATCTGGCAAAGGCAGTGGTGTTGAATTTGTTGGTGTAAAAGAAGGTGAGCGTGAAGTAACAACAGCATTAGACCTTATGATTCAAACAGAGATTGATCGTCAAGATGCTGGACTTGATGCCGGAATATTAACTCAGCCACAATTTGAAGCTAATGTAACAGCTTTAATGAGTGCATTACCAACTGGCATTCTTAACAATAGACTTAATTATGATGCTGTGTTTGTAGATAATAACGGCAAAGAACAGCGCATGACATCAGACGTTGCGCTTGAGGTTGAGAATGCGCTTGATACTGGTGTTATTTCAAAAGATCTACCTGAGTCTTTGGTTGCAGAAGTAAACACTATACTTGAGTCAGATGGTTACAAAAGAAACAAAGCTGGAATACAGCGCAAGGCTGGTGAGTTGCGTGTTGCGTTAAGCAACAGAGAAAAAGAAGTTACAAAAGAAACAAAATTAGAAACAGCTATGAAGCAAGTTGCTGATGATAGCTATGTAGTTGATACACAAGATGGAATTAATCAAAAAGCTGTAGATGTTTTAATTGCGTCTGTTGAAAAATTAGAAGACCCAATGAATGCAAATATGGGTGCTTATTATTCAAGTCCAGAATCAACTAAGATTGATGCAAGCTGGAAATATTTTTTGCATACTAAAAACTTAATTGGTGAAGGTTTGAATCTTTCCTTAAAAAGATTAACTCGTCTTGAAAGAATGTCAGCTGATGAAATGCGAACTGTACTTGGACATTATGATTATATGTCTAATGCTGTTGTTGGTGGCTCTATTGTTGATATGTCTTACGGTTCTAAATTATCAAAAGATGAACATGCTTTTCTTAAAGCATTAAACTCAATCACCAAAATTGCTGGCACTGAAAATATCGTTGAGCTTGCTTCATCGTTAAAAGAAAATATGCAAAATACAAAACTTGTAGATGATAGGGTAAAAACAATATTAGAAGCTAAAGGAACAGAAGGTGCTGAAAGTGCATTAACTAGATATTTGCAAGAAGGATTTGGCACTGACAGATATATGGTTGAGTTAGCAAGGCCATATGCAAAGCATTTAATTATGGCTGGTGTTACTAAAGAAGATTTAGACACAGCTATGAATGAAATGTTTGAATCATCTTACGTTGATACTAATGGTGTTGTTGTAGATCGTTACAATCCACAAGTTGCAAAATCTATGTTTGCAATGAAAAGAATATTACCATCCGATAAAGACAGAGTTATTTTTTATAAAAATGCGCAAGAATATGTAAATAAATTAAGCGGTGGTAATTTTTCTATTGGTGAAAATTTAGTTGGCGTTGATAGGAGCAGGCAAATAAAGCTTGTTCCTATGACTAACAATGCGTTGCAACCTGATATGTTACCAATTGAATATACTATTATTGATGAATCTCAAGTTATTGCTGGGCAACCAAAAGAATTAAAAGAAACATCATCATTAGCAACATTCCAATATATAGCTCATTACATTGATGATAATGGTGAGTTAAAAATGATTCGCAATGAAAAAACTGGTGGGCCAATATTTGTTGGAACTGAATTAGCTAAAGATGAAATAGCAATGGTTCGCAAGGCTGAGTCAGAAGATGCGTTACGCTACTCTAACGAGCAAGTTTTAGAAAAACTTCGTATTAATAGAAAGATAAGAAAGAACATAGAAGCGTTGTCACGTTCATTTGGTGGCCCTGATAAACCTGATAAACCGCCAAGACCACCTAAGCCATTTGTTGGCTCCAAACAATCAATACCAGATGAGATGAGTGGCGATGTCAATTAATCCTTGGGACACAACTACGCCCACATTGTTTGAGTCTAATGTAGCTCGTAGAACACCTTTACAGCGTGTAGAGGAGCCTGAGTTTTTTGCTGATACATTACCAGCGGCTCTTGGTTATCAATACATGCCAATGTTTAATGCTGTAAAAAATGCTGTTAAGCATGGAACAGAAGTACAACAAGGATACAATGCTCTTAATGATGTAGATGGTTATGAAGAATACAAACACCATTTAATGAATGCTGTTAGTGAAGATCATATGATTGATCTTAAATTTCAGCTTGATGAAAATAAAAGACGCAGACAAGTTTTGGCTGATTCATCCTTCTGGGCCAATCTAGGCGCTGGTGTATTTGATCCAATTAACTTAGTGGCACTGCCCTTTGGCGGTGTAGCGGCTACGGCTGGTAGGCAGTTCTTACGCACTGGCGCTGGCGTTGGTTTGACTCAGGCTGGTTTAGAGGTTGCTAGAGCGCCTTTTGATCCTTTGGCTACCAAAGAAGAAATAGCTATGAACATCGGCTCTGCGTTTGTTATAGGCGGAGCAATAGGTACTTTAACTACTATTCCAGCTAGACGCAGAGCGGCGGCAATTAAAAAGACTGAAGAAGACATTACTCAGTTTGTAAATGAGTTAGATGAAATTGATCCACAGTTTATGGATCAGTTGAATAACAGAGAGCTAAGAGAGTTTGGTGACTTCGGTGATGCAGATCTGTCTAGACTAAGAACAACATTGCCCAAAGAATTGTTTGCGTTAGAAGAAAAACTAGCTACAGCTACAAAGAAGTTTGAAAGACTCAAAAGAACAATAGACAAAAAACAAAAGCGTAAAGAACAAATTTCTGACATAGAAGTTAAGAAACTAGAAGCGCTTACTGATGAAACATTTGCTTTGCGTATTGCTGTTTCTGATAAAAACAAACAGATCAAACAAGTCAAAGATGAAGAAAGAATCAGACGCATTCAAGGAATTAAAGGCTATAGTGAAGATCTAACAAAGCCTTTTGATTTTGCAGATAACTTTTTTACTGATTCTTTCTTTTTCAAAGGCGTTAGCACAGGCTTCAAGCGAGTTTTGCAAAACAAGAAAGTTTCACAAACTGTTAAAAGCATGATGGTTAAATTAGCTGGTGACGCTGGCATGCTACATAAAATGAATGAAATGGGCTTTGCTACACCAAAGTCTGTTTATCAATATGCCGCAACCAGAAATGGTGAGTGGGCAAAAGTCTATATGGATATGCTTGAGCAATATGGTGAGCATACTAAAAAAGGCTACACACAATTAGGCGATGTAGTTATATCAAACATTGACGGTTCATTCTCAGCTTACCTAAAAGAAGTAAACAGAAAATACATTAACGGTGAAGAAGCAACTACAACTGCTGAAAAAGAATCTATTCAAGCACTTAAAAACTTTTACAAGACTTGGGAAGACAGGCTTGTAGAAGTAGGCATACTTGGCAATATTGATAACATAAAATCAAGAATACTTAGCACTGAGCTAAAGATTAAAAAAGCAGATTCAGATCTGCTTGATGCGCAAATAAAAATTATTAAAGCGTTTATTGATGATGATGCCATCGAACCAAGCATTAAGCGCATGGTAGAAGGCGATTTCGATAAACGTGAAATATTTGAGAATGTAAAAAACTATGTTGCTAGTGGTGAAAAATTACCAAAAGGCGCTTCAGCATTTGACCTTGATAAAGTAACAAGGCTTAATACTCGCCTTACAGCATTAGAAGATCAGCTATATGAGCTTGAGTTTAGCTTGCTTGTTGCTCAAGAACAGCGTCTAGTGCCGCAAAATGAAGAAGATATGTTTCCCCGCTACTGGAATCGTGATGAGATTAGGGCAAGGCGCGGAGAGTTTGCTAACATTTTACGCGAACACTTCAAAGAAAACCCATACATTTATGAGCGTAATGAAGCGGCATTTGAGCAACGCCGGATTAGGAACCTAAGTGAATTATCTGATGTTGAGTTAGAAATTAGACTTGGGGAAGAATTTGGCATTAATCAAATTATGACTCAGCTTCAGCAAATAAGAAAAGGTGACAGTGAAATTGGTCAAGGTAATGGCATTCTAGGCATGCACATTACCTACTATGGTCAAAAAGGCGATCCATTTAGACGTGTCCTCTTGGATAGAGATGGTATTTACAAATACTACAAAGAACTATCTGAGGACATGAAGAACCCAACTGAAGCTATAAACAATTTAGAAAAGCGGTTTGCTAAAAATACTGAAGCCTACGCGCATAGAATGATTGTTTATAGAAATTGGGATTTGTTTAAAACATTTAACGATTTTCAAGACTTTGTTTTGATGCATGAATTGCATCACACAAACATAAACAAAAGAACTGAAAATGTTAAAACACGCGCTGATCATTTGCGCATGGAAAACAAAACAGACAGGGCCGCAATAGAATATCTAAGACGCGAGTTGCCAATAATTAGAGAAGGTCAGCCAACATACATTAGGCGTGAGCTTGATGTTACAGATGGGCCAATGCTCGACAAACGTGTTGAGGATACTATTGATAATATTCTTGGGTTGTCTGATGTAGCTAATGACATGAATGCTTTTTATGGTGCTGGTAAATCAAAACACATGCGTCATAGATCATTAGATATACCAAACGCAAAGGTTTTTGATTTTATTCAGAATGATCCGCTTGCTGTTATGAAAGCATATACGTCACGCGTTGCACCACAGTATGAGTTTGCAAAAGCATTTGGCGGCAAGACAGTTGATGAAGTGCTAGATGACATTGATATGGATATGGCAAGAACTGGTGCATCTAATGATGAAATAAATGCAGTTAGAAAAGACTTCTTGCATCTTTATGATCGTATTGTAGGCACAGTATTGCGTGAGCCGCATTCATGGGATCAGCGTACAGCCACAGTACTTAGAGACTTTGCACAGACTAATTATCTTGGTGCCGCTGGCTTTTCTACATTGCCTGACTTTGCAAAAATTATGATGGAGCATGAACTAAAAGATGTATTTAAAGTATTGTTTGCATCTTTAGGTGATAGTCGTGTTCGTAAAAGCTCATTAGAAGGTAAGCTAGCTGGTGAAATATTAGAGATTATTCAAGGCGATGCGCATATGCGCCTTATTGATGATGTTACTAACAATCCATTTAATGAAGGCACATACGACAAGTTTATGGGCAAATTAAAGTGGGGTTTTTATCAAGCTAACTTACTTGCACCATTGACAAACATTATGAAAAAGCTAGACGCTGTTGTGCGCGGTCACTCATTAATTCAAATGTCTGTGCGTCTTGCTGGCGGTGACAAAAAGCCTACAAAGTTTGAAATTGAATATCTTGCTCGTTATGGCATTGACAAAGCAAAAGCAAAACAGATTCGTGAGCTTGTTGATCAAGGTGTTATTGAACAAACAGATGGTGGTTTGTATCTACCAAACACAGAAAACTGGCCTAAGCAATATGATGATTTGAAGCTAGAGTTTCGTAGTTCGCTTAATAGCGGCATTATGAATACTATTTTGATGGGTACACCAGCAGATAAACCAAACATTGTTGATGGTGTGGTGTATGTTCCGTATCGCATAGCGCGTATGTTTGGCATGAAAGAAGATCCAAAGTTTCGCGGATATTCAAGGATTGAAAATGGTTTGCTTGGTTTACCATTCCAGTTTTACTCATACACATTAGCCGCTATAAACAAGATCACAGCTTCATACGCCACAGGGCAAGCAAGAAATAGAGCAGTTGCACTGGCGGCATCTATGGGCTTGGCATACATGGGTCTAGAGCTAAAGAACCCTGACTTTGTAATGGACAAGATGTCTATAGAAGACAAGATTGCGCGTTCATTCGATATGTCAGGTATAGCGGCACTATACTCAGACATGTTTTACACAGCCATGCACACATCAATGGCACTTGGTGGGCCAGATATATCTATGGGTTTATTGCAACCAAAGTTTCCACAAAAAGAAAATGTAGCAGATGCTGTTGTTGGTCTTGCAGGCGCTGGGCCAAGCATAGGATTAGACGTAGGCAGAGGCCTCAAAGAATTTATAGATGGCAACCATGGCGAAGGTGCAAAACAAATAATGCGTTCAATGCCACTAGCTAGACTATGGATATGGAAAGATTTTATGAATGAAGCAAGTAATGCATTCACAGCAAAGCGTTACTAATTGTGCGTTGTGCAGATTACACAAGGAAGGTAGGATTGCGCCATGACAATTAATATAGCAGACAACACACCAAGAGTAGCTTACACGCTATCTCAGGGCGCGACACAGCAAGTATTTACTGTAGACTTCGAATTTTTCGATGATGCAGATCTTAATGTTTATGTCGATGAAACATTACAAACTATAACTACAGATTATATTACAGCCGATAACAATGATGTATCTGCCCCCACGACTCATACATCAGGCACAACAGGTTTCATTCACTTTACAAGCCAACTTACTGGCGCAACAGGCGGCTCTAATATTGTTATTACAAGAAACATATCAATTGAGCGAGTTACCGATTTCCCGCCATCTGGAGCATTCCAGATTGCTTCACTAAACACAGGCTTAGATAGGCTAACTGCAATTGCGGCAGATTTAAACGATTCAGTAAACAGAACAATTCGACTAACAGATTACGATACAACTGGCGCCTTAAATCTTGAGTTGCCATCTGCGTCTGACAGAGCCGGAAAGTTTTTGTCATTTGATGCAAGTGGCACACCAGTCGTTGCTTCATCTTCTGGTGACTATAAAGGTGCTTGGTCGGCTGGCGTTGCTTATGCTGTAGGAGATACAGTTACAGATACAACAACAAACAATGTGTATCGGGTTAGTGCGGCTCACACATCTGCTGGTGTGTTGCCATTAGATACAAATGTAAATTCATCTAATTATGTTTTGTTCATTGATGTTGCTACATTGCAAACA
>Ga0181577_10000569_pt1 | contig 30130 bp, 40 predicted proteins | sample 101ome_21_FD_132468 | JGI IMG/M metagenome (GOLD analysis project Ga0181577, IMG submission 132468) | Coastal salt marsh microbial communities from the Groves Creek Marsh, Skidaway Island, Georgia - 101413BT metaG (megahit assembly) | ecosystem: Environmental > Aquatic > Marine > Intertidal...
GCCATTTTACCCTTTGTTTATAGGGCTAAACTCATTTTTTTTGTGTCTGGATAACTGTTTGATAGGTTTCCGATTTTGAAAAATATCCCCTGCCCTCGCCAACGAGCGTTGCACTCCGAAATTGACTTAGGCAGGGGTAGCAACTGGCAAAACTAAACAAACGGAATGTTTTGAATATTGCCAAGCTGCTAAATTTCATTTCTAAGCGTGTTTTATTTTTTAGGTGCAAAGGTTATGCCTCTGCATTGTAAAATGCGCTTAGACTGCGCTCGTAGGCTTAACATGGTGCACTCTTGCCTTGTCATGCCAATGCCTCCTCCCTCTCTTGCTTTGCTATGTCTCGCAATTTCTGCTTGAGTTGTTTGTATTCTTCACGCGCTTGCTTATCGCCCTGCACGTAATATGTCGAATCTCTGTTGCCGGGATGTTTATCCAATTGCTCTTGGATTACTTGCTTTTGCCGCCACATTGGCATTGTGGTGCTTTTGCCTGTATTTGAGCCTTGCGCTCTTCCAATGCGTTGCATGGGTCTGCCGTCAGATTCCCACATGGCTTTGCGTCTGGTCAAGGCAGGTTGCCATTTAGCAACCTTTGTTGTGCCTATCGTCCAGTTTTTGCTTTCCATGTCCATGTGCCAATCTTCTGCTACCCATTCAGCCAAGCCAATTTGCAGAGCGTAGGCTTTGACCTCTTCCAAAGTTGGCTGCTCCCTAGAGTGAGAGACTATATTAGAAGATGAAGATGAAGTGTTGCCATTTGGTTGCAAGCAATCTTCAACCAAATTGCAACCACCCTTGGAATCGTTTTCTTCGATTTCCCTTTGTTTTGCCCTTTTTGCAGCAGAGGCTAGTCCACCCTTGCGGGATTTCTCCAGCCACTGCTCTCTCTCTGCTCTTAATTCGTTCAACCTATCGTGCAACAACCGGCAACCGTCCGCTTGAAACATGGTTGCCACTTTGCTTGCAAGGGTGGTTGAAGCACCCTTGCCAATAAGCCTAGCGAGTTGTTCGTTGTCATTTGGCAATTCTCCATTCTTCCAGCAGTAGCACAGCAGCCTAATGTATGCGCCCTCCTCCTCTAAAGTCAAAAGACTCACACGTTGGCTGCTTAACCAATCGGAGGGGTAGAATTGGAATGCGGGGATTTTTTTCATTTCTCCCCCTTCCATCTAACATTGGCCGCGTCTCGCATCCTCTTGCTAGTTGCCAAGGCATCTGCTCTTGCTTCTGCTAAATCAGGGCAGATCAATTTGCCCTCTTTAGTTTCTTTAAAGTATGCGCTCAATTTAGTCCATAGGTGTTTGAACTCGCCCAATGGGCATCCAACCAACTTTGACAGGCTAAGAACGTCTTTAGGCAATTGCCCTGCATTCCAGTAGTGGCACCGTAGCTTTAACAAACAGCCCAACTCTGCAAGTGTCAGCACAAGCAGCTTGGGATTAGTCAACAACTCGTTTGCGTCTATTTTTAACTTTGCTTTCAATGTTTGTACCTCCAAACGGTTGCTTGTTTACCGCTACTGTTTTGTCTCCGTTTGCCTGTGTCCTCTATTTGCTGCAACTTAGACAACTCTGCAATGCGCGGCCTAATTGACAGGATAGATCGGTCAAGACGCTCTGCAACTTCGTCTGCCGTCATTGGCATAATTGCAAACTGTTGCAGGCACAACTCGCGCAATGTAGGTGCAGTTGCTGCTACCTCTCTCGCTGCCTGTGCGCTTGGCCCATCTGCCTGCTTGTTTTTGTAACCGGGGCTGTGCGGATACTTTGGCTTATCAAATGGCAGGTTAAACTGCTCTGCGATGTGTTTAGGCATCTGCCGCCTCCTGTGTTGTTGCGTATTCTAAAATTAAAAGGGCATCAGCAGTTGCAAGTGTAACCCGCTCTGCCGGGAACAGTCTTTGAGCCTCTGCCTTTAATTTGTTCTTCCAAACAGTCTTAGACTTGTCGCCACGTGTACCAAGCCCGAGTGCCTTCATCCATTGTTGGGGGCGCACAAACTTTAAGCGTATGCCTAAAGCCTGCACTGCCCCCTCAACGAATCCATAGTTTTGCCCGTACACAATAGCTGCACTGCCTGCCTGATTGTTTCCAACATATTTGACTAATGACTCCATAAAACAGCACACGCCGCTTGCACTGTGCACCTTGATTGTCCTAAGTAGGTCAATAATATCACCTGTTGTTGCAGGCATTGGCTTGCTGTACGTTTCGCCATTTGCAAGCTGATAGGCAATGCCGCCATTTTTGCCGGGGTCGATTGCTATGGTTGTCAAAACGGCATATCCTCCTCTGTTGGTTCAGATGCTGGCACATCTGATGTATCAGGTAGGTCTGCGAGCTTTCCAATGGAATCTACTTTGTTAGGTGCCTCTGCCTCTTCTTGCTCTTTGCGTGCTACAGTTAGACTGAAATACTGATTGCCATTTTTACTTTCGCGCAACCAGCCAGCTAGTTTTAACTCTGTACCTTCGTAGTTTAATTCGCCCCTTACGTCAGGCTGTGAGTCTTTGTTTTTGTAGTTGTTATTAAACAGTCTGCCCTTGTTTGTGTTGTCATATTGTGGCGCATCGCCACTTGTTTTTTCTGTCCAAGACATTTTACTTTTTCACCTCCTTCAATGATGGTTCAGTTACAGATTCAGTTGTGCAACCTGCAATTAGATTATCAACTGTTTCTTTGGCCTTTTTACCTTTGTGCTCTAGTTCATTCCTTACAAGTGCCTCCAAATCTTTCTTTGAGATAGTCACCTGTTTAGAAAATGTTTCGCCGTCAATTCCAAGAATCGCGGCACGCCTGTAGACTTCCTGCGTGTCTGTTATTTTGCTGCGACTCTGGCCTTTAGTTAGCTCCCAACCTTCAACAGTTTCACCGGCACGCAATGCCGCCTTAGCCTGCTCCTCGATGTCTTTAATTACAGACTTGGCAACCTTGCAAATGCTTAGAAAGCGCGGCAGTTCAACAAGTGCAATTGCCGTGTTTTTTGCCGTTGCAGCTACCTGTAACTGGCCGCGTGCCTCGGGGCAAATGCTTTTGGCGTTGCACCATTTGCAGGCATCAGGGCTTGGCGTGCGGTTATTTGTTTCAGTTATAGTTGCACGATCAACCAACCGTTTGCATTCCTCGCTGGCTAGTTCCAAACCGTCTGCATCATACATTGCAATGTCGTAGCCATCAGGAAACACTAAAGCAACATGGGCTGCTGTTAGTTCGCTGCGTGCGGCCCTATCAACTAATGTCGCCAATGCCGCCAACTGCAATGATTCTGCTGCATTTGTTGTGTAACGTGTGCTTTTGTAATCAATAATTAGCGCAATGTCTTTTTCGTCTTTTTCCAGAATATAAACAACATCAGCTTTGCCACTCCATCGTGACTCTGTGGCTTCGTCCCAATATCTGCGCTCAATGCATTTTTCTACAACTTGCCAGCCCTCATCTGTAAACGTCTGCAACAGTTGTTCATGCTGCACTAACAGTGCCTTCACAGTTTCCTGCTCTGGTTCTGTTAGTGCTGCCATTGGCTTATCACCTGCACAGCCTGCGTGCACGTTTGTGCCAAATGTCGCTGCCGCACTGCTTTGTTGCGGTGGAGCAGCTTTGCCTAAACTAAATGAGCCGGGGCAATCATTTAGCCTGCCAAATGTGCTGGCACTTGGGCATCCTATACGTTCATCAGGCATTGTCATCTTGCGCCTCCTCTGCTTCTGGTTTTTTTGCGATTTTTTCGATTATCTCTTGCGCTTGTTTTGTCGAATCAATCTGTGCAAACAATGGAGTAGCAGGCTGCACACGTTTCATGTTGGAAAATTGTGATTCGTCATCCTTTTCCATGTGCTCTCTGATCTCTGGCGATAGAGGCAACCATTTAGACAGGCGGCGAAATACTGTTTTCTTTGCCATTTCGTTCCAATGGTGAACCCAAGGCCCGTTTTTGCCTGCCTTGCTTTGATTGCGGATTGTTTCAATCTCTTCCCGCGTCATTATTTCTGCCTTAACAGTGCCGTTTTTAAACTCAACTTCTGCGTAGGCTGCAACAACCATGCCCCTGTTGGGCAATAGTGATTTGTGGTGCTTTTCTACCTTTCCTCTGTCGTAGATGAAATCACCGTTTTCTATCTCTAACTCGTAAACTACATCTGCGTGTATTCTGGCAACATCGCCGTTTCGCAATGCCAGTTCAACAAGCCCTTTGTAATCAATCAGCAGTGTGCACTCTGTACCATATGGTACTAAGTGCGCCCTGCGCCCGTCTGCCTCCAGCCCTATCTGGCCAAGTTGCAACAGGCAGTTAAACAAACTCCGATCGTCGCATTTAGCTAATGCAGGGTTTGTGCGGATTTGTGTTAATGCAACATTTGCAAACCTTTGTGGGGTTAGGTGTTGCGGCAATGCTTGCGCCAGTTTTTGGTGGAACATATCACTGGCCAAGTGTTTTTCTATTGTATTGATTTTTTCTTGCGTAGCTATCTGGTTTTTATTACTCATTTTTTTAGTTTGTAGGTCTAACAATGTGGGGTTAAAGGGGGGCATTTTGCCCCTCTTTTTTTGTCCACTAGCACTCACTAGCTTCCAAAAACTGTAGAGATTGCACACCAAGCACAAACGCCAATAAGCACAGCAGAATACACTGCAATAATTATTTTTGTAGGTTTGTGATCAGGCACGCCAGCAATATGCATTGCTTTAGCATTGTGTGCAAGTTTGTTTTTCAACATTTGTTCAGCTTTATTTTTTGCTTCGTTGTCGTTCAGTATAATTGTTTGATCAGTCATTGTTGGTTGGGTTTAATTTGTTCCATGTATCGCGTAGCCCATCATAATTTATTAACCACATTGTCGCCCCGTTAATGGTCACGCGTGTGTCGCTTGTTGCCGTAACTGACACTTTGCAAGTTGTGCACTTAATTTCAGCCTCTCGTTCGTTCTTCTCAAAATGCATCACATCACTAGATGATTTGCACAAAGGGCAAGGGTTCATGCCGTTTCTAGGTTTTGTTTTTTCTGGCTCACGTTTTGTGCACCTTTTTTGCAATTCTTCTGCAATTGTCATATGCGGACTGCTCCCTCCTCTGTGCTTTCTGTGTTTTCTTGCTGTTTTATTTTTCATTTTCTTGCTGCTTTAACTCGTAATCTAATATTCTAACATATCCTTTTATTGATAGCTCAATGCTGTGAAACAATTCTCCCTTTAATGATTTGTTAACGTAGTTTAATTTTCTGCCTCTTTTCGCAAATTCTTGGCGCACATATTTGCTAAACTCTTTTGGCTTAATAAAATCCTCAACGTGGTGAAATTCATAATTCATTGTTTTAAAAGCATCCCCTGCCCATGTTTCAGAGCAGGGGATTAATTGATTAGTTAAGTTCTGGCATTGCTATGTTGGCGGTGTCGCTATATCCAACAAGATTTGCGCCGTTCAGCAGTGCCTTGTTTTTGATAATGCGGCCAGTGCCAAACTGACTAGCCTCTAACTGCTTGCGCGGGTTTTCCTTCTGGCCTCTGTATGTCTTCACGTGATCAACATACTCTGTTAGTGCGTTGTAAACGCCCCACACAGTGCCACGCACACCTGCAATGTCGCTGCCCCTGCCGGTGTACATTAGTTTTTCAACCTCTTCTATTTTTGACTCTCTGCTCTTTGTGTGGTGCAGATCGTTAAACAGTGTCTGGTGTATGTAGCCCTTAACCTGTTGACCTGTAAGCTGCTTTTTAGCAAACGATTGAAACAAGTGCTTAACTTCGTCGTAGTAAACGCCAGCCTGTGCAAGCACGCTGCCAGCGAATTGCAGCCTGTCTGCAACATTGCCTTTGTGCACAACGCGCACTGTGTTTGTGTCTTTTAACATCGTGCCAACAGCAGCAGTTAGTGTGTTTTGGCAAACTACTCTGATAGGAGTAAATGCAGCTATTACAGCAGCCTTGCCTCCATGCGGGTTAGTCAACAGCATATACTTATTAACTACATCGTTTGGCAGCACTTCGATTGGATCATTGTCCTGCATATTAGCCAGCAGCCAAACCCGTTCGCCCTTACCAGTATAACCGGCAGTTTCAAACTTGGCTTGGCCTTTGCCAAATAGCCCATCAAAAAAAGCGAATGCGTCCTTGTTTTGCAGTGGGCTGTAGTTTTTGCCAACCACACCAAGCTCGTCGCCGTTATCTCTGCGCTTAACAACTTGGCCGTGTATGGATTTAACATACTTGATATGCGAACCGTTGTACGTTGGAACTAGCTCCTCATGGTACAGGGGATGTACATCTACCTCCCAATCAAGGTTAGCCTCTTTTAGTGCTGTGTCAGCGTCAAAAGCGTTTTCGATCTTCTGCCCTAGCTTGTGCCAAGGTGTGCTGCCAGTGTAGGCAATGTTGGCTTGTCCGTTGTTTGTTATGTTATGCATTGTCTTTTGTCCTTTCTGTTTGTTGGGGTTAATTGTGCTGCCTGTGCGCCAGTGAAAAATAGGGCACATCCATCACACACGTTTCTGTTCTTCTAAACTGAAACACAATTTCATCTAATATCTGCTGCGAATCCAAAACGTCAGAATAAGCCTGTTCTATATACAACTTCCTTTGCTTTTCATCTTTAAGATCGCCTTGTCTTCTTATATTAGAGGCTGCACTACTCATTGATTTGTGCAGTTCTAAAAAAAGCTCTTGTTGCTTGCTGCTAGTCATTTGTTTTATTCCTTTCTATTAAGCACACACAGCAGTATCATTTGTGCCATAGCACCTATTGCATGACTCGTGAGTCTTGCACCAACACACTTCTGTGTCTTCGTCATCATCATAGTCAGCGGGGAAGTTGTCATAATTCACAACCTTAATGACCTGATTGCCGTTTTCGTCTGAAAAATCCATTGGGATTTGGTGCCCGTAGACCATCAACATATTTTCAAGATCACCACGGTCAATTGAAGATAATGAAATATGTATCCAACTATAATAATCAGTTGCATCTGCCAACTGCTGCGTATTGCCAGAATTGGCGGCGATTGTGAGCTTGTCTAAAATAGCCTCACAACGTGCGATTGCACATTCCTTGGTCAACGATTGCTCGAATTGGTGCCAAGAGTGCGTGCGCTTGCCGTCATCGAGCAACGTAAGAATGACATTATAAAAACCGCTTAGGTTTTCTTGAATGCCTATTTCGTAGGATTGAGTTTTCCAGTTTATTAACATTTTTTTATTCCGTTTGTTTGCGTTGGCACTGCCAACGGGGGAAAAGGTGCAATAATGCATTCAGCAATGCAAGAGCATTTTAACAAATAATTTGTTAGGAAATGAAAAAAACAAAAAAACCCCAGCAAATACGGGGTTTTGTGCAGAAAAAAAATACGTCAAACAGTTTGAAACTGTTAAACGTAGCTACTTGATTTGCCAGCAGTTAGTCAAATGTCCGTTGTGCAGTGCCTCTTTTTTGTTAACCAGCCCTTTCTCAAAGAGCGTGTTTAACCGTTGGGCTGCTGTATCGTGCCTACATCCCCAACGCTCTGCGATTTGACGGGTTGTCTCGTAACCTTCTGGCACATCACTGGCAAAGTTATCTGTAAGTATTTTCTCCCAATTCATAATTCTTCGACTCCTGTTGGCAACATCCACTTGTCGCCTGTTTTTGTGGCTAACCAAACATGATGATTTTTATCATCGTAAACGCCAAACGCCCAACCTACTTGCCACATACTTGTCGCCATTCTATGCGAGGCATACGTCATCTGTTCAAAATCACACAAGCAACCTGCACTGTAGCCATGTGCACGCCCGTGCCGTTTACCGGTCGATTGCTCGACTCTATGCAGGTGCCCCATGACAACGCTAGAATCTGGCCCGTTCCCATAATGGTTTGCGTGTTCAGCTACAGCACGCAAATTGGCACTGTAACCGTGCAGAAAGTTTAATGTGCCCACATTATAAACCCCCTTCATTACATGGTAAGGAATGATCTGGCACTTTACGCGCTTGCACGCTTTTTCTATGCCTGCAATGCCATTCTCTGCTGCCTCTCTAACTATGCCGCTAGGATGCTCTGCCGCGACTCTATAGATGCGGTAATCATGGTTGCCCAACAGCAACACATTCGGCTTGGTTTTTTCGAGCAACTCGTAGCCTTTTAGCGTGTCTGCCCTTAGACCATCATAGGCATCACTTTCAGTGTGTGATATACCTTTACGCAGTGCCCTGTAGTCAAACAGATCACCAAGGTGAATTGTCAAGTGAGGCTTGTAGTGTTTTTTAAATCGGCACAGTGCATCTAGTGCACTCTCGTCTACCATGTCGCCATGATTATCTCCAAAAGCTAAGAATCTTTTCATGCAAGGCTACTCCACCATTTAAAGGCTTTTGGGTTCTGTGCCCATATTGTGCAAAAACCCGTTGCCATTCTCGAAACCATTTGTTCATGGTCGATTGCATCGGGTTCCATCTAATCCATTGCAGCAGATAGCGCATGGAATACTTCGTGTAAAAATTCCTCTTTAACTATTTGCTCACTGTTGTCCTTGTTTATTACGATTAATTGATTATTAAAATCACACCAGCCATGTGCATCGCTGCCAATTTCTATTTCTTTGTCAACCCATCGGATTTTGTAGGTTAGGTTCAAAACCTGTACTTCTTTTGGATAGTTCATTGTTCCCCCTCATCACTTCGATTCTATTTCTTTCTCTAAGCGCGTTATCGTTTTAAGCGCATCCTCAACAAACCTCGGTGCCGCAATGGCCGCAGACTTGAACTGTGGATGTTCTAGCAGCCTTTGTGTGTTGTTCAGTCTCGGGCTTACGCAACTGCTCGACATCAGCAAGAGCAGCATCAATGGCAGCATTTTTATCGCGCCACCTTTCGCGTGCAGTTTGTTCTTTTTGTTGTTGTTCATAATCTTTTGCAACGTGCACCAATGTCTCACATAGGTCAGCAATTTCTGGAACTGCTTTGGCCAGTGAATTGATTGTGTTGATTAGTTGAATTATTCCCATTTGTTAATTGGACATTTCTCTGCCCTTAGTGCGGCCTTGTACTGCAACCAGCAACCGCATTTGCCGCAACGATTATTGTGCATATGTTCACATTGGCTGCATATTCTTTTACGCTCTGCAATCACATCAGGATCAGCGTTTATTGGATTGCCCTGCATGACGCTTGCCAAGTTGCGGGTAAATGATCCTGCTGCATTTTTTGCCATCTGGCCTGCGCTTGGCATTTCGGGCTTGCCTTGCAATAGCCATTTTTTCGGCGTGTCTAGGTTTACACTGAACTGACTGTCAGGGGTAGTATTTCGCATACAACAAGGGATTCTTGGAACAGGTTTGTGCCTGCGCTTGGTTTTGTTTCTGTCTGGCTTATGTAGGTGTTGCTAAAAGTGCCCGAGCTTGTAGCTGATCCTAGCACGCCTGTGCTTGTAATCTGTGCATCAGTGATTGCTGCAATTGTATGCCCTGTACTTGTCAAACCTGCATCCCATCCCGAGCCAAAAATATAAGCCTTAACTCTGTAATCCCAACTGATAGGATTGGTTGGGTATCCAGTAATTGCAACAGGTCGCGGCCTTGCGTAATCTGTGTATGTTGGGCTGCTTGTTTCCGTAACAATGTAGTAGTAGCTTGCAGCCTGCGAATTTTCTTTGCGTTCGATGCGATACTTCCAAACAGTTGCAGGCTTTGTACCCCCGTCTATTGTAATGCTTACAGATTGCAGGTTCGTTGTTGTAACAGTCAGAGAAGTTGGCATCAGTATGTATTATTAGGATAATCGTTATCCTCTAACGGTATCGTTATGTATCTGGTCGTATCTGTGTAAACTTTAAAAGTTTTTGTTAAGTAACCACTGTTGCCGCAGAATAGAACTGCGCCAGAAACATCTTTTTGCTGATAGTAAAACTGCATGGATTGTGTAAACACTTGATACAGTGGCGATGTCCGCACATCAATCAGCAATTCGTCCTCTTCATCCAACAAAATGCATTCGTAAATTGTTTTGATATACTCGTCATATTTGTTTGTTGTGATGTTTATGCTGTTACATTGCGGGATTGTCCCGCCTGTATCTTGCTTAACCCATCGCACATCATGCTCCATTACGCCGATCACGCCGGGGTTGTTAATAAATTGATCACGTATTGTTGTAGGCAGTGCATATTTAACATTGTCGTCTTTTACTCTTATTTGTGCGTCTGTTCTGTTGCTGCCTATTGTTAGATTGTTGGAACTGCTGACATAAGCACCCTGTAAATAACCACCAATCGAACAATCAGAAGTAAGCACAGCAATCTCTACATTAGCCTCTGCCATTATGCCATTAATAGGGTCGTAATTTGTAAAAGGATCATCTGTGCCATCTGACACATTTGTTGGCTTTGTGTTTTCACTGTAAGCACCTGATGCCTCGCCTTTAATGCCGTCCCATCCCTCGCTGGCAACTCCAGACCCCCCGCCTAATGGTGACGCAGTTCTGATTGGCCCCTCCGCACAGCCATTGTCGAATGGCGCATTAATTGTTGCTGCTGATCCAGATTCAGTTAAAAAACCGACCCCCGTGTCCTCTACCCAATACTGTATGCCTTTGTGCCGCGTCTCTAATTCTGTAGGTAACTCGATGCGTGCGCGAACAAGCAAATTAACGGCATTGCAGACGTTGTTAAAAATTCGGGCATACAGATTTGTGTTGGGCATTGGCCCAAAGCCCTGCGCGTTGTCTGGCCTTAGTGTTGCGGGTAAAAATTCAAACCAACGCTTGCGCCCGTACACAACAGATTCGACTCGGTATTCGTCCTTTACATCTGCACTGTCAATTGTCTCTGGACTGCTTATATCTTTGGCATCTGCAACATTGCTTGACCAAGGTGTCGATGGCGATCCTGTGTAATATTCCCAATCGTTAGTGTTGCCGCTTGTGTGCGTTCTGCCCATTAGGTAATAAATAACATTTGCGCTAGTATCCTCTGTAAATGTTATTACGTTGTCATCGTTTGCGCCTGTATAGGTCAGAGTGAAAGAAATAATTGTGCGCCCTCCGGTGTTGTTGGCACCGGCATAAGCTCTGTATGTCGTGTATGTGGCAACACCTGTTTGCGTATGCGGGGATGTTAACCCGCTTGCAATAAATGTTTCATTACCTGATCCATCAACGCCAACAAGGCTATACAATGCATTAGGGTCTGCGTCCCATGTAAATGTGTTTGTTGCCCTAGTAACGTCTTTATAATCCAGTTCTGACTTGCTTAGTTTAAGGGCTTGATAACACAGATTGGGAAAGGTGTAGTCATACAGCCTGTTGTCGCCTGTGCAGGCAAGTTGCAACGTGCTTTCTTTGTCAATAAATCCAGAGCTTATGGCTTGAAGCACAAACTCCATGTAAAGCATTTCATCAACCGTTGTTAAACTGTCAGCGGGATTGTACTGCACGTTTTCGTCGTTCCATACGTGCCTGATTTGCTTAGAAAAATAAAAGCGCGGATAACAGTTACCGTGAAAATCGTTGCTATAATAACCACTGTTGGAATTAGCATCATAGGCAATGTCTCCTATTTTTTGCACACAGTTGTAGTCGCTAATTGCGCCAGAGTCGTAGCTGGCAATGTGGTAAAGATATTCGAGAACAGCATTCTCATCTGTGCGCCTCGTTGGCACATAAAGACCAGTTAATGCGTTGTACCAATCATTGCTGCTGTTTCCTATGCTGGTAGGTGCATTTTCGTTGTCCAGCCTGCTGCTAAACTTAACAATTACATTGTAATCTGTATCTGTGTAGTAGGTTGTGGGGTCAATATAAACTGCCTCTATTTCATAATCTGGCCTGTAAATTTGGCAACTTTTGTAATGGTCAATATCTCCCAAGTCATTGCTAGGAGTTGTCTGATTTTTTGCATAAATCATGTCATTGACCTGAGACGTTCCCGAGCTTGGGCCGTGACTGCCTAAAACATACCTGTAGCCTGTTGGGTTCTCGGGGCGCAGTGACATCTTGCTGCCGTAGTTAATGTGCGCGTTAACTTCTGCTTGTTCTGCAAATCCTGTGCACCCTCCCTGCCTTGACCATGCACAACTAAGCAAGCCACAACGATCGGTTAAAAAGCCCATTATGTCCGCGTAGGCATCAGGTTTGTAGATACTGCTGTCACTTAGTTTGTAGACGGCAGTTGACATATTGCTTAACCATTCGTTTGTCTGGCCTCTAAAACGGTCTGTACGGTCGTTTTTTATTGGCGCAGACCTCATACCATTTCGCACTTTCAAAACTGCATCACCGGACACTGTGAACGTCTTAACGCTTGTTGCAGTAAAATAGGTATTGGCTTGTTCGCCCCCACTATGCCCTCCGCTTGTTACGGGGTTGTATGTCGTGCCGTCATAGGTAAGGGTGCCAGTTCCTAGCGTGCTCCAAACTTGGTACTGTTCTCCCTCGATTAAATCGCCACTTGCCACGTTGTCATCTGGCGGGGCCATGCCATCAAAAACATCAAGATCGCCAGAGTATTGGCCGCGTGCGAAACGCTTAAAATGCAAATAACTCTTGCCGCCAATAACCTCGTAGCCAACAAGGCTTTGACGCTCTGCCATTCGGAGATTGTTCTGTATCAGTCTCCTTGCAGACTCATAAACAGGATTTTCGTTAATCTCTCCCGTGTTTGTCGGGATACCTGCAACACTTCTGATTATGCAGCCATATTCCAGCAGGTTGTCGCTGATCTGCTTTGGGTTGCTAAACGTGTATCCGCTTTTATCGTATGTTGTTGTAAGTGGCCCGTCTGTGCTGCCTAGCCTTAGACATATGTAAGAGTCATATATGTTTGGCTTGTACTCTAGCAACATGGCGCACTCTATGTTGACCCCCAAGCCAGAAGGTAAATTCTCTTTTAGCTGGAATCTAATTTGCGCTTCATTGTATGCCGCGCTGAAATATTTAAGCCTTTCTGTTGTGCCAGTTGTATCCAGCACAAACGATTCAATAACAACATCTGATCCGCTTGACGCATCAATAACGTCAACTTCAACAGTGCCTGCGCCTGCTCCTGTTGTCTTTGCAAAGTATCCCGCAAACGTAAACTTGGCTGGCACTGTGTAATAGGTGCCGCCGCTATAGGTGCCTGACGTTGTGACAGTTAAGTAGGTGTTTGCCGATTGCGGCCCTGCTAACTCGAAAGTAGGATAAACTGCTGTAATTACGCCACTGCTGACACTGCCATAAGCAGGCGCGAGCGAATACTGCCGCGTTAGAAAGTCTTGAAACTGAAAACCTAGCGTGTACCTGTTAAAGTCAGATTCTTCCCGCTCTGTTTCATTTGCGCGGTACTCCATTGCAAACCAATTTAACGCTTGGTTAATCTGCTGCCCTTTGTAGCGTCTTAAATACGCATTATCTTCATATGGCCCTTCGATGTAATCAGTTAGTGGCAAAGATTCCGTTGTGCCGTCCCATTTAATTATCTTGTAGGCGGTGAACCCTTCAAAATAAAACATTACACCAGTAGGCTGGCAAGTGTCGTATGTCTTATCACTGCCCCCAACTAGGTTGGTAAATTTTAAATCATAATTTGGCGTGTACCCATCGCCGCATATTGGATTGGTGCTGTCTAGTTTTGGCGAAGGCAAAAAGCCGCCATAATTTTTTAGAAAATAGTGCTGATTGCTGTAGTTGATTTTGCCGTGCTCTTGTGATGCCTTTATAGCATTACTCGCGGAATAATCTGACAAGTCAGAGGCAACTGCCCCGCGTTGGTATTTAGCAAGCTCCCAATAATCTGTGATGTTTGCAGGTGCCCTTGGAGTGCCTGCGTCATCAATGAAAAGAGGCACGCCGGTTGGTGCAATGCTTAGGGTAGTACCAGAGGGATCAAACTGTCCTGTGCCGTTGATCCTGTCCTCTTCGTTGTTAATATCAGGTGCGAGGCCATAGATAAAAGCACCGAGAGGATTAGCCACATTAATGCCCTCTGGCTCTCCTGCCGCCGCCGTGGGCCATGTGATCCCCGCCGACTCTTTAATGTGCGCGTAAACCTTCCACCATTCATCTTCTGCTGCGTAATTAAATCCGTTGGGGTTACGCATCCCCCGCACAATAGAATGTGCATACCAAAGCAGTCGCCATGTAGGGTCAGCTACTCCGTTCTTTAGGCGATCATTAAAAGCTAATGCAAGCCTGTTGTAATCTTGCGAGCTTACACCTTCGTCAACATTTACTGTTGTCGCTCTTGTGTATTCTACAGCCATCTGGACACAACTTGTACTGTTGTCCCTGTGCCTGTGCCAGCTTTAGATTGTCTCTGCGTGCCCCTGCTAGTGACGTTTACAATGCTTTGGTTATCACTGCGCGGCGTAATCTTACGCACAGCCTTCTGTAATTCCCTGATGGCTTGGGATTTTTTGCCTGTGCCTGTAATTGGTGAAAAGTTGTGAATCATGCCGCAGAATAATTTTTATAAGTTGCCTCGCAAATGTTTTCAGCCTCCCAAAATTCTTTAGTAATCTGCCATTTGCCATTTCCTAGCTGCTGCACATCTGGCGTGCGGTAAAGCCATTTGCTTGTAGAAAAAACAGTTCCTAAAACACCAATAAGCGGCAATGTGTTTGCGACCGTGCTTGTTGGTGGATCAATTGTGCGTGTCTCACTTGCCATTAGGGTAGTAATGTTTGCAGTTGACCAAATGCGATTGACGTTTAAATAGGTTGGCAACAATGCGGAATTGTATTGGGTTGTTTTTGTGTTTCTTAAAACGTATTGGCTTATGGCAAAAGACTCTTGGCCTTTTAATATGCATTCAGCCAATTCTTGCAAATCTGTGTAAAGTGTTTTGCCTGTGCCGCCGGGGTCAATAATAGATGCCTCTTGGTTAATTACTGACAATGTGCGTGTAACCGTAAGCAGTCCAAAATAATCTGTTAGCTTATATGGATCGTCATATTTTCCAGTTGCTGATCTTAAATCACCGTTTACGTCTAAACCGTTTCTGTAGTCTTCAATTGATTTTCGCACTCTTGCCGCGAATCCTTGCCCACTGTTAGCAGTGTCTGCATTAAGTGCAGCCTCGCAGTTTATAAATACTTGAGAATCGTAAACGCTCTTTTCTATATCGTTGCCATCCAATGTCCATAGGCTTGACTCCTGAAATTGATCGCCAGACGTTGCGCCTCTTGTTGCAGGATTTGTTGGGGCACCTGTCCAAAGCGCACTGTCCAAGTCAGACGTAACCCATGTTGCGCTAAATATGCCTAACTGCCCCCCTTCATCGCGTTGCAGGTCTGTGCTTATTGCGCCATCGCGGCCAGCACCACCGGGCAAGATGCCGCTGGCACCAGTGAAATAAGTGCCAGCAAAATCTTTGTTGCCAACACCGCCATCAGAAAAAGACTCAAGTGCCGTTACGCTTCCGCGCCATCTGCGCGTGACTTGGTAGTTGCCATCACGTGTCCACGTTGTGATGGGTTGCAATTCTTTTACTGAGTCAGCATCGCGGTAGTCGCTACCTGTGCCGCCGTTTGGAAATCCTACAAATACGTTGTTAGGCATTTTCTATTGCTTGGATTAATGGTTGCCCTGTGTTCGTTGCAATTCTTCGTTGCTGTTCTAATTGCGCCTTCATCGTTTGCAGTTCGCTATCTCTTTGGCCTTTAAACAAGCCAATTCGCGTCAATGCATCTGCCGTTGGCTGAAATGCAGTTGCGCCTTTTGCTTGGCCTGCCTTCATAAAATCGCTTGCCGCAAAGTCAAAAAGGTTATTAATAAAATCTTCATAAGCAGGGCCAAATTTACTTTTATCGAAACCCCCTAAAGCACTACCCATTAATGTACCGCCCAATGCTGGATTGCCAAAAAACGTAAGCAAACCAGCAAGAAATGTTTTGCCGCCCCCGGGTTTAAAAGATGCATCTAAGCCAGCAACAAATCCACCAAGACTTGCAACCGCTTTTGCTGTCACTTCTGCTAGTGTAGTAAATATTGGGATCAATTTAGTAAATAACTGATCCCCAACGATGCCAATAGCCTTGCTTGATTCTGCCAGCCTTCTGTTTAAATCTTCGTCAATAATTACGCCAAAGGCTTTTAGTGCGGAGCCAATTTCCTCTGCGTTGCCTCCGTACTTTTCGACAAATTGCTCAATTTGCAGTTGCTCGACAGATTTGCCTTCCTTCTGCGCTGCCTTGCGTAATTCTAAATTCTCCTGCATTGCAGCAGAGGTGCCGCGTACTGTTGCTGTAAGCCCTGCCAGTGCAGCACCTACAGTTGCAAATGCGGCAATAGCGGGAAGGGCTATCCCTGCGCTCATTGCACTGAATGCGGCACCTGCCGTGCCTCCCAAGCCTGCAACTGACAATGCTTGCCCTCCTATGTCGCCAACACCTTTAGCCCTAGCTCCCGCTCTGGCAGTCTTAAAGCCTCTTATCCTTGCCTCTGCCTTTGCGCGTTCTAAAATCAACTCTTGCCGCCTTTCTCGCGTCAGTAATTGATCATTTAGCTGCTTGTTTATGTTAACTCGCTCTTGCTCTGTTTTTTTAATGCGGTCTTCTATTTCAGCAACATCCCCGCCAGCCTTCGCTGCGTCTTTGTATTCTTCCGCAAGTAGCTTTTGCAGTTTTACGGCAGTCATCCTTGCAGAGTTTGTTTTTTCCTCTGCGAGCTTTGTTTTATTCGCTTTCTTTACAACATCATCAACCGCATTGTCATAGTCGCTTGTGTCGCCTGTAAATATGAATTTAATTTCGTTGTCCATTTGCCTCCATTCGTTGCTGCTGTTTTCTTTTGGCAATCTCTATTGCCTGCTCTGCTTCATCAGTGACAAAGTTACAGTTGCCCTCTCCCTCTCCTATTGCCGCAATGTCATAGATCGCTTCACCGTATGTTGTGTTCATTGCCTCTGCCGTTGTTTTGTGCAGCTTAGACATAAGCACAATTTTCATGTATTGAAGATGCGGCATGGTCGTAGGCTTGGCATTGTCTACCTTGTTAAAAAACAAATTAGGCTCTCTTGTGGCTGCTACTAAATAGTCAGCAAAAAAAGCCATTGCTTTGATTTTATTCCTAAACTTGTTTGACCATTTAAGAAACTTTATTGCCCTCCTATATGAGCAATCACGCAATCCCTCTTGCAGTTGTTCCCAATCCTGTTTGCATACCCACACAGCAAAGCACAAATCCCCGAACATGGGTTGCGTTTGGCCTGTTACAAATGGGCTGCTGTAGCGTGTTAAAACTACAACGTGCCCAAGGGTAAGAGGCCGCAACCGTTGCCCGAGGATTCGCGCGTGATTGGGTAAGACTGCTTTTAGGTAATCACTTTGCAGAGACACAAGATCAGTGCCCAAATGTTGCTAGGGTAGCAGTGCCGCCGCTGGCATCATTGTTGTACTTGCTGCATGGCAATGACATTCTAAGTATGTCTGTGTTGCTCATGCTGATTGTACCGCCGCCAATGTAGTTCCAAGTGCCTGTTAGCTCGCCGGGGAAAGAGTCACCAGTTTCTGAATCCTGCGCTATTGTAATAGTCGCGCCGGGTTCTGGCAGCTTAACTTCTGCTGCTGCGCCTGCTTCTGTTGTGTCGATAAAGATGATTTCAAAAGTTGCTGTGCGCCTAAAGTTGTACAAGTTGTACCCAAACACATTGCCCTTTTGATCACGTGCCTCTGCCGTGTCTACATCGTCAGTTAGGTTAACACTTTGCAAGTAGTTTTCACCAACTAACACCGTGCCATATGCTACCGTGCCATCAACACCGTAGACTGTTGCACTTCCAACTAATACTGAATTTGCCATTTTTTAAGTTATGTTTTCTGTTAATTTACTACGCACAAAGCCTGCGACCTTGTACCTTACCAAACTCCCTGCGGGTTCTTCTCTGCCTATTCGTGTGATGCTCATAGACCGCGAGCTATTTGTGCCTGTCAAAGTTGACTCGGGTATCTGGTAATTATTTAAAAGCACAAACACAGACTCTGCCACTGCTTCGACTGTGTAATAAGTGCCTCCTACGGGCCTGTTAATTGCAGGATTTTCTATGCAATCAACTTCCCAATTAAAATCCACTACAGACCTCTCTAGCACTCTGATCATGCTAATGGGCCGCAAAACTATCGCCATAACGCGCACACGATTAAGCATTTCCTCCATTCGTGATTGCACATCATCATCTTCCAAGACAAGCCCCGGCGTGTTAGCAACGCCAGTGTTAAAGGGTGCCTGCCCCGCTAGGCGAGTATGCAAAGCACCCTGTATTGCTGTCATGTAGACTGCCACTAGAAAATCCTCGCCCCTGCGCTTGATTCACAGGCGCAATCGTCTGTTGTAGATGTTACGCCGTTTTTCACACTTGCTGTGTCGCTAATGCACACTTTTCTTTTGTAACCATAGCTGCCGCGATCATCATAAAACTCTGTTGTAGTTTCATTTGCTGGCTTGGGAATGCCAAAGCGGCAATCTGCAACCTTTTCCATGAACTGCAATGCAGTGTTGTAGGCTGCTATGCGTACATCAGAGACATCTGTAACAGTTCCCCCAACACGCTTCATTAGCTCGACAATAATAATGTCAAGAGCAGGGGAATGGAGCACCGTAGGAATTGCTGCATCTGTGGATGCAAGATTATTGCGAGGGCACCCTTTAATGTACCCACGAACCAAGGCAGCAACATCATCTGTAACCTCTTGGATTATGCCAGAGGATGTTTGACCAGACGCTAACCCAATAGAGTTATATTTAGCCAACTCCGTATCAGTCATACGGGTTTGCACATCTGATTCAGCGATTACTGCCCAAGCCATAGCTTAACCTTTGCTGTTTTCGGCTTTTTTAATGCCGTGACGCAGGAACAAGGCAAGCAACGAAGTAATTACAACATTAGCTGCTGCGCCTAGCTCAAGCTCACCAGTGAAATAGCCAGCAACGCCAGCAATTGCGCCTGTTATGGCTGTCCAGAATGTTTTTGAACGTATCATGTTAATTATTCTTTAAGTGTTTTATTATCTGCAACACCACATAAACAAGTGATGCCGCGCTAAGTACAATTTTTAAAATTAGGTCAATATCTACTAACCAATTGCCCAAGCCTGCCACGCTCGCGATTAGCACTTTAACGTCGTCGATGTTCATTTGGCAGACTCCTCATATTCGATGTCAAAAAAGGGCGTATCAACCTCCAGTTTGCCGGGTAGCGATTTGCAGCCACTTGAAAGCAAAACAATAAACAACGCGCAGGCTATAAAAATAGCTAATGTAATTATATCTGTCCTGTTCATTGCTTATCTATTAGTTCAACTTGCATTGGCCCTTTCTCGCTGCCCTTGGGCAGATACTCATCGCCTCCGTTAACGGGCAGTTTCTTCTCAACTGTCAACTGCTTTAGCTGGCTGCATGGAACAATCATTTTTGTTTGCCTATCTGTAAGAAAGAATGTGCAACTAAAAATGCCCATACGAATAACCCGCGCTTGCCTTCCGCTAATATACAACACTTCGTCATTTTCAAAATCCGATCCGTAGTATATCAGCAGCCCTTGTGCAAAATTGAATAATATATCCTTAAACAATAGAGCACCAAATGCAGCTACAACCATCCAGCCATAGTGGCCAATTGCTTGCTCCGCTACACGTTCAAGGGCGGCATGATCAAGCGCGTTGGTCATTCACCACTTTCAGCAGGTGCCTCTTCAGCAGCAGCCTCTGGAGCCTCCTCAACAGGTGCCCTTGTTAGCCCTAATTGGGTCAAGGCCAAATCACCTATAAAGGTGCTATCATCGACATCACTGCCCCAGTTGTTCCAAGTTTCACCCTGCACATTTAGCAGTGTGCTAACTAATGGATTAGGCTGCCATTCTTCAACGCCTTCCGCATTTGTCCACTTGCCGAAGCCAGCAACTGCGAATTGCATCGAGAACATACTTGCACTGTTTAGTGTTACAACCACCTTGCTGACGTTAAGCGTCTGCGCGTTTGGTACTGTGTTGATTTCTATGGCTTGCATAAATTACTCCTCGCTAGATTCTTCTGCCGCCGGTTCTGCCGGTAGCGATGCGGTGTAAGCTGCCTTAACCTCGTCAGTAAATAACTTGGCAGCCAACTCAGCGACCAAGCCAGACTCACCAGAAACATCATCTGTCGGCTGAATATTTCTGACTGCATACTGCGAAGAAACAACATTGCCGTCCTCGCTTATTTCCACCGCTCCGTTCACTTGCAAAGCGTAAGTCGGATAAACCGTGACCGATTTTAATACTGTATTTTTTTCTAAACTCATCGTTCTAAATTTAATTTATGCAACTGTCATTCCGGTGCATTTGGCATCCCCGTGACCGCTCGTAACGGTTGCGAAAACCGTGACGCTGTCCATTGCAATTGCGCTGCCTTCAGTTAAAGTGACTGTTAATGTCGTTCCGCTCGCGCCCGTAGATGCTGTAATTCCAGACCCAAGAGAAGCGTCCATTTGAGTAATGCCGCTTGCGGTTGTTAGCGTTGTAAAAGCGTATCGCAAAAATGTTGGAGTAGCTGTTGCGGCTGCGTCATCACCCATCGCAACTCGCAATTCCAACATCTGATGTATATAGCGTGACGATTGACTTGGAAAAGTGAAACTGATAGCCACCGTGTCATCTAAACCAGCAACGTGTTTGACATAGTTTGAAACAAGTCCGTCTCCAAGTTTTGTATCACCACTGAACGTGGCCAAGCCGGTGCTGGATATGGAGAGACGGTCAACAGGTGTCTGATTGTCAGCATTATGCGTTGTGACTTGACTGAATTTTAGTTCGCCAGTCGCGGTCGCTTGAATGACATTGCCGTGTTCTCCTCGCGTCCGAAACGTGTTGTTGTTCGTTCCGTGTTCGCACATAAACGCGAGATACGGATGACCGTTGTTGTTGCCGCAACCTAAATTTGAACCGTAGCCATTTTGGTTTGAGTGACCAAAGTTGATTGAGTCGCCATTCGCTCGTACGCCTAACAACGCATCGCCCTGCATCGCAATCGAGCCAATTTTAACCGCGCCGGTGCTGTCTATGGTGAGACGCTTCTCGTTCGACGTGTAAAAATCCAGCTTACCATCGGTGTCGTTTGCCCCGCTGCCTTTTACTGCCGCGATAACTGCAATCGGCTGCGCGTTGTTGTTGTAGAAACGAATGTCGCAAGCGTCTTGGTCGGCACTTGGTCGGTCGGCTTTTAATTCAAAGCGAGCAGTCGTGTCAGTTTGGCCGGACGCATCTATTGTGATACCGCCAGTCGTACTTGTTTTTGCAGTTACGCTACCCGCAATTACCTCACCATCCGCAGGAGTCGCCGCAGTAGTGCCGATTCGTGCTGCGGTGGCATTCAACTGCTTGATGACTTGCACTTGGGAAATTCCGGTCGGATTAGTTCCGTCATTACTTGCCGTGCCATCTGCCGCGCCGCTACGGTCGTTTATCTTGAAAGAATTTTTTGGGTTGGCGAATGCTAGGTCGTAGTCGGAGACGCAGCCGATTTGCACACAACTCAAGTCGTCAATGACGGCGGCAATGTTGTTCGCTGCGTCTGCCGTTCCCAGCAACGCGCCGCTACTTGAACTGTTCTGAGCGGTAAACTCTGCTGTGACTGTGCCGTTTGCGCTGACTGAAACATTGTCGGCAATGCGGTTGGCTCTTGCATAATCGAACAAGCCAATACTTCCCGCGCCGCTAAAACTGCTAACGGTAAATTGTAGTCGGTATTTTTTGCCTTTCGTAATCGTCCAATCGGCTCGCCTTACAAATTGCAAAGTTGAACCGTCATCTGTCCACGTTGAGACGTTTGAGCCAATTGCAACCGACTGAACCGACCAACCGCTTGAACTCGCGAAATCTCCGTTGGTGACAAGTTCACTTTGACTTCCGTACTGCGAACTATAATCAACGTCTGCCCGCTCGTACGCTGTCTGCACTTCCGAACTGGATAATGCGCGATTGTAGACCCTCGCACGATACAGAGTGCCGGTGAAATGTTGCTTGTCGGTCGAGTCACCAGAATAAGCCAAGCGCAGAGCCGCAGTAGCACCAAAATATATGGAGTCTAGCGTTCCAGTCGTTACCTCGTTGCCGTTTACATAAATTTTCTGAGTTGTTCCGTCTCGTGTGGCGACAACGTGGTAAACAGTATTCGCTTCAATAGTCCCGCCGCTGACGGCGGCCCAACTTCCCTCCTTGTAACCAAGGCGCAGAATGCCGTCTTTGAAACCTAAAACTTTGCGAGCGGTCGAACTATTTGAGTTGCCAATTAATACGCAACTTGTGGTCGCATCTTCGGTGCTGAAAACCACTTCAAACGAATACTTCGTTAAGTCTGAAAACGATAATGCAGTCGCTTCAACGTGTCCCGCCGCGCCGTCAAAATGCAGACCCGCGCCGTCTGAGGCGTTGACTAACTCGCGGACGATCTCACCGCCGCTAGTGGTTTTTGGTGTTACTAATGTTGCGCTCATGTTGTTTGATACTCAACAATTTGTACGGTGAAGCTACTGCCCCCGGCGTGCACTTTCATTGCGCCAACATACCCGTCCACTTTCAAAAAACCGCCATCGCCGCCAAGGCTAATTGACGGGGCAGAAAGGATGTAGTGTGCATTGGACGATGTTGGTGTGGTGGCATCAAGACGAACATAGATTTCGTCTGTGCCCAAATTCTGTAAAGTTATGCTTGTGCGACTAGAGTTGGCAGCAATTGATTGCTCGCCTGTCTGGCTGACGCGGCCCGTGCCTGCGCCTGTTGGCACTACGTTGTTACACCAAAGCGGATTTCCCATTTCTTTAAATTCCTCTGTTTCTAATTTTTTAAAAATAGAGGCAGGGAGGCAAATTAGTAAAACCTCCCTGCCCCTTAACCATTAGGAAGCAGTTGTGCGCTTAATGCAGATGCTAGAGGTGACTTTAACGTCACGACTCCAATCAACCGCATAAACATCACTCCTGCTTGACTCGTCACGATATTGACGAACCGCACTCACACCACCGCGACCGCCAGCAAAAGTCTTTACTGCGCTTGGGTCATAAATGGTTGGACTGCCACTGCGGACAAACACGTAAACCTCGTTTCCGTTAACGAAAGCGTTGCTGCGTGCTTTGCCCTGCTTAGTGGTATCGTAGGCAAGCGTGCCAACCTTGATCTCAATCCCGGGGTTAACCAGCATTGAAGAGGCTTGACCAACATTTAGGCCAATAAGAGCGGCACCGGGTTGCTTGGCTACAACTTTGTCGTTAGCACGAAACAAACGCCATGCGCCCATTCCCATCAGGATGCCATTAGCCATCTGGCCAGTGTCCTTGGCAATGCCTTCAATCAAAGAATCAAGCTGCTCGATAGGATCGACACTTGAGCTGCTCCAATCGCCCAATGAACCACCGCCAACAGTTGTGGAAGTGTCAGAGGATACGGCAGCGTTGATTGTGGTAAACACATCTTTCTCATGCGAAAGCACAGAGCTTTGCACAAGAGTCTTTACCTTGGCCTGTTCCAAATCAAGCGGGTTAGTAGTACCTGCTGCGTCCCGCTCTGAATCGTCAATTGTGATTTCCAGAGCTTGCGGAATGCAGTTGTATGTTGGCTCACTTACATCCATAAAGATGCGCTTTGCAGATCCACCTACGCCCCTAGAGGTGTCATAGGTTTGAAAGGCATTCTTGTTGTCGTATGCCTTATACTGCCCGATAGTTGCAGGAACAGTTACCGTTGGGGCAATGAACTCTGCAACTGCACTTGTCAGGTCGTTAACAACGCCTGATGCATAGTTGGTTAATGTCGGGTTAACTGATGCTTCTGATCTTAATCCCATTGTATTATCTCCTTAAACAATTACTTGTTGTACTTGCACAATGCCGCTTCAACCATTTCATCAGCAACACCATCCTCGATTGCCATTGCATAACTGTCATTGGTGCCAGTGCGCTCTTGGAATTTGCCCCCAGAGGCAATCTCCAACAACATTCCAGCAGTAACAGTGCCTGCGAGCTTCACCTTAACAGTGCCGCTTGCAGCCGCAAATGTTGCAATCGTGTTTCTACCGGCAGTAGTTTCGCCATCCAGCACAACGCCAAACGGTTCCCCAGTGCCATCCCAAAGCTCTACCTTTCCGCTTTCCACCTCGACTGCATAACCTTCTTTGCCGGTTAAGTCTGCCGAACTTTCAAACGAAAAGATCGCTACGTCTCTAGTTAATGTACCAGCCATTTTATCTTTTAGTTAAACAGTTCAGGTTTGTCGTAACGAACCGCGTTAAAAGCAGCCTCAAACGATGTGCCGTTTTGAGCTTTGTACTCGTTAACTGCACGCATTTGCTCCTCTTGGTTCGTTGCGAATTGTTTGTTGCCGTCACGCTTGGCGTTTACCACACGCGACAGTGCAGGGTTTACAGGGATTGAATTAAGCAAAGAGATTGCAGAGGGGTCTGCCTTTAGGGTGTTAACCCATTTAGCTTTAACCTCTTCATCTTTTGCCGGGATTCGTCCCTCCTCTACAGCACGATCAACAGCAGATTTGGCAGCGACTTCGCTGTCCTTGTCTTTGTCCTCTTCTAGTGCTGCGATTTTGGCCTTTAAGGATTTGACCTCCTCGTCTTTTTCGGCCAACTGAGACATGAGCTTTTCCTTATCGTACTCGCCCGATGTCATTTGTTCTTTTTCTTCGTCCATTTGACTTTTTACGTTTTGATCGCTGCCGTCAGTGGCAACAATCGGTGTTATGTCTTTAAACGCTGGCCGATTAACAAGACCTCCTGCATTTAAAGTTGTCCCGTCTATTTCTCCCTTAGCGTTAAGGGTAAATGTCGGGGAAAATTTGCGGTAATTCCTACCCTGTAAAGCCTCCTCGCCTTTGCTTGTCCATTCTACTTTGGCACGCACGCCGCCCTCCTCTGCGTCATCACCTGCCCAATAGAATCCAGTAACCCAACCACTCGCCTCCTTGTCGTCGTGGTTGAAATCAATAAAAACCTGCTCCCGATCTCCTGCTGTGATTTTCTCGTAGGATTTTTGCAGCCTGTCGGCGGTTTTAGCAGTTACATTTAAAGTTAAATCAGCAGGCTTGCCGTTCTTGCTTGCCGTTATGCTGTGTTGCCCCGGCGGCAGATATTGGATGTCGCTAGGCAGATCGTCGCCTAGTATCTCCGAACTGATTGCATGAACAATGCCGCTTGTTGGATATGTTCGTTTAGCCATGTATTCGTTGTATTCCTTTTCTACGTATTCAGCAGTCAACACATCGTCAACTGTTTTGCCTGACTCCCACATACGACATGACCAATACTTAGCCTTCCATTTCGGGCCGGGGTTTGTGTCGCACTGGAATCGCTTTCTAAAATTCTGCCTAGCCTCGTCATCGTCCCGCTTAATTTCCATGTCTGGATCGCCAAAGTTAACTTTGACAACATTGCCTTTGTCGTTTTTGACATAAACAGCAAACTTGCGCGGCCCGTCTGGCGTGCGAAATGGCTTATTAAGTGGCTTGTCTTCTTTAGCCTGCACTGCACTGTACTGACTAATACAGACTGCAAACCTCTGCTTGTCGTCAGGGTATTCCCGCAACATAACAGGGTCGATAATGCATCTGTCGGTAAATTGGTCACGTGTTTCATTGCTAGGAGTTGGCAAAGGCATCAAGCAGCTTTCCTTTCTGTTAGCCTTTCAATCCTCCGTAACATTGCCTTCATTGCTACCTCGCTGATCTGCTCATCCTTTGGAATGCTATTTGGCCAAGGCTTTTGCGTAACTTGCTCTTTTAGCAGATAGTAAGGTGTGATTTTGCTCTCTTCCCGCTCTGGCTGTGGGCTTGGTCTGTCAACACGCAGGCCAAGAGGCTGCTGACTTCTTTGTTGCCTCCTAGTGTTTGGCTTGCGCTTCTTTGCCTCGCTTTTAGGGTTAAACTTTCGGGCAGTGCTTCTTTTCTTCTCTGGTTTTGCTAACAGTTTGTTGCCCTTCTTTGACTCTATGAAGATCAGATCATCAAAACTGCGTGCAGGCTTGGCGTAAGCCTCTGCAATCAGCGGAATTGTCAGATACTTTGTGCGCTTTGCCTTGATTGTCCCGCCCTTAACCTTGTGCGGCAAAATAGAGTTGTCAATTGCCACTATTACCTTGTCGCCTTCAGTCTTTGGCGTTTGGACATTGCCCCCTACTTGCCTATTCCAGAAATGCGTGCGCCTGCCGCCTAGTTTATTCGGCTCTTTGCTGTCCTTCTCGCGGTAAAACTTCTTTAGGTAGTTGCTAGTTGCCCTTGCTCCAATGGTCAACACATCAGTAACGGCATCACTGTCTAGCTTCAGTGCGCTAAAATTAGGCACTTGCACAGTTATACCGTTTTTAATGTTTGCCATTGTCACTTTTCCAACTTGGGCAGGGGCGACTGTTCAAATCGTTTGTTAGCACCATTCACCATTGCTGCCCCCATGTTTCTCTCCATAGCCTCTTGCAATGCCTTTGTGTTTAGTTGGTCAAACATTTCTGGCATTGTGTCAGCAGCCCTTGTTATTGCCTGCTCTAAATCTTCGTCAGACACATCATCAGATAGTGCCTTGTTAACTAACTGCATAAACGCAGGCTTAACAGGTGCAAGCCATTGCTCGCTGACTCCTGTAACATCCTCAATGACGTTGTTAAGCAGCTTGTCCCTAGATGTGGGTTCTGCACGTGATGCAGCATCAACAACAGCATCTTTCGCAAAGGCAGGGCCAGCAGGCGCAGGGGCAACAGGTGGTGCAATTATATCCTCGTCAGCCTCTGGCACAGGGACATCGTGCCTGTCATAAAACCACTGTTTAGGCATGGCTACGCCGCTGTTCAACAGAATCTGATCACGTGTTGCCTCTGTCGTAGGATCGCCGGGGCCAGCCAAATCAGGCACAACATACGGTGCCTGTTCATGGTGCCCATAGTTCAATTCGCAGATGGCAGGGATTAACTGCTCGTTGATTGTGTTAGCAGCAAAATTGCACACATCTTGCAGGCGCGATGTACGCACATCCTGATGCACATCCCCAAGTGCTCTACTGCCAGAATCGCCAACGTCAGTTGTCAGTGTTTGGCCTAAGATTGCGATGTCGCACAGTTTATCCGCTAAATCAATGAAGTAAGATTGCGGGTTATCCTGTCCGCTCTTGCCTGCCTCTTTAAACTCCACCTGCGTGCCACTTGGAAATGCTCCCCATGCTGCTGCCCCCATATTTTCGAGCATATCAGCAATATCATTCTTTATGTGTGCTGCTGCCCCGGGGTCGTATGTTGCCCAACGCAAAGGCTGGCCAAATACCTGTGCAAAGTTAAGCAGCCAATCGCGGCAATAGTTCTGACCACTCCACCAATAGGCCAACTGCCTAAGCAGGCCGTAGCCCATCGAGTTGCCTGATCTGTTCTTGTAGATGGCAATCAGGAACTTGTTTGCGGGAAATTCTTCATAAACACCGTCTGCATTTGGTGCCAGCATCAAATTAGGCTCGTCAAATGGGTAGCCATAATATCGAGGGTGCAGCCAATATGTTGATTTTGGGCGAATGCCTTCACTGGACGCTTCCCAAATGATTTCTTGCACAGAAAAGCCCTTGCCTACCCCGTCACAAAGATCATAAACAGCATCTTTGAACCCGTTTGTGTTAGCTACAGGGTTGCCGTTCCAGTTGTCCAAGCAGTGTTGCACAAACTTGGCCCTATCCTGCGCCTCTGGTGTAGGGTCTTCGCCCCTAGCACAGTAAGGCATAACTGTGTACTTAGCAGAGGCTGCTGCGCTTTTTAGCTCATGCAGGTTTTTTGCCAGCCTAGCCCAAGAATCTTCCATTAACTCGTAGACTTGGTACTGCTGTTTAATATCCCCGCTTAGGGCTGCACGTAGAATTGCAATGACATTGGCAGGTGATTGCTTGCTGCCCAATGCGTTGCTTTCAAGCCTGTCTCTTGTGCTTGGAGCTACTACGCGCTTGGCAATTGATCCATTACGCTCCTCTTTGGCCGTAAACATCTGCCCTATGCGGTTACTTAATTCTGCAATCATACCAGTGTCGGCCTTAATCCAGACAGTCGCGCCCTGCCTAGCATTATGTTGTCAGTGTCAGATATTGCCCCTGTGACTTGGTTAAGTACAGATGCGTAGTTAGCAAGTGCTAAGGCTGTGCACCTATCCGCGTGCCCATCTGCTCGCCTAAGTGCACGATACTGCTTGTTGCCCCCGGGAGTAGTCACCTCGTTAACACTGTGCAAATCCTCTCTTATTGCAGGATCACGCGGCACCCTTAGTGCCCTAGCTTGGAATGACCTGCGTAAGCCCGGGAATATCTTAGCCTTGAATCCTTGAGTGAAGTTGCACTGTTCTAGCTTGTACTCGAAACGATTGGCCAGCGACTCGCTTAGTGCATTGCCAATGCCTGTCGAATCAATGGCAGCATAGCTTGCCTTGTTAATTCGCTCGCTCAACAGTTCCTCTTGCAGATGGTAGGGAGTATCACGCAATGCCAACACTTCCCGAGTCCAAAGCACATCCCCCACTTTCTCCAGTGTCCAACAAACAGTCAGATCGTGCTTGCGGCCTATGTCTATGCCCACAAACTTAGGATTAGCTCCCTGTGCATCGCAGTCTTTTGTCGCTTCATCACTTACACACTCGTCAATAAGCGTGTAAGGCAGCAGGACATTGGCAGCATCCACGAACTCGCATTCATATTCCTGCGCCCATGATTCGGGATCATCCAAGCCGCGCTTTAATTCTTCCGCATCCATAGGCAACCCCTCCTCGATTGCCGTGTGAATCGTAGTTGTATGACGCACGAAGCCCAATTCCTTAGATTTGTCCCATATTTCAAAGAACTTGGAATTTCTACCGGCTGGCGTGCTGATTAACCTGATTTTCAGTTCACCTCGCAATGGGTTAGAGATTGCTGGATAAATTGCCTCATAAATGCGGTCTGGCTTTTCATGGAATGCGAACTCGTCTAGCACAAGATTTGCAGAGTAACCGCGCACAGTCTCGGGGTTGGCAGGCAGTGCAAGGATACGCGATCCATTGCTAAATCTTACTTCAGATGTGCGGCAATCAGGTTTTCCAGCATCTAGCGCATCAGAGACAACTCTGGCGACCCTGTGCCCTTTAACCATCCATTCTTCTGACTGCCTTTGGCCTGCGGATAGCACAACCCAATCTGTGTTGGGTTTGTCGATGCAATCAGCTACCGCTTCAAATGCTGATCCAAGAGAACCGCCTATCTGACGAGACTTTAGCCATATCTTAAAGCGAGAATCATCTGCAACCCATCGTTGCTGATAGGGCAGCATCAGGCCAAACATTGCCTTAATTTTCGCTTCTTTATCCACTAATTATTGGTGCTTTGCGGTGAACCAAGCATTTCGCGCCATGTTTGCACTAATTTCTTCTCATCAGTAACCACATGACCACTGTGCTCCACGTTCACCTCTGCACGATCTGAAAAGCCGCAAATGTTTTTTAAAGCAAAGATTAGGCTGACCACATTGTCTTTTTCTAGTGCTTGCTCTACGAGTTTCCGCTTCAGCGAGGTTTTCAAATTAGCCTTGCCCTTTTTAAACGCAACGCTTAACTCGCTATCTGGATCACGCATTGCCCGGTCTATTACATCGTGGCTACAGCCTAATACAATGCCCATTTCATCCTTAGTTGCGTTGATTGCAGCAAGCCTTTCAACTAAATCTAGGTCAAATACAGTTTTAGGTCTGCCCCCGGGATGTTTACCATTATTTGCTGGTTTTGAAGAGGTTAACCGCCTGCCTGTCGTTGCTGCATCCATTTGCTGCGGCCAGTTGTCTACTAATTAAATACTTTTATCAACTGCAAAAAGCAGTAAATTTGTATTAATTATGTACAATTCTGGCGAGTATTTAGGGTTTATTTTGCTTTTAGGGAAAAATACTTCGCCAAGTCATGTTTTAAGATAACAGATTGTTTGCCTGCGTCTATGGCTTTAAGTTGCTTTAATTCGATCATCATTTTGACCCTGTACCTGCTAAAATTAAGCAAGCGAGCAGCCTCTGCAATTGAGTAGGAAGGTTTTTCTAGTTCCATCGCGCAACTTTTCCTTTTATCCGGTGTTAGTGATACACGCTACTGCTTTGCAGCCTAATAAACATTGTCTTGGTTGCCGTCTGTTGACAAAGGTGTGTTTGTGTTTGTCAAAATAAACGCAGATTTGGCTAGTTTGCGCTTGAGTA
>Ga0181577_10000580_pt1 | contig 29875 bp, 42 predicted proteins | sample 101ome_21_FD_132468 | JGI IMG/M metagenome (GOLD analysis project Ga0181577, IMG submission 132468) | Coastal salt marsh microbial communities from the Groves Creek Marsh, Skidaway Island, Georgia - 101413BT metaG (megahit assembly) | ecosystem: Environmental > Aquatic > Marine > Intertidal...
CTTGGTCAGGTTTAATTTGGCCTAAAAGTTGTTCAGAATTTCTTTTAATAGAGGTAAGTTGATTCTTTACATTTGCTGAATCAACATGGCCGTCCTCTCTAAATTGCTTGAATGATTTCATTATGAGTCTATATCTATTTCGCCGTCATACTTACCTTGTTTAATATGTCCTTCATATTTCATAAGACCTATGTATGCATCATTGATATTTTCCCAAACATATGTGACTGTATCTACTGTATTAGGATATTGTAAGTCGGCGTGTAGTTTGTCTGCTTGTTCTAAAGCTTTTTTGATTTTTGCAATTTGTTTAAGTTCTTTATTTCTATCAAATTGCTTACCATCATGTTTACTTTTTCTCTGATAATTACCATTGTATCCTAGCTTTTCTTGTAGGCCTTCTTTTCTCATTTCCTTAAATGTTTTCATTTTTCTTATTCCATAGCCTTAATTGCTGCCAAAGCATCTTTTTTAGCCTTAGCATCTTGTTTGGCATTAAGTTTTTCTACTGCCTTTCTGATAAGTTCTAGTCTCTTAGCCTTTTCTTTTGGACTTAGAGCTTCTTCGACTTCTTCTTTGAAATTCAATCCAAGTCTTTTCTCATGTTTTTTGAGAAGTTGTGAAATCGTCATGTTTTTATTTGATGAATCATCAAAATCATCAGCGAGTAAATCATCTGATAGATATTTTGCATCTAACTCTCTACCTATCTTCTGTCCTTCAGGTGAACCAACTTTTACATTTTGTTTACCTTTGAGGAGTTTTTGCATTCCTGCAATTGCTTTCTTTTTCTTTGCAGGATTGTTATCAAAGATACCAATCGCCATTGTGCCTTCTGATAATTCTCTATCTAAAAAATCATCAAATTCATCAGGGTCATCTGTTTTAATTTCTCCATTATCAAATGCCCACTTATATAAATCATCTTCAACATTTTTTGGCAAGTCTTTATTTCTTTTTACAAAATTATCAATATGCCTTTTATGTTTTCTTATAAGAGCTTTCCATTTAGGGTCACGAATACCTTCTTGTACTGATTCGTTGGCCTGTCTGAGTGCATCTTTTACGATAGGATCATCTCCTAATCCCCGTTTCATTGCTTCGATTTTCTTATAAGCTCCAGTCATGTTACCACTCATGTCAAGAGCAATCTTAACGGCTGCAGCAACTAGAGACGCTGGGAACTTACTTCTGTATTTTTCTCTAAGTTGTTTAAATTTCATAGCTTCCTCTGTTTTAAATCCATGTTTCTTTTTTAAGATGTTCATTGCTGTAGCCATCTTAACTGATTTCCAATCCTTACCATATAAATCTTTAAATGCCTTATCTGATAGTGATTGTGCAATCTTTTCTAATTCTTTTTCCCTCGCAGGAGTTAATACAAAATCGCTCATACCTTTTTGGCCAGATCAGCATCTGCAGTAGACCATGTCTTACCTTTAGTGATAAACGAATTTACTCTAGCAAGGCCCCACTGCACTGGTGTTGTACCGGGTCTATGTCCGGTTCTCCAGGCAGCGACACCTCTGTCAAAAACTTGTTTTAATATACCATATGCAATTCCACTCTTGTCAGCCTTCTTCATAAGTGCTGCCTTAGTGTCTTGTTCTGTTACCATATAGTCTTCAAATGTGATGTATTCTGCCATTTCGCCATACATCTTTTTAAATTTCTTTGTATATTGTGATGGTTTTGTTTCTGCTGATTTATCTCCTGGTGCAGGTTTGTATGCTCTAGGATCATCATCGTCCATCTTTGCTTGTTTTGCAAACTGCGCGTGTCTTTTAGATGCAGTTGATTTTGAAAGTTTACCGTCTGGTGAATCGTCTTTGTAATAATTGCTTTTCTTTCTTTTCTGTGCGACGGTCATTTTTTCTCTGACTTGTTGACCTGGTGTTTCTTTCTTCCATCTATCCGTGAGTTTCTTTGTTCCCCATTCACCAGCCATAGTTTCTACTGATTCAAGCCAAACTCTTTTTCTTTCATCATTTACCTTAATCATAAGATAATTAGGGCCTCGGGTAATTACCTTACCTACTTCTTTTGTTTCTTTAATGCGAACTGTATCTCCAACATTATATAGATTTCCTTCTATATATTCTTCCCTTGTTTCGGATACTGTAGGTAATTCTATATGCTGTCTGAACGATTCTTTCTTTAATCCCATTCCTTTACGAACAGCGTAATATAAATCTTGTGGGTTATAATTTTTAGGTAATCCTTGTGCAAACTTTTGAAGTGATCCCTCTGCAGCAGCCAATCTCATTTTAGAAGCACTCATGCCTGATACATCATCTTTATCGGGGTCTCTATCCCCAGCTGATACAACTCGTATGGCTCCTTCAAATTGGTAGAAACCATGTCTTGCATCTACGCCGTTATATTTGTTTAATAGGATATCAAATTCTTTTATTCTATCAGATCCTACAACCATTGTGACTTTGGTAAATCCTTGGTCATATAATTTTACACATATATCCAATGCGTTACGAACATCAGGATCAGCCATAACATTTCGTGCATGTTTAGGGAACATCTTACGAATGAATTTAATTTTTTCTTTGAATTGTAATGGATTCTTTTTAGGGTCGACTGACTTAGATGAATATATACGATAAACGCCCGAACGAGCTACTTTCTTTAATGTATCGAATAATTTTTCGTGCCCAATAGTGGGTGGATTAAAACGGCCAAACACAAAAGAAACTTCTTTTGTTGATTCCGTTACATATGTACTGAATGACTTGAGTTGCATTTATATCCTCGGTATCCCATTAGCCTGGATTGTCCCAGCCTTTTATAATATCTTTGCTGAAATTATTGGCAGAAAATTCCATACGGTCTACCAATTTAACAGCACCACCTTCCATTCGATCTATGGCAACAAAACCTTCGGGGTTGGTTACTCTAAATCCGGATGTTGTTTTTACAAACGTACCAATTTTGCTTAGTTTGTTTAGTTTATTTATAATAATTAATTTACTATTTATCACAAAATTCTGTAAATCAAAGATTAATTGTAGGTTTTTTAAGTTGGATTTATTAAAAAACTTTAATAATTCATCTCGTTTTGAAATCTGTACATCTTTACCTTTCTGTGATGAACGCTTATCTATTTCTTTTGCATATCTATCTGTTACAAATTGGATTAAACCTTTGGCATGTTTAGCTGTATTGGAGACGCGTTCTCCTTTACGTACCATAGAGTTATTATAGATATTAATAATTAAATTTAATTCCTTATTTGACTCCAGCTCTTTAAGTGTACTACTTGCAATCTTTTGAAATATCTTACCAGCGGCAGATAAATTATTATTAAGTATTTGAGTTTCTTTTGCAGTAAGAGTTGCTGTACCAGATAAATCAGGTAATGCAGCATCTACCATCCAAACATCTTTTGACTTTTTAAGTTTTGGTACGATTTCTTTACCAAACTCTGCTTTCATTGTTTCAAATGTTGCTCCACTGTATGTTGTATGCCAGACAATTCCGATCTTAGCAGAAGTAATTTCTTTAGCAAGAGGGATATCAGCAGGAATAGCATAAACGATGGTATTAGGGTGAAAAGTAATATGATTAATTCCATTAATTTTTTCCTTTTTCAAGTCAGCACTGTCAAACATAAAGTCGCCTTGAATGACTCCTTTAATGCCTAAATCTTTAAGTGAATCAAAAGCCAAGATTAGTTTCTTTTGTAAATCTCCAGATGTATCTGCTTTAATATCATCATGTGATTTATATACCTTAGGATTCTTTGCAAATATACCTTTCTTTGCCACAAAGAATTTTCCATCGGTTGGATCCTCTCCAGCAAATACAGCAGGAGCTCCATCCCATTTAACGGTAATATCTACTGGAGCCTTTGAACTACCAGATAACATATCACGCAAAGACCTAAGAGCAAGAATAGCTTGTCGCGCACCTTTAACACCACCATCAAGAATTAAATCCTCTATGTGAGTCATATGAGTATTCTTTGCGGCTTCTGTTAATGGTGTATATGTTTTAAATGATCTCATTTGTATAATGCCTTAAATTCGTTTGTCATTGTTGCCATAAATGATGGTGCTGATCTGAAGTTACCCTTATATCTGAGTGTAATATGACATGCTGGAATGTTTCCAATTAATAAATCAAAGTGTAACATTGCTGCTCCTGCACCTGGTTCATATGCTTGAACTTTATTTGGAGTAGGTCTTATTGATGTTCCACCTTGGGAAAATAAATCATCAAGTTTTGTTGTGACGGTATTAATATCCTTAAACTCTCCCTTTTCTACAACTACACCTTTTGATGGGCCGTAATCACCCACACCTGTAACCAGAGCAAAATCAAAGTTGACTTTCTGTAAATCTTTTAAATCTGCTTTAAATATTAATTGAACTAATTGGTTAGCAATCATGTCTTTGTTTTTAATAATAATATCAGACATCTGCTTAAATAAAGATTTATTTGAACCTTTTAATTCTGAATTAATAATACTATTATCTATTCTTTGAATATAGTTTTTCCAATTCTTTGTATTAGGCCTTTTCTTTTTCATATCAAGTTTTAATTCAGGCGAAAGTGCACCCATTTTTTTAGCCTTGGCAAGAACTCTTAAATAAAACATACCAGCTCTTTTATCGAGTTCTGCCATCATTTTATTGAATTTTTTATCCTTAAATAATGTAGCAAATGATTTGTTAATTAATGTTGGATCGGTTTCTGTAAGCCTTTTCTTTTTCTTTAATGATACACCAAGGAATTTATTTCCTTTTTTAACAATAAAGTCAGAGGAATTAAAGTCAGCCATACCATGTTTAGTAATCTGAAACTGTTTTACATCATCGTCCCAAGATTGACCTGTAAGATAAACCTTATCTGCACTACCATAACCTGCAGCATGAACAGTATTTGCGGCTGAGATTGCCTGTGCTAGATTTGAATAATCACCACCCATAGAAGCCACCATACCTGGTGTATAACCTTTTGCTTTTCCTAATTGTGCCTTACAATCTTCTATTAAGGCATCCATTTCATCTGAATTAGTTACCTTTGGTATTTTTGGGAAAATACAAAGAAGGGCTGTCATTAATTCATTTGGATCATCACCAGCAGCACTTCTTTTACCATTTGGTCTTAAATTACAATAGACATATCTGTCCATGTCTTTGTATTTAACAGCAAAGTCTTTTTCTACTCTATCTGGTGCGGGTTTTACTCTTTCGAGTTCTGGGTGTTGGTCAATGATTTTATTGGCCAATTGAGAATATTTTGAACGTTCTTTGTCGTCCATGAGAATTGATATACCAACCTTTTTGGAGTTGGACTTACCTGATCGTTTATCAAGTTCAATCTCTGTATTAATGGTTCCAATACTGTCATCAATATCGGAAATAAGTTGGAGAGCAAATGCGTCATCATTCTCATCGTACTTTAGGTTAGCTAAGTCCTCGAATATGTTAGAATGTTTTATAAATGATTGCATATAATTCTCCATTTAATAGGTATTATAACACTATTTATAAAAATGTCAACACTATGCGTTGTAAAAAGGATTCGGTACTATGTTCCCCTTATCGTCATAACAGATAATTTTAGCTTGATGTAATCTGTTGATGGTTTCTTCTGCTCCTACCTTTAATCCCTCTTTACGAGAATAATAGGAACATCCGAATAAACAAATAGTGAATATAATAAAAGATGATATTTCCATTAGTCTTTTATTCTTTCTATTTCTGTTTTGTATCCTTTCTTTCTCATACCCATTTCAAATATCATTGCGGGTTGGAGATCAGCATAGATATATTCGGCTACTAGTTTTTTCTTATCCCATGCTTTAACTTTAAACATTCTATAACTCATAGAAGAGCCTCAAATTGGTCAAACATACCTGGGTTATCATTTATTACCCTTCGTATATTTCTTTTAATGGTATCTACATCATCTGTATAACCAGCCTCTTCTGCCTTTTCGATTCTTGCCTTGACTTTATCAAAGTCGAATTTAAAGGGATCATCATACACTACTGGTTTCCATTGCATAAAAGTAAGAGTAAAAGGATCGATTCCTTTATACTTCCATCTACTTTTAGACTTGGAAATAATTTTTGTTTCTTCTTTTGTCACTTCTTCGCTCATAATTTTTCTCCTGGTTCAAAGCCTCTAAATGTTTTAAATCGTGGGAATCTCAATGAATATGTTCCATCTTGGTTCTGAGAAATAGAATCTGCTTTTATTTCTACCATTTGATGTAACACATCTTCTTGATTAGCCCAAATTGCATCTCGTAACTCATCTGTAAGACCAGACCCGACATTTACCTTAATAGGAACATCATAATCAATGCCTTCACAAACAAGTGCACCGGTAGTATTTATAAATTTCCCTTGGCCCTCTTCAATGGCTTCTACCATTAAGGTGACTTCGATATAAGGTTTAATTTTAAACCACGCGTTGCTTCTTTTACACTCGTATAAACCATTGACTGGTTTAACCATAATCCCTTCCATACCATTATCAATAGCATGTTTGTTTAATTCTTTAAATTTCTGTTGACCTTGTTCGGTATCTAGGTTACATCTATCGTATCCGACAACCTGTACACATGGATCAAAGTTTAAATTTTCTAGCCCTTTCTTCCTTTCTGTGAGTCCAACTGCTGAACGTCCATTTTGGAATTCAGTAATGGTAAGCATATCAAACAATGCAAGGTATGCGTCGTCCGTTTTTGCGCCTTCCTTTCTGTGAACTTGCCTCATAAGAGATTGGAAGTCCTTACTCATGACTTCTCCATCAAAAACAAATTCGTTAAATTCTGGTTTACTGAACGCCTCTTCAATGTGAGGGAAGTTGGTAAGTTGTTTACCGTTTCTACTGTAAATAGTAGCAGTATTATTTTTAACAATCACCAAAGCTCTAACACCATCGTATTTGTATTCGATATAACAATCACCTGTCATGTGTTTATTGTTTTCTCCATTAGAAGCCAACATGCACTGAAATTTAGGAATATCAATTCCACATTTGGTAAGTGTCTTTTCTGATACACCACACTTTAGGTCTTTCATTAATATTCTGCGATACCAGAAATTCCATTCATCTGCAGTAGCAAGAGAGATTAAAAAATCAATTAGTTCTTTTGCTGCATTTCCTGTTGATGTGCGATTAATAAATTTCTTTGCTATGGCTTCAAACTGTTCATATGGAAGTCCTGGCCCATCTGTTTCTGAAATAGGTATCTGTTTAATACCAAAGGTTGTATATGAATCAAGTGCAAGTTTACACCCTTGAACAAATTCCGTGTGGGATAGATTATCTGTAATAACTTGCTCTTTAAAGAGTCTACTGTTATCTGATTCCAATTTTTGAATTATTTCAAAGGGCTTCATATTATACTCCGTGGGTCATGTGCTCATAACCTTCATCACAATTTTCTAATTTCTTACCACACATGCAATACTCTTCCTCTTCTCTGGTTGGAGCACCGACAATGTTACGAATCTGATCCTCTGTTAGAGGTTTGTAAGCACTTAATTTTTTTAATTCTGCAATAGGATCCATTATTGTGGTCCCTCCGGCCAGGCCTCAAACCTTTGAAAAACTAATTTATCTCTTAGCCTATCCATATCTGCAAAAGCAAGAAATTCATCAAATGAATCTGCCATTGGTGTAATACCTAGTTCTTTAACTACGGCCATTGAGGACATTTCACTGACATCATCAGCAATCCTTTCGAGGATTTGTGTGTTGATTTCGTTCGACATTTTATACTCCTTATTTAATTTATAGGTATATTATATCAAAGAAAACCCGATTTGTCAACACTTTTTTGAAAAAAGTTAAATTAAATTACATCATCTAAGGGAAATATCTTATAAATGACATCAGCACAGGCCTTTGCTATCTCCATGTGCTCTTTTTGTGTACCATTTTCAGCCCTTAGTTGAATATAATGTACCCAAGAACGAAGTGTACCATTTACATACATACGGCTCATGGTAAGGCCTTCTGGTAATACTGCCCTTGCCTGTTCTTTGGCAATTCCAGCTTCGATGGCCCATTCATATGCTCGTTTACATCTTTCAATAATTACTTCTTGGTATGATTCCCAGATATAGTTTATTGAATCTTCGTATTGTAATTCGATACTATTCTGTCGGTTCTTTGGGTCTTGTAATCTAGCTTCTCTTGTGACGAAACTGAGATCGGTCGTGGGATCCGCATATCGTTGACTAAATTCTTGGAAAGAAAATGATCTGTGGCGTAATATCTGTCTTGCAATATCCCTTGTGGTTTCTATTTCAAGACAAACACTTACCATTTCAAGCGGTGACCAATGTTTGTTTTTGATTAGATATTTGACTAGCTTCTCAGCCGTTTTTTCGTTCTTTTGATTTTCGGGATTTGATACCCGTGCACAAAAGGCAACCAGCTGAAGAATATCGTCTGGTAATTCTGCACCTTCAGCTGGTTGAGTGTATGATATAAGTTTCACACTAAACATAAAATAATTCTCTTTTAAGTTATTTCTGTTCCATTACTAATGTATATACACCCCAGAGCAATCCTGCCCATGCGAGTAGTTTTGCCAGTCCTCCAAATAGAATAACTGATCCGCAAATAGCAATTAATGAAAGGCCATCCCAAGAAGTTCTTTCGCCCAATCTTGCGACTACCCAATTTTTTACTACGTTTAACATATATTTTCTCCTATACTTTAAAGTTGGCAAAGGTATCTTCCGAATCCCTATCGCCGAACCTATTTATCGGTTTATCAGGCACAGGGTCTGCCACTAGGTTTGCCTGTGCTGATTCCTCTACATCATATAATTTCATGCGGGAACGATCTATGCCAATTACAAATCGTCTGTACTTGGTTGGATCGTTATATCGATTTTTCAATTGCTTTACCAATATTTGGCCTAATTCCTCAAGCTCCTCTGTTGATATTAGAGCAAACATAAGGTCTGCCGTTGCTGGTAAACCAAATGATTCAGATGTATCCTCTAGTCCGACATCGGTATTTGAATACCCAGACCTTGTGGTCTGTGTTGCCGATACTATTGGAACATTGAATTCCACTGCCAATCCACGGAGTTCTTCCGCGATGGCTTTAATGTATGAATAACTATTTATACTTCCACCCAGCCCTCTCATACGGCTTGATGAACATATATTTAAATAGTCAATAAAGATAATGTCTGGTTTAAAGTTCTTTTTCATTTTGAGCTCTTTCAATAGAGCTCTGAAATGGCCCGTGTGAGCCGCTCCTGTCGGATATTCTTTAATGATGAGTTTACCTATGGCTGATTTGGCAATGTTGCTGATTTTATCTTCAAAAACATTTTTAGGCAACCTTTCCAATTGCTCTATAGGTAAGTCCATTAGGTTTGCATCTATTCTCTCTGCAATCCTTTCTTCTGCCATTTCCATAGTTATATATAAAACATTTTTACTCTGGCTGAGTGTAGATGCCGCACAATGACACATAAATAATGACTTACCCACACCAGTTCCAGCCAGTGCAATATTTAAAGTTTTATTTGGTAAACCACCCTTTGTGATTTTATTTAAGTAATCCAAGTCGAATGGTATTCTGCTTTCTTTCTTGTTATAAAATTCAAATCGGCCATCTGAATCGTCTATGTAATCATGCCCGATTTGTTGGTCAAACGATACACCTATTGCTTCTGATAAGATTTCTGGGATAGAACCTTCGGTAAGGTCTTTGTTTTTACCATCAATAATCTGTATGGAATCCATGATCGCATTATAAACAGCTCTATCACGGCACCATTTTTCAGATTCCGATATAAGGTAATCAGTGTCAATGTCGGATCGTTGTGATATTTCACTAATAAGTGCAGATGCATCTTGTAAGGTCTCACTTGGTGCACTCGCCTTGGGTAATTCAAGACTGAGTACCTTTGCTGTTGGTAGTTTATTATGTTTGCCAACAAACTTCACAATTAAATCAAAGACAATTCTGTGACCGCCTTCAAAGTAATCTTTTTTAATATAAGGAATTACCCGTCTGCAATACTCTTCGTTATTGAGCAGATGATTCAGTATGTGTGTTGGTAGTTGATTCGTTATGTCCAATTCCTATCTGTGCCTCATTATTTTCTAGGGAGTCCGAAATTATAAACTGTAGGACTGCTCCTAAATAATTGTTAAAATCCTCGTCCTTCTGTAGATATTCATAATCATGTTCTGCTGGGTCTTGGATACTGTAAGTGAAAGATAATTTTGCTGTATCATTAGCTTTATCTTCCTTAATACTTACCTTACCATAAACCAGAATAACATTCTTGAATTTACCAGTGAGGAGTTTGACACCATAAAAATCTGCCAACTCCCCGCTTTCGTTTTCTACAAGAGTGTAATCTTTATTGGTTATATTATATACCATTTTATTCCTCTTGTAAAGTGCTTTCTATATCAACTTCAAGTAAAGGTTTGTGTCCAATCTGATAATAAGACTTGATGAATTTTTTGAAATCTGTTTCATTAAAAATAGGATCCCAGAACTCTTTTGTAAGAGTATCCTTTTCTCTGACTTTAGGATCCAAGATTTCACCTGTTGCATGGTCTACCCTTGCGTACCAACCCATAGAAGGTTTGGTTACATAACCACCAGCAAGTCCTACTTCAAGTAAGCCACCGTATGGTGATATACCGCCTTCCCATGTTACTGATACAGGAATTTTGGATTTTTCTTTTACAAACCTAGATTTTTCCACATTAATCACAAAGTTGTAACCTTGGACTTCTGCACCTTTCTTCTGTTGTTGCCTACCGATAATCCAAATGTTATCAGCTGAGTAATATATACCCGTTCCGCCTGATACAATTGATTTAGGGAATAATCCAATTTCTTGGTAAGTATGATTGACGGCGAGAAGTGGAATGTTCTTCATTGTAAGATAAGGAGTGACCATTCGGAACAATCCCTTCAACGCCTTGGCTCTTGACATATCAGCCACTGACTTTTCATTAAGAGCATCTTCTAGTTCTTTCTTCGATGCAAGGTTACCAATAGAATCAATGACAATTACAACTTTATCTCCTCTCTCGATTTCATCAAGTTGATTAACCAAATCAAATTTAAGTTGTTCTACATCTGTAATTGGAGTATGTAATACTCTAGATGTATCGATTCCAAATGCCTCAAAGTATGACTGAGGTGATCCAAATTCTGAATCATAAAATAACATTACAGCATCTTCGTGCTCTTTCATGTACGCCGCTGCCATAAGTAGGGCGAATGATGTTTTAAAGTGTTTACTTGGTCCTGCAAGAACAGTAAGACCAGATGTAAGTCCACCATCAATGTCGCCTGATAGAGCAACATTTATCATGGGTACGGTTGTGGTAACCATATCCTTTTCTGTAAAGAACACAGATTTTTCCAACACTTCTGTTGCTTTAATCTTGGAGTTCTTTTTGAGTTTGTCCATTACTGACATAATTTTCTCCTATAATAAATCTTCTGAATATTCCAAATCCTCTTCCAGTTGAGCGACATGGAGAGCAAATTCGATATCTGTTCCGATACCATCGGCTACGGCCATCTTGGCAAATTCTTCCATGTCAATCTTAGACATGCGTCTGAACATTTCCACTAACATTTTCATATCCATAATTATCTCCTAAATCCTTTAGGCAGATTAGATATTTCTTGCCTCATTAGTTTTTGGTGTTGGCGAATAGCCTCTTTCTTTTTTCTGCGTCTTTTGGCAGTAGGTTTTTCGTAAAATTCTCTTTTACGGCACTCTTGGATAATTCCAGCTCTTTCTACGGCCTTACGGAATTTTCTAAGTGCAACATCAAAGGGCATCGGCCTTGCTGGCCTTTTATCCCTAGGATTTCTTTTTCTTGGTTTTAAATCAATACTTGGCAATTTCTTCTCCTATAGTTATAATGTATATTATATCACCTTTTCATCAGAAAGTAAAGTGTTTTCTGTAACTCTTTTTCGTAAATCACTTGTTGAAAATCTGTGGTCTCGTTTGTTAAAATAAAACTCTATATCTCTTTGGCGACATAGGTCTTTACCTGTAAAGTCTTTGTCTCGATATTCTTCTCCCATAATTTTTACATCTATGTGATACATTGAAAGTATATCAAGAAGGTCGTCTTCGGTATTGTATACGAGAATTTCATCAACATATTTAATGGCCGCAAGTTGGGCTTGTCTTTCTACAATTGATTGGACTGGTTTGTTCTTTTCGGGTCTGTCTACTGATGGGTCATTTTGTAATGCACAAATAAGGTAATCACATGCAGTCTTTGCTTCTCTTAACATAGCAACATGACCTGCATGTAGCAGATCAAATGTTGATGCCGTGATTCCTACTTTTATTGACTTGTCCATAACTCTATAGCTTTATCTACAGTTAATCCATTAACAACGACCATTTCTCCTTCTGCTGAAAGAGTATATTCTGACTCGTTATCTTTTACCCATTGGTCTCTTAGTTCTTCTCTTTTTGATGAAGCAAATTTTACTTTCACAATAGGAACAAACCCATCGACTTCTGGAATAATTGTTAGCATATATTCTATGCCACCGACAGTAGATGCATAATAGGTAAATGAATTACCACTTGCATTCATACCCTTAATATGATCCTGAATTTCTGGGTGTTCATTAAAGAACCTCATTGATTCCTTAACAGGATTGATTTGTTCTTTCTTCCATTCTTGATATAGGTCATCAAGTCTTTCTGGTTTCCATAGGTTTCCATATCTACCCGAAACACTATTCAGTTTAGGATTAGTAATCGCAATGATTGCTGCTTCTGCGGCAAAAGATGCAATTTCTTCTGCTGGTGTTGATTTGGCATACTTCTCTAGGTTTCTACCTAAGATATAAAGATTTGCCGGGTCTTGATTTTTTTCTTTTACATGAGCTAGACAACGTGTGCCCACCCCTTTACCTATATATTCTGCTTGACCACTTAGTCCTTCAGGATAATATCCATAAACGTATGATCCAAGTGTTTCCATGTATGCTTTAGGATAAGCCATAATTTTTCTCCATAATAAAGTTATATTATATCACATTTTATTCAGGTTGTAAACCTTTTTCTGCAAGTTTTTGCCTATTTTTCATATGATTCTGTTCAACTAGATCTTTATTTTCTCCGTGATAGGCAACAGCATGTCCCTCTTCGATCATTTTCTGGTTTACATTTACCTCAACATCACCATCAAACATGACAAATAGTTCCCCTAAAATTCTACCGAATTTGCCTTTATCGTGTGATACCAATCGCACTTCGCCTAAACTTAGAATATCTTTTAGATATTGCTTTGATAATTTACCATAAAATTTTTCAGTTAAATCTCTTGTTCTTGATTCAGGTGTATCGATGCCCATAAGCCTAATTCTTTGCTTCTTATAGGTCATACCGAAACCCAAATCAATATCTGCATCAACGGTATCGCCGTCAACTACTCTCGTTACATTAATTTTATACTTATACACAATTTTCCTCGTATTGATGTTTAAATTCTGATGTGGTGTCAATTCCTGCAGTATAACACCCTCTGCAGCATTGACCACAACCTTCTACATACCCAAATCTATAATCGATATGAGTATCTTTTGTATATTCGGTTTCACAACCGCATATTACACATTTATCTTTTTCCATAATATATCCTTATTTATAAAATAGATGATTGTCTATGGTAGTTACCCTTTCCAAATCATCAGCCCAATAGGGATAAACAAAATCGGCATGATACCAAAGTGATCCCTCTGTAATGTCTGGATAATCTCCATTTAAAACTGCATCAGCAACTCGTATAGATTTTACCCATGTAATTGAATCAACAGGCTCATCTGGTTTACCATCACAGAACCAACTAAATTGGCACTGATGTTTTATAGGAACCAAATTACCTTTCCAATTTTCTTTCATCTTTGCTTGATATACAACTTCACATATTGTATTTGGAAATTGTAAATCATCTACTCTATTCATTACAACATTACTTACAGCAACCTGTCCTGCAAAAGACTGATTTGCTGCTTCGTGATAAATGTTTAGAGCCAAACAATATCTGTCTCCATTTTCATCAGAAGCTTCTGCAGGTTGTGTTACAAACAATAATAAAAATACTCCTAGTATTACCCAACCGATATATAATAATCCCTTATCCTCATCGTCTCTCATTTTACCCCCTTTAGGCTTTCGTTAATATAATCTGGAAGGGAATGTCTAGGTTCCCATCCAAGTTGTTTGGTTTTATCCGTAACTAGATGTGCGTCCATTCTGTTACCATCTTTTACAGGGGTGAATAAAGCATTGGCACCAAGCATTTCTACTAGGTCGAGTATCGTGTATTTTTCATCACTACCGATACCAAAGCCGTCGCCCTCACCAAGAAAACCAACTTTAATTAAACCATTTACAATATCGTCAATATGTGTAAAATTTCTGTATTGTGTACCAGGACTTGTTACAGGTAAATCCTTGTGGCCACCTTTAACAATATTTAAAAATTTACCCACGACTGTAGCATATTTGCCAGTGGATATTTCATTACCGCCATAAACATTATAAAAATACACAATAGCATAATTTAAGCCATGCCATTTAGCATAATGTTGGAGTAATTCTGTGTTCTGTTTCTTTGTGTATGCATAAGGACTCACATCAGAGTCAATTGCAAATTTGGTTGATGAACCAGAATATATCAGTTTCGCATCTTGTTGTTTTGCAAAGTCTAATATATAGGGAAAGCAATGGTAATTATAATCCATTACTTTATCATAGTCTTCGTATGATTGCTCTACTCTAGCATACTCGCCTAGATGGAAAATATAATCAACTCGTTTCTCATGATTACCTAGAGCTGGTTCAATATCTCTTGGAGTACCATAATAATAATGACAGCCTTTGTGTTCATTATCATGTGTACCACTAGAGTAATTATCAAATGAAATTACATCATGCCCTAGATGTAATAGTTCTTTTATTAAGTGGGAACCAATAAATCCCGCACCACCTGTTACAAGTATTCTAGCCATAATATTTATATTATATCACATCCTTTTCGGTTTGTCAACCATTAATTGTTATTAAATACATCACGCGTGTAGACTTTATCGCGGACATCCAAGAGTTCTTTATCCATTCGATTAGTGATAATCACATCCGATTCTCGTTTAAACTGATTCAAATTAGATACCAATTCACCATTACAGAATGGTCCATCAAAATCTAGTTCTGGTTCATGGATTATAACCTTTATAGATTTAGGTAATTTTTCAATTACACCTTGTATTGCAGAGCTTCTAAAATTATCAGAACCAGACTTCATAATTAATCTGTAGACTCCAACAGTTCTTGGTTTACGGTACATAATTCTGCGCACCACCCAATCCATACGAGAATCATTAGAATCAACAATTGCAGATATGATATCACTAGGTAATTTGTTTTTAGTATATAGAGCTTTTAACTGTTTTGTATCTTTAGGAAAACAGTATCCACCGTAACCAAATGATGGGTTATTATAATGTCGGCCAATTCTTTTATCCCAACCAACACCTTCAATAATATCCCTAGGGCTTAAATCGAATCGTTCTGCAAAAATATCGAGTTCATTAAAGAAGGCCACACGCATGGCTAGATAACCATTTGCAAATAATTTAATGGCCTCAGCCTCTTTGGTACCAGTATAAATTACTGGAGGTTCTGGATAATTGGGAATAATAACCCCTTTAAGTACTTTTGCAAAATATTCTGCTTCTGTATCTCTTTCACCAATTACTATTCTTGTAGGCCTTAGAGCATCCCATATCGCAGTGCCTTCTTGTAAAAATTCTGGGCAAAATATAATACCACTGGTAAAATATTTTTCTCGCATTTCATCTACAAACCCAACAGGAATAGTAGACTTAATAATAATGGTAACATCTGATTTACCATAATTCTCACTGGTACACACATCAGCAATAACTTTTTCTACCGATGATGTATCGAATGAATCTGTTTCAGGATCATAATTTGTAGGTGTACACACAATAACAAACTTAGGATCATGAGCAATATAGGCCTCGGATGTTGAACTAACAGCTCTAAGGTTACAGTAAGGACCCATATATGTTTCAATATCTCTATCCAAAATAGGCGATTCACCATTATTAATTTTCTTGACTTTTTCTTTGTCTATTTCTAATAGAACTACATTATGTTTTTGAGCAAACATTACTGCATTTGCCATTCCGACATATCCAGCACCTACTACAGTTATATTCAACACTTGTATAATCTCCTATAATGAATTTTTATAAACATATTCCAATGCCCTTTCTGCTTCTTTATCTAGCGGCCTTTTGGCATACCAATTACCCGTGTCTAGGTCTAATGCACGACACAAATAAGCAATTTCTTTTGCTGTTATGGGGTATTTAGCCTTGATTGCATTCCCAGCCAAGGCAACCATTATCTGATACATTTTATGATACCACCCAGAGCCTGTAATGACTCTGTATTCTTGTTCCAGCTGTTTGGGAAAGAACGGACAATCATGATATGAAGTCCATTTAACCTCTGTATTTGTAAGCTGGTTTTTCATATGTTCCATCATGGCTTCTTGCATCTTTTTAGGAAGTCGATCGAACATAGTATTTGATGACCGTTCTACATATTCGTGCTTATTCATCACTATTGTAGGGTCAAGATAATCACCTGGGCTTGAAAAAATAAAGTTATAAGCACCTTCGTAGAAACCAGGCAAATAATACATACGAGATAGGTCTTTTGTTTGAATATCACCAACCTCGCCAAGTTCTTTATTCAGAGCAAACCAAAAGTGTTTGATTTCGTGTCTTTGTATATCTCTTTTAAGAGGAAACACTAATCTGAATTTAGGCTGATCTGGTAGAGAAGATGCTGTAGAATAACAAATAAAATAATGATTCTTGCATTTCTTTTGAATCCATTCTTTAACTTCTAGCACATCACCTTCGTAATCATCTACATCAACGGCGCACCAGCCTCCCCATGCAGTAACATTATCATTGGCCCTTTTGGTACCTTTTAGATAAACTGCAGGTGACATTAATTCGGAGTCCTTCTTGGACTTTCTTTTCTTTTTTGACATAGCGAGAAGAGCCTTTTCAAAGGCCTCAAAATCAGGTAAATCAATAATGTGATCTGTTGCCGTGTCAAACAGCGATGTAAATAATGTGCCTCGTATCATATAATGTATTATATCATAAATTGGTCAAGATGTAAAGTGTTTTTTGAATTATTTTTATATTTGGATATTGCTTCTACCAAGATGGTATCTAGTTTAGTTTGATATGCTCTTTCTGAGCATTTATTATAGCATGAATCTGATATTGCCTGTCTTGTTCCAATTGTCATATTGGACCACTCTTTGACTTTGGCTATAACATCTTCTTTGGTTTCATATACGTACACATACTGTTGCATATGTTTTTCTACCATTTCTTGTGCTGGATGGCGGCCTTGATAGCCTTTTACTATAATCGGTACCCCTCTCGATAATGATTCCAATGATGTAATGGTAAACGAATCCACTGGATGGAGTCCTACGAATGTGCACACACTTTTGGCAATATTATCCATTATCTCCGAATGGTCTATATCGAATTTGTTTACTCTAGGAAAAGCATTATATACCTCTAGATTCTTTTTAACATATTCAGCATTCTTACCATCGTTTGCTACATAGTTTACTGTGGTATATACCTCACTCGTAATATCGGAACCGTCAAGCAGTTTGTGTATTAAAAATGTACTCTTTTCTGGTGAGGCCGCAGATACATGCCTTACCACATTATCGTGTTCTACAGCTTGAAACCTAGGAACAGCTGAGGAAAATAAGAAATTGTCTGGTACTGGTGTTTCATCAAATGTCCATGCTGTTCTGCGCATGTTATAATAATCAACTGTCCTAGAAGCATGGTAATCTGACACACATAATAGATAATGACCTCGTTCTACAAATTCTGCAATGGTATTTGCACTCATTAAATCGGACCAGAAACCAGGTATCGAATGTGAATTATAAATGATTGGTATATCAAAGTTCATTAGTTTCTGGTATAATTTATTGTTAAAAATCCAATTGGAATAAATTACATCAGGTTTAAAGTCAAGTAAGGCTTTGAACATAGTTTCCTCTATGTGTTGCCTTTTTATTTTCTCGTATTCTTTTACGGTATATTCAGAGGGTATTTCTTCTTTATAATAATCCACATCATCAATGTATTTGTGTAAGTCAGTAAATCCTGCCCACATTCGCACATCATGACCCAAACTTTTAAGAGCATTGTATTGCATTAATTGAGCCGTATCGACTCCTGACACTCTTTTATTATAAGAGAAATAAGCTTTATTACCGTAAGGTAGTATATAAACTCGCATTACTCAATCACTTCATCAATTTCAAAATCGTCCATTTGGTCTTCTCCTACATATCGCATAAGAGAGTTTGCCTTTTTATCAAGCGCAGGATACCAAAGTGCTTTGGTTTTCTTTGTAACAGTCTGGCCAATTTTTTGTGCAAACTCAAGAAGATCCTCTTCACATCTGAATCGGACATTGATCATCTTCCAAGATTCATCAGAAGGCTGATTAAACTCAGGCATATCGTCCCACTCGTAAGGAGTTTGCTCTTCTTCTTGACCAGCCATAACAAACAAGTTTTCTGGCTGATAATTTAGGGTTTTGTTATTACGCTGTCCCGCCATTTTCTTCTCCTTTTAATTTTACTAATTTAAGTCCATAGTTATTAGGACCTTTAGGTATATTTAGTCCTGCTTTTAACTTTGGTTTTTCAGTTCGTTGGAAATCATGATAGTTAATATGATGATGCCAACGGCCCCATTTTTGAGTTATCTGAACACAGTCTGGGTGTTGTGCATATAGTGATTCTGCAAATTCCCTTCTATGGTCAAACTCTTCTCCACTTCGTGTCTGTACATTACCAGGGTTGTCAATGTTATAAACTGCCTTGGTATTACCACCTTTCATTGTCATACTAGCAATTTTACCACATAGAAATGCATTGAACAAGTACGTATGGTATCCAGCTTTCATGACTCGTAATGATAAGTCTGTATCTTCATTGTATTTACCACGCCAGTATAAGTCTGGGAATATATCGTTTGATAAACAGATGCAACTATAAATCCTTGTATTCCAATAATAAGGTGGGCGCTTGGTACTTGCTGGTGCAAAGAAGGCATAGTTCATACCAAACATTTTAAGGCCTTCATACCTATCAGCAAAGTCTTCACATACCCTAAAACAAGTTCCGTTAAGAACCTTTGTTTTCTTGTTATTGTGTAACCTATACATGTGTTGGATATTATCATCTAGTATCCAGTGTCTTTCATGTCCTTCTTGTTTTGAGTGCCACCAGACAAAGTTTCTAGCAGGAATTGATCCACCATATAAACCTGTAACATCACAAGGTTTTGCCCATAAAGGATTTTCCCTAAAATCTGGTGGTAATACCAGAATGTTATCAGGATCAATGACAGCAGAATAATCACTATATTCAGAACCCTCAATGACTATCTTGTATGGCACATTAATATTCTCTAAGGTCTTTACTGTCAGTCTCGTATCAGCACGACCTTTGGAAATAATGTATATTGGATATTTCGGTTGCATTATGTTACAATTTTATTACTTGGTACGGCAATACCAGATTTCATTTGTCTGATATTATCAATAAGTTCTTCTTTTGGGGTAACTACAAAGACGACAAACCTGTCACTAATTGTAATACCTTTATCGGCTTCTGTATAGGCCATAAAAGGCATAAAACCTAGACGGCCTTCTCCAGCAGGAATAAGACTGAATCCATTTTTAATTTTAATGGCTCCTGCGATTTCTTCTACATCACCAATAATTTCCTCACCCGAGGATAATCTAACTAGTTTCATTTTTTTTCTCCATTTTGGTATATTATATCATATTTAGACATGCTTGTAAACCCCTAGCCGAAAAAATCTTCAATAGTGTTAATTTCCTCTGTATTCCAGCCGATTGCCTTGAAGATAGGTTCGATAGGATCCAAGAATGTCTTTTCAAATTGTGTTTCATAATCTATATAGTCATGCAGTCCAAACTCTTCTGGCAGATATTGGGTAAATCCAATAACATTTTCTTTGATTGGATTTGGTGTTCGCAGATATACAAATTTGATTTTATCGCCATTACGAATAGGTTCAAACCTTTTGGTAATGCCTTTTTCTTTTATCTGTCTGTTGTGTAGTAGTGCCGCACGCACATGGATTGGCGTACCTTTCTTGTAAATAGTTTCGGCAGAAGAGTACTCTGTAACATTGGAAACGCCACGAGGAAAGGCAACTTCATGCGGTGGCAGTGTGGCAAAGTATTGTTTAAATTGGTCGATAGCCTTTTGGGTAAGTTTTTCGTCACCAGTCAGAATCACCTTGAATATTTCCTTTAGGGCCTCTCGGCAAGGAGCCGGTGTAGATGATTTGATGGCCTCAATACCCATGATTTTCATTTTAGGTTTCTTGTATCGGACACCCTCGTTATCGAACACATTTAGGATATATCGTTTCTTGGCCGTCCAGATACCACGGTCTGCGATGGCCTCACGTTTCATAACCATACGGTTCTCGATTCCGCCCATAGTGGCAAACAAGCGATCGTATGATTTCTGTAGGACTGGTTCTAGTTTTTCTTTGGCGACTTTGTCTAGGAAGTCCACTGGGTTGGCAGGATTGACTTGTTTTACCAAGTCCGACATATTTACATAAAGTGAATCTGTATCAATAGCGATAATGTAATCCTTATCTGTACCCATAATCTTGTTTAGGTATTGGTTAAGGGCAACTTCTGCCCATCTGATAGTGAGTTGGCCTGATAGAGTAATGGCCTCGGCGATTCTCTGATCGAAGAATCTGAAGTATCTGTTACCCATCGCGCCATAAAGTGAGTTAAGTAGAATTTTAATAGCCATCTGTTGATTTTCGGCGACGGCAATTCTTCGTTCTATGTCATACACTTTCTGTTTATCGGCAGAATCCACTGTTTGTAATTCTTGTTCGGCCTTAAGCATTTCTTGTTTTATGACTACCCTTTCACTGTACATATCGTCAACCAATGTAGGCATCATGCCTTTTTTATCTGTTCGGAATAACTGGCCATTACCACCTACGGCCTTGCCATAATTATTTAGACCTGCACCTTTTAGGATATTGTCGATATTAATGTTAATGACTTCTCCGTTTGATATGGTTTCGGGCGACATATTGTATTGCATAATAATAGATGGATACAGAGAGTTAAGGTCGAACGAAATAACATGGTCGTGTAAACCAACCTGAGGTTCTTTAACATAACCACCAGGGTAGGCAGACTTGACTTTTTCTTGACCGAATGGCATTGCAATTTTCTTATCGGCAAGATAACGATAGATAATGGATTCCCATATCACGGTTACGCCAAATGTATCGCCATAGTTTACGCCACCTTTATACGCCATGGTCATCATTAAGGTAATCAGACCCATCTTGTCCTCTAGGCGATCTACCAACTCCACGTCTTTGATATTATAGTCAATAAATTTTTGGTGATCATTCTTGTAAAGAGTATGGAGTGTGCCGTATTCTTCGTATGACAATTTCTTTTCGCCAAGAATAACATTTGCAATGTGATCCAGTTTATAGGATTCTTGAGCAGTGTAGGTATATTTTTGGAATAATTCTAGGTAGTCGGCAGTTGATATACCTTTAATATCGTAGGCAGTCTGATATCTGTTCATCATTTTAACAGATCGTCTGTCAATCATATTCCAGGGGCTGAACCGTTTGGCATTATCCTCACCAAGAATTTTGATTGTACGATTAATTAGGTAGGGAATATCAAAGAAGGTTACGTTCCAACCTGTAATAACATCTGGGCAATTACTAGGCAAAGACCAATGGTTAATAAAGTCCAGAAGCAGTTGGGCCTCTGTATCAAATTTTTTGTAGATAACGCGATTGGTTTTCATTATGGTTTGGGATACATCATATTCGCCTAGGCCCCAAACATAGTAGGTATTATCAATATTGTTTTTGATTGTGATCGAGATAATTGGATTGTTTGCCTCTTCTGGTTCTGGGAATCCATCATCAGAGGCAACCTCGATATCGATTGTGGTTACATTAATTAGGTTACGATTAAATTCGATTGTGCCGGGGAATTCGTCATTGATAAAGGAAGTGATATGTCTTTCGTTACCAAAGATTTGGCGACCGGCAGTTTGTTTGTTTTGATCAATCCATTCTTTGGCCTCTTTCATGGACTCGAACTTGATAGGGGCACATGGAGTGCCAGTTAGGGAAGTCCATTCACCTTTAGGCGAATTGACAAATAAGGTTGGTTGGTATTTGATTTTTTTGGTTATTTTCTTACCGTTTTCTATGCCACGGTAGAGAAGCATGTTGCCATAACGAGTTACATTAGTGTAAAATTTCATACCGAATAGGTCACCTTTTTAATAATAATATGTATATTGTATCACATTTTGCACGATTTGTCAACACTTTTTTGACAAAAAGGTTGGGGGTAATTTCTTACCCCCGCATGAATTAATCAGAATGAGAGATTTGCCAGATAGATGGTCATTGGCGCTAGCCCTATTGTGACTACCGTTATAATTACCATTTCTAGGGTCTCTCTTACATCATCATATTTCATAAACATTTTTATAATGTCCATCATGAGTTGTTTCTCCAGTAAAAAAGTTTAGTACTTATCTACTGGGTGTTCGCTGATACTAGCCTTTCAAAAAAGATTTTTTCTTTGATGCCCCAGCAGACCCTATATCGATCTTCCTAGGACGCTTTTCTTCAGGAAGTTCTACTCTGGCATACACCACTAGTATTCCATCCTCCAGATCAGCACCATCAATTACGACAAATTCTGAGAGTCGGAAGCTCTTCTCAAATTTGCGAGATGAAATGCCCTTATATGCGTAATCACGCTCATCTTTTCCAACTTCACCTTTGACTTTTAGAATACCGTCTTTAAGCTCGACATCTATATCATCTTTAGTGAAACCTGCCACAGCGAGTTCGATCAGGAATTTTTCCTCATCGACTTTTACTACATTGTGTGGTGGGTAGTTATCAGTTCCTGACCTAGCACTTTGGTGGATTCTTTCGAGATCCTCAAAGAGTGTGTCAAAACCAACGAAGAGTGAACGCGGAACGTTCAAAGTATTTCTTACCATTTTTATGTCCTCCTATAAATAGCAAGGTTAAACGAGACCCGAACCCTCGGCATCTCTACATTTATTTATACAGGTTTACTCTTTAGTTTGTGAGTTTCCTATATTATATTTTGGACACAATTCCCATTGATTTTTTTCTTTAAAAGGAATAAACTTTATTTGTCTCAATGGAGCCAACGGTTGAGCATTTGCTGGTGTTACAATTGAAACCAGTCCCCAATCCGCTAAGAGAGTAGCAATTGTGTTCCTTCTCTCAATATCATTCTGTACCAGATTGGATGGTTTCCCATCTAGTAAGAATAATTCCTTAAAGTGTACTATAAAATATCTGCCCTGTTTGTGTAGAATGTGGCAGGACTGATATAGCTTTTGATCTTTGCGAGAGGCAACACCTATTCGTGTAAGTGTTTCTCTGATTTTTAGAAAGTCGTCCGGTTCGTTAAGGGATACCTCAAGCATTTTAGCCGGAGACCAATCGTGAATTTCAATATTTTCGTTTTCCACCTTTATAAATCCTTTGTTTCAATATTTCAAGTTCTTCATTACTAAATAATGGTAATACAGATTTAGCCTTTTCATTACTGTAACCATAATATTCTTTAATTAATTCCAAGTTGTCGATGTCTTGTGGTTTAATCCACTTGGACCATCTTTTTCTTTTCTTAATTATATTTATAAAAAAATCGTACTGAAGACGGGCATCCAAGTGATGATATTTATTCATTTCATTTGCAAATAAAATTGTATCTTGGTACATGGATAAACCACGGTTAATTATAAAGGCGTTATAATCCTTTTCGGAAATATCGTCAACCATAATACCTTTCTTGTTATAGGTAATATCGTTTATATATTCAAATGGACTCACTTAAACCTCACTCCAGCCATGATTTCGGTGCAACATGCAACCATATTGAGTTCATGATCTGCCACAAAACTGTTCTTGTACTGATAATCCGCAAGTATTAGCACGACCTGTGGGATACTTGCTGGTTCAATATAATCGTACATATTATCATAAATCTTCCTAAACATAGCAGCAGGCTCTACGTCTATGTTATCGGTAACCCACTGACGCATCTTTTTGAAGTCCTTGGCTTTCATTGCTGACATAAGGTCTTGGATAGATACTTCGGAAAGTGTAACCAATATACCAGAGTCAATAATACCAGATAATGAATATCGTTGTAATTCATTTAGGACTCTACGAAAGTCTGGAAAGTGTTTAATGATAAGTTCTGCAAGAACGGGTTTCTCGTACTCTACATTTTCTTTGTCGAGTATTTCTGATACCCTTTGCATAAACTGACCAGCCATAGGTTCTCGTTCTTTCTTAGGAATTGCAAATTCAACCACACTGCATCGTGAATGTAGTGGTTCAATGATTCTGTTTTTGAAATTACAAGTCATGATGAATCTGCAGTTATTGCTAAATTCTTCTATGAACCCTCTGAGTGCAGGTTGGGTGGACTGGGGATTCAGGTAGTCTGCCTCGTCCAGAATCACAACCTTGTATCCACCCTGTAAGGAAACCGTTGAGGCAAAGTGTTTGATTTTATTTCTGAGAGTATCAATATTACCCTCTTCTGATCCATTAATAATAATGTAATCAAGTCCGAGTTCTTCACAAATGGCTTTTGCCACTGTTGTTTTACCAATACCAGCAGTTCCTGTAAATAACAGATTCGGCAATTCACCTCCTTTAAGAATCTGTTTAAATGTATCTTTAAGCGATTTAGGTAAGATGGTATCTTCGACTGTTCTCGGTCTGTATTTTTCTACCCATAAAAATTCTTCACGCATTTGTTACCTCCCATGATATAACGGTTGAAAGTCGGAAAGACCTCCAGGCCTTTTTATCCAATGCCCAAGCAACAAGATGATCTGATGCTGGATCGAAGGATTTAATTTCTGTAGTAATTCCGTTTTCTGTTAAGACTTTTGGATCGAGTGTACAAGGCATTACCCTGATTTCGTCCGTGTTAATTTTTTTGAAGGTAACGGTTACGATTCCGTCCCTGAGTGATTCGATTAATTTTGTGACTTCATTTGTTTGCATAATAATTCCATAATATAGGCGGTCCGATCGGTTATGTATATACTACAACGGCCTCTTCGTGGGGTAACCGGTGGACCAGAACCACCGATCGGACCATTCCCCAAACACAATATCTTATTCAGATACTTCTTCTACTGTAGGTTCATCTACAGCTGGTTCCTCAACTGGAACTGCACCTTGTGGCTGTTCACCTTTAGGAGCAGCAGCATTTAAAAATGTTACCACTCTGTTTCTCAAACCGCCAACGGCTTCTAGTTCAGTTCCTTCGAACCCGCCTCTTCGCGATACGATGTCAATGATTTGAACCATTGTCGCAATATCTTGAAGTGACAACTGAGGGTTTTCCTGTCCCTCTACAGATTTTACTTCTTCAGTCATGTTTTCTCCTTTGCAAAGCTTTAGACTAATTTAAAAGAGCTCCACCATTGGACACTCTTCCCATTATCCCCATAATTAAATGAGAATTTGTTATTGTATTTATACACCATAGGTTGATGTTTTTTCTAAAGCGATAAAATAAGTTACAGGTTTTGTTTTATTTACCCACTTAGAGATTAACCTTGATGAAATAAACACATCATAATCACCATCAATAAGCTTTAAATTAGCAATATTCATGATGAAATTAAAATCGGTTGCACTAGGATTAGTACCGACTTCAAGTTCAAAGGTATTTGCAGATGCATCTTTAAAGTCAAATGCTTTTAGTTTTACAACTCCATCTTTACCTTCGAGTGCAACATCAATATGCCCTAGTACAGATGCTGCCTTTTTAAGGCTACCCAAAGCTTCTGCAGTAAGTGTAATATTCACTTCTGTTTCTGGCATTGTGATATCCTTATCTGGCGATGTAAGAATACTTGGTTCAGCAAAGAAGTATCTTACCTTCTGTGAACTGTTACTCATTACAACGGCATTATCTTCAAACGAAAGTGTTGCCCCATCCACTAAGCCATGAATAGCAAGAAATTCGTTTAAATCATAAATTCCCATATCCTTTGGGAAATCCTCTACAATGTCTGCGACTGCCAAAATATTTTTAGCCTCAGAGATTGTTTTTAGTTTTTGCCCAGGCTTTAAAACGATGTTGGAGTTAATTCCAGCAAAGTTTGCAAGTAGGGCTTCAGTATCTTTCGATAATTGCATTTTCTTCTCCTAAATTAGTAGTTACCATTATATCAAAGATTGACTGTCTTGTCAACACTTTTTAAATTGGAAATGGTTTCCACATTATTATCATTTGAGTCGTGTATATGTAAAGCAATAACAGCATAGTGTAGGATTTTCATTAGGTCTTTCCTATTGTAACCATCTTTCTTACCATACCTTTGAGCATATTTTAATACATTACCCAATGCAAAACCCATACCATGGCCACAATCAATAATAAATTCCGTAGACTGAAATTTATTTTTGCTGTAGTGACTATCATAGGTTTTGTCAACATAACTTTGGAGCTCTTGGATAAGAGCTCTCTCGTTAAACTTATAATCTTTATCTGTCATTATAATTCCTCTGGTTCAAATTTTTGATATTCACCTGTTACTTCATCTGTTGCAAGAGGATCAATACCTTCGTCAACCTTACTGTAAAGATCAAGGAAGGCAACTTTGGTATCATCATCAAATCGAGCAATACACATTTCGATTGATTTCATTCTATCTTTGAAGATGGAATAGGTCTGTACAATGTGACACAGCCTTCTGGTTGAAATGACTTCGTCAACGCCATCATCAAAGAATGTTTTACGGATAATATCAGCCCAGGTTACCAGTTTATCTGCAAAACCTAAATCTGTTTCTCCGAATTTTTCCATGTGTTTTACGACAATCTTTGTTTCGATTGTGCGAGATGGAAACTGTTGGTCGATTGCGACTGTAAACCTTTCCAAGAAAGCATCATCAATAATTGATGCCGCAGTAAACCTACCATCTTCTGAGCCTTTACCTTTGGTATTGGCAGTTGCGATTACATTAAAACCAGGTGCTGGTTTAACGATCTCGCCAGTCTTTTTGACTAGGACTGGTTTACCTTCAAGGATACCTTGTAAACACATAATCTTGTTTGTTGCTCTGTCAATCTCGTCAAGGAGAAGAACCGCGCCATTTTCCATAGCCTTAAGGACTGGGCCTTTGGCAAAAACTGTTTCACCATTAATCAGCCTGAAACCACCAAGCAAATCATCTTCGTCAGTTTCTGGGTTAATCTGGACTCTGATAAACTCTCTGTTAAGTTTAGCACAGGCCTGTTCTACCATAAAGGTCTTACCATTACCTGATAAGCCAGAAATATAAACTGGGTAGAACATTTCTGATTTGATCATTTTAACCACATCATGAAAAGGACCCCAAGGAACGAAGGTTTCGTCTTTGACGGCATATGTCTTTTCTTCATTTACAATTGATTGCATTTGAGCAACATTTGCATTAGGCATAGCAGCTGCAGAATTTTGTGGCATATTTTCCCTTATAGGTATGATCACACCAGATAAATCGTATGTACCAATCTTGACTCTGGTGTCTGGGTCAAGTAATGGGTAGAAATCAGGGCCTCTAAAGCCTAGAGCCTTTGCTGTTTCTACAATTGTAGCTTTTCTAAATTGAGTTTCATCGGGGTATCTTGTAGCAAGTTCCTCGACAATTCTTTTGGTTGAGATTTTCAAATCATTCATAATATAATTAACTCCTTATCATTTAATATAGGTATATTGTATCACGCCTTGCAGCGTTTGTCAACACTTTTTTGAAACTTTTTTCACTTTTTTTTATCGTATATGCTCCTTACAATAAAAACTCTTACATAAGCCGCAACTGTCATAAACATTGTGCTGTATGTGGCCACCCAAAATGGGTCTACTATTTTTAAAACATCTATAAGCCAATATAAGAAGACAATCTGCAATGGGTAGTTAATTACCAAACCCGAACCAACTACCGTTGCAGTTTCTTTATGTCTTTGTCTTATATTTTTATGCAACAGCCGCTCCAAATTTTGTCATAATGACTTTGTTCAGCTTCTTAGACTTTGAGAATTTCTTAAATGCATTTCTGATTTGGCCGTCGGTTGCATCATCACTAACCTCAAATTCATCAGCGTCTGTTGCCAGATGTTTGCCATCCTTTAATACATAGTAGGTATCAAAGCCGTAAACATTATTAAATTCGACACACTTATTTTTTCTAAATTCAGTTCTGCAGTCCTTTTGGAAACTGGAATCCCAATATGCCTCTCTATTAATCTCGTAATTAATGTCTGCAACTCTTTGGTTAAAGTGATGATTGTCTCCCATAAAGAAGCAGATATTGTTTGTGCCATATCTCTTACGAATATTTTCTGTAAGGGCTGTTTGTAACTCCTTACGGCCGCCATAATCTCTACTTTTAAAATCTAGCCTTTTACCATCTATGATCATAGTTGTTTGAGAGCTGTAACTGTGATACCCGTCACCTCTTGCATCAGGATATGTAACTCTTAAATGGTCACCATCTCCATCGGAGAATACCACAAAGTTTACCTTTTGAGCTTGGTGCTTTATTTTAAAGTTCTTGACTAGGTAATGTGAAGCCATTAAAGCCTGAATTAATGGAGTTGAACCTAACTGTTCAGCTTTTCCTTCTTGGAAAAACAATTCATGGTTATAGTAGTCCGTAGAAAGAGAATCCATTCTTGCAATAAGCCATTTCATTGCTTCTTTAAAGTCTGCTTTATTAAGAGCAGAAGAGATTAATAATGGCATCTGAACATTTCCAACTTCAACATGATAAGCTGGTAAAGCCAAATCTGAGTTATCTCTCCACGATCCAGTAAAAGCATATACCTCAAAAGGAATATTGACACCCTTACAGAACATGATTGTATGCATTAATTGATCCAATACATGTGGTAGTGATCTCTGCATAGAGCCTGAGAAATCAATTAGCATTAACATACCGTGGTCTTTTGCATCTGCAAGTCTTGTTGTTTGTAAGAAAATATCGTCATGCGTTTTGTATGACCAAAGCTTATTAACATCTAATTTACCAGTCCTTGCTGTTGTAGCCTTTTGATAACGATATGCTGCCTTTTTCATTTCAAATTCTTTTATTGCAATGGAAACGGAACCTTTAATTTTTCTTAGGTATTCTTTGTACCTTTCATCACCCTCAAGAGCTCTTGCAGGTTTTAGATATTCATACTCTTGCATAATACGCTTAAGAATTGATGTTCTGTCAGCCATAAGGTCTTTATGATCGATAATCATATAATCAAGAGCTGGTTTACTGAGGTCTCCAATAACCTTTACGGCCTCACCTTTCTCGTCTCTGTCGACTAAAGTTCTTTCCATTGCTCGATAAATTCGATCGGTCAAGGAAACATCTTCCTCTATTTCTCCGGCTCCTGATTGAGTCGTTTCCTCTGAATCAGACTGTTGAGCCTCTTCTGACTCTGCATTCTCTTCAGCACTAGGAGTTGGCTCATCCTCTTGTTCTTGATTTTTTTCCTCTGATTCATAATCGTCATGCCCCATATTGAAGTTATCTTCATCGGTACCAGATTCTTCGCTCTGTCCGTTAGATGGTTGTGGTTGTTGTATTAATTC
>Ga0181577_10000586_pt1 | contig 29766 bp, 26 predicted proteins | sample 101ome_21_FD_132468 | JGI IMG/M metagenome (GOLD analysis project Ga0181577, IMG submission 132468) | Coastal salt marsh microbial communities from the Groves Creek Marsh, Skidaway Island, Georgia - 101413BT metaG (megahit assembly) | ecosystem: Environmental > Aquatic > Marine > Intertidal...
ACCGCCACCGCGACCGCCACCGCCGCCCCATGGCCTTCCCATTTCTGGGTCTTGGCTCGGTTCAACGTATTTGTTAGCCTTGTTGAACTTCGGATTCCCTGTCGTAATAGCGGCGTATGTTTCGAATGTCATGTAACAGTCCATCACTATTCGCATGAAAATTCGATGTAGAGGGTCCACTTGTCCTTTGAACCCCTCTTCGCCAAGTGTTTCTGAGTCGACGCTTTCACCTCTGTCTTCGTCAAATATGTCAAAGTGATTTCGAGCAAACCAATTCGCTTCGCGGTTATCTGCTCGGCCATTGTCGTTTCTGCGAGGGAATAGTACGGTTTCTCCATCAACAATGATGGACAATTGGTACCTGTTTCCTCGAATTTCATTAATGTAAAAGGTGCTGTCTTCATCGACTTCGTCGAGGATTGCTTCATCGTCAGCGTCATCTGGGTCGAGATAACCCAATGACCTATTGAGCAATTCTTGACCACGCCCTGCGCCACTTGTAAGTCTGACTGCGGTACCTGCTACAAGTTCTGCGCGCCCTGAATTCATGAGTTGATTCATGAAATTCTCCGCCGCTTGGTATATCCCACTGAATTCAGCGCGACGTGTTGCTTCAACTGCTTCTGTGATAATTTTGGTTGGTCTAATCGGATTGATGGTGTTCGCGTCACGTTGTGCGCCTGTATAGCGGTACTCGGCTGGGGTTCCCCCTGCCTCTGTAATCAAATTGATATCTTCGGGGCTCAAGGCTTCGGGGAGAGTAACCTCAAGGAATGCACGGTAATCTGGATGGGAAATAATGGCCTTGGCCCACTCCATAAAGAAACAGAAAATGTTCTCGTCAAGACGGCCGATACTGGTTTGCTGGTTTGCTGTCAGCAACGGTCCATAGTTGGCTATGAAGTCGTCATATTCAACGAAATGGAATTCTGGTACCGCATCGTATTTGTTGTCGTCAAGGCCTTCTGTAATTTGGTCTTCGATGAATTCAAGACGCTCTGCAACATATTTCTTCAGCCCGTCGATTCGAGACCCGCTTACCATAATAGTACCAAGGCTTGGGAGGAAGAACCGAGTTGCTTGTGTACCGGAATGAAGTTGATTGTTTGACCATCGAGAGGCTCTTGCTTCAAGTCCGGGCAATGACCTGCTCATTCGAATAAAGTCCCCCATCTGCTCTTGGGTATTGATGAATCCATTGAGTTTGTCACATCCGTTTTTTTCATCATCCCAGTTTGGAACGGGGTTCAAATTTTCTCGAGAGGAATACCCTTCTCTGGACAAGTGCTGGAACAATCGAGGTTGCGAAAGAAAGCCCTCGGCTGTCAAGTTTGCTTCTCGAAATTGCTTTGTGTAGTCTGTGGTCTTGAAACGCAACATTGGCGTTGGAACGAATTGATTCGCCCCACCTGCTCGTGTAATTCGAGTAATAACTGCTGGAGATGTGTTGTAATCGGTCGATATAGTGTCAAGGATTTCTATGAGTTCACCGTTTGTTGCAGTTTCAAGGGCTACGATGTCTGTACCGATGTAAGCGTTGTCAAAATGGGGCCCGATTAATTCTGAAGGCATTAGGCGATAATCTCCATAGACGTGATAATGAATATGGTTCTCGGTGCTGATATTTGACTCCCCACGTTCATTTATTTCGGAGAAGTCCCGTACCATTGCGTAATGTGTTTCCATCATCTTGATGATATTTTGCCCAGCACGAGATGCAAGGGCTTTAGCGTAGTCAGCGTTGTTGGTTTTACCCTGTTTGGGTACTGAAACAAATCCCCGAGAACTTGTTGCAACCATGCTTATGCACCGACCGTAAAGGTCGCGGCAACTTGCGCACCGCCACCCACTACGGTTACAACGATGGAGTACGACTTAATTGACTTTCCGTCGTTATCGATGAAGTCTTGATTGTTCAATGTGAATGATGTCGAAGTGCTACCTTTGGATGATTGCAAATCTTTGGATGAAGATTCTGTGTCATCCGCGTACGTTGCTTTTGCCCTTGCTGTCATTGTACCTGACCCCCTGACGATGATTCCGATACCAAGGTTCATGTTGAATCCAGAAACGACATCATCTGGGTTCGTGATGTCCACACTTCTGTTGGTTGAAGTTCCAAACCCACTTGTTTGAGTCACGATAATCGATGTCAATTTCGCATTGCCTTCTGGTGGGATAAGGGAACTTACTGCTGGTTTCTTTGTGAAGAACAGGTACATAGCCCCGAGCCCAATAGCAAATGTACCGTATGCTCGGAATCTGTCTCTTTCATCACTTGTCATGTTTCGTTCGTCAAAATACGATGTCATTTTATCACCTCAGAAAACGTTTCTTACGGGAGGTACGCCACCAAATCGGGCCTTTACAAGTGCTGTCCTTGCGGTATCCGTCAATATTCCTCGCCCGGGGAAGACGGCATCTCGCTTGACGATAACGTCAAGTTCTTCGAATGCGTCGAATGCGTTTCGAGCGAGGACAAAAATTAACAAGCCGTTGGAAACTTGACGGGTTCTGTCATATTTCGATTTGCTCATACCGAGGTTCTTGATTTTCTTGAATTTCTTGTTCTTGCTCTTTCCGGCGGTATCTGCAATAGTGGTTGCAAGAATCAATGTAATGGAAAGAGCATCAATGGTCTTCCAACCTCGCTCATTGATACCGAATAGTGTTTTCCTTGCCATCATCCCACCAACCAATTTACTCCTGAATCTGGGTCCGTCTCGAGGCTGAACGTTCCTCCCATGATGACCAAGTATGAAACATTACCGTCTTCATCAAGGGCGGCATAAAGGTCTGGTTCCTTCCTGTCGCCCTTCTTTGGCTTCTTCTTTGGGAACCTTCCGAAATCACCGAAGTTGTGGACATACTTTTGGTCATCGCCATGTCCTTCTTTGTTCGAGCGGTATCCTACGCTCCAGCATCCTCCTTCACCGATGCGGACAAGGGTACTTGGAATCTCGATGGCTGTTTTGATTACCTTATCGGGTGGTTGTCCATTGAATGACTCGTAAAGGGCGATTGGGTCGCCACCGGGGTTGTTCAAGATGTTCTTTCGACCACTCTGAGTCTTCCCGCCGGCACGCTTGAGTTGTTTTTTGTTTGCGGTGCCCTTGAGAGTCCTGTCAATCATTTGCGACTTAAGTCCAGTGTCTCGGAATAATCTCGGTTCGATGTGCATCTCAGCCAACTTCAATGCAACTGCATATCGTTGGCGGCGGTCAACGAATTCCGACCTCATTTTGGGATGTCCCATTAAGTAGTCGATGTACTTTTCAGGTTTGTTCTTGAGTTTCTTCGGTGGTTTTGGAAGAGGGTTATTCGTTGCCGCTTCGTGTTCTATTCGGTCTTCCACAAGGCCTACACCTCCGCGTCGTGCTGGCCCGAACGGCAATGGTCCTTGCAATCGGGTTGCTTCGTATGTTTTTGCAGGTAGGTCGTACCTTGGATTATCCAGAGTTTCAGGCTTCCATCCTTGGCAATAGAATGTGTCTCCGACGAGAACCTCTCGGCCCATCTTTTCACTCCAAAGTGAACAAAGGCCGACTTCACGGGTTGCATCATCGGTTGTACCGAGGACCTTGAAATATGCACAGTTATGGCAGTTGTTTCCCGTTTCTTCGTCGGGCTTCTTTACGATTTTTGTTCCTTTGATGGAACTCGATACCTCGCTTTTCTCAAAGGTTTCTGTTGGATTTCGTCGGGGCGATGATTTGCTTGTGGGTGTCCTGAATCGCTCTGCGAGTTTCTTAATACCTGTATATGAATCAACGGAGATGTAAAGTCCGGGGATTCCGAGTTTTTGTCCTTCAAGGAGGTTGCCGGGATGGTTGTCAAAGAAAAGACGGACGTCGTAACGATGTTGCAAATCGCGGAGAATCCCATGTTTGTATATCTGGGTGTTCATTTCTTTAGTGGGCTTCAGGAAAAGCATTTCTGCCCCGTTTTTGTCTCGCATAATGGGGAAACCATTCATACGAAGTTGGTTCTTCGTTGCTTCGTAAATGTGCCGTGGACGACCAGTACAGTACGCAATCGCATATCCTTGGGCCATGAGGTCGCTGATTAAATCCAGAGAACCTTTGATTACGGTGTCGAGGCTGAATCGGTCTGGGCTGTAATAGAAGTCATCGAATGCCTTCTGCCCTTTGGGATGGGATTTCTTACCGGGCTTTGTCGGGTCGAACAACCCCATTCGACGAGCGGAGCGCATACGCTGTGAAGTGTCGAGGATTGTGTCATCTATGTCAAATACGGCCAACTTTGTTGGAACTTCACCTGCCGGTGCCCAAATCGTTGGCGATACCGTCTGCATCATTCCTTGCGAGGAGGTGACCTTGCTATTACTTTTTTGTGGAGGGTTCGCTCGTGGTGGTTCGGAAGGGAAGGTACCGGGATGGTGATATGTGCCTGAAATTTCGTACCATCCTCCAAGTTCCCACCACGCATCGAAGTCGACCCAAAGATATCCGTTTTGACCCCAACCTGTTCCCCAAGAATTCTTTACCAGAACATAGCGACGAATGGTCTCCAGTTTTTCCTCCTTTTGGAATTTCTGTACTTGCTTCCAGCCGATTCCTTTAGCGGGTGAAGGATTGTCCTTAACCTCTTCTTCTTCTCGACGGTCAACAGTTCCTTTACCCTCCGAATAGTACGGTGGGAAAGCCATGTCTCCATATTCCTCGCCTTCGACATCCCGTGCTGGCCCAATTTTTACGCCATGAATGACAACGCCATGTCCATGCTCTGTGAGGTCCGTTGGGATATGGTGATGTAGGAGTTTCCTTGAAGTTATCATGCTAAGGGGAAGTCTACCTGCCCACCACAATGGGTTGCCCGCCCAAATGTGTGATGAAATAGTAGACCATACAACTTCTTTATCCCTGCCAAGCGTTTTCAGTAACTCTTCCGTGTAACTGTCGCCCACATTGTAAATGTCGATGCTTGTAACATCTTGAAGCAAATTCGTCCAAGTGGGGGTTATTTCTCCACTTGCTGGCAAGTGTGTACTTGGTGCAAGTGAATGGACCGGACTATGTGTTGCTAAATTGGAGAGGAGATTAATTGCTTCGTCTTCACTCATTATTGTGGTTCCACTTCCATTGGAAAGTGAGTCGTACGGTATCTGTGATTCTGTGGCGATTCCAAGTTGACCGTTCAGGTAAGGGATTGTATAAGCAATATAGTAGCCACCCTCATTTACTACCGGGTCCGGTCCACCGGTGATTTTGCCGGTAGCGCGGTGGTATTGCAAATACAACTGAGTTGGTGATGATGTTCTTGCCTTTTCTGTTTCTTTTCTGTACCATGAATCGATTTGGGAGGCAGCAAAGGCCCAGCATGAACCGAGTCCCCGTTGGTTTCTTACTGCTGATACGTCGAAGTCTCCAAAACCTCGCATAGCGTTGAATGCTGGTTGTCGGTGTGAAAACATGGCCGGTGCATTATGCCGACGGTCCAATGGGACTACTGCGCGAATTACCAACTCTCTTGTTATGTCGCTTCTGAAAGATAGTGGCTCTCCTGTATTGTCTTGGTCTTGCCAACCCCATATCTTCTGAAAATTCATAGGGTGTGGATTGAAGTTCCTCATTGGTTCAAATCCGTTTGCTGGTACTGAAATGCTATGGTCTTTGATTGAATCAGGTGTTGGAGGCTTAACGTCGTCGTCATCAATCACAGGTTCTTCTTCGTCTGATTCGTCGCCGGTTGGTAGTGGTCTACGTCGGGGTGGCAGGCCATGGTGAGCGGGGACAAAGTGGTCTTCAGTCGATGCCGGCCAATGTGGAAATGGTTGATGCACTCGATTCAATTCATTGTTGCTACGAGTTGCTTCGTCTCGGAAAATACCGGTTCGATTGTCGAGATACCGTTCATTGATGTTGGTGTTGTGATACTTTCGTTGTTCCTCAACTGTGCGTTCGGGTTGCACCCAGTTGTTTCCGTCCTTCACGGGTTGAGGTTGGTCGCCACGGTGAGCCGCTTCCCAGTCGTATTTCGACCAGTATTGGGTGTGTCGATTTTGGCGAAGTCCCCATGGATTTCGCGGAGAAGGGTTGTCAATCGTCTGACAGCGTGCGCAGTTGCTCACTGAATCTTCGTTTGAGAAGGAGCAGACCTGACAACGCCACATTAAATCACCGCTTACTTAAATCGGAGGTACTGTTTTAGACTCATCAGAAAACTTTCGTCTCTTTGGCGGCGTTCTTTCTCCATATGGATACTCCTGTTTTTACGCGCTGGCGCGGGGGTCCAGAGGTTGAACTTCCTCCACGCATTGCCTTTGAGAATCGCACTTGCAATCTGGCCCTTGGAAAGTTTCTTTAAATTACCGTCGCCGTCCGTGAAAAGCATATTTTTGAAATCTGCGTTTCTGATAAATGGCACAGACTCAAGGTCCTCCATTATTTTTTTCCTTGGGTCGTATACTTCTTCTTCTTGGTTGAGATTAGCCATCAATTCGCCAACGGTGTCTGGTTCTGGCGAGGCCGGAGCAACGGGTGGTGCGGGACTCGTAGCGGGGTCTTTATTCCACATATCCAAGTTAAACAGTCCGTCATCCTTTGATTTCTTCTCTGATTCTTCGACGCTTACACCTACTTCGTACCACTTGTCCTTGGTGTTTTCGTTTTCTGAAAGTTCATTCAGTCGTATTCGCATTGCTTCTTCGGTGATGCCGGCTTTTGCAAGTGCGCGCTCAATGAATTTGTTGAGGTTCGATTTGTTGTAAAACTCAGTTGCCGCCTCAGCGTCTACGAGGTCATGGCGTCCCATGGATGCAAGTACTTCCTCGGATTCTGCGATATCCGTAAAGTAAGCATCTTTCAACTCGAATGCAAATAGGACGTGTTCCCATGGAACCATCTTTGATTCGAACATTCCGGTGGATGCGGCACTTGCTTTCTGGGCCGAAAACATGAGAACTTGCATGAAGCCTTGTAGTTCTTTGAAGTACTCGATTCCAGTCTCTGCCGATTGGACAACTGGCATGTACCCTATGTCTCCAATCAATCGTCCTTGATTCCTCACATTCATCAGTGCGGCAATTTGAAACCCGAGTGAATCGAGGAACCCTTCAATCATGATTCCGAAGCCATCGATTTGGTTGGTTTTCCGTTGAAGGAATTCTTGTCGTCCTCTGATTTCTCGTTGATGTGAACTGACCATTTGCTTCAGAATACTTGTCATGTGCTTCCGTGTGGAAGAAACGATTGAATTAATCTGATTGTATTCCAGTTGAACTTTGCGTTGTTCAACCAAGGGGCCCACCTCTTCATCTGCACGCTGTTCGAGAAGTTCGTCTTGAATTGCTTCAATGGCTTTCATGTTGGCTTCAAATTCGATGCGTGCGCCTTCGGCTACACGTTCTGCTTCTCGAACCTCTTGGCTTTTCTGTGCAATGGTTTCTTCGAGGATGGCTTTTTGCTTTTGATAGTCAGCGTCTGCCTTTCGAAGTTCGTTTTCGACTCTCTTTTGCATCGCTTTGTCTGTACCTGCACGGACTCGCGCTCGCTTTTCTTTAAGCGCATCCATTACCTTCTTGTGACTATTCTTCTGTTCCTTCAGTTTGTCTTCAAGGTCAATTAATTCAACAGCAAGGAATCCCGCTTCTTTCGTCAGGTATGTATATTGTTTTTCTTCCTTCTTGATTTTTTCCTTGAGTTCTTTCAGTTCGTCGTTTTTTGCATCGATTTCAGCCTGAAACTCGTCACGGTATGTTTCATATGCTTGCTTTGAATCCCTTTGGTACTCATTGAGTCGGTCTTCGAACATTTGATTTGCCATTGCAAGCATATCTTGGTAAATTGGAGAACCGCCTTCGAACATTGCAATAGCCATGTCCTTTTGATTTTCGATAATTTCTGCCCTTTTGGCCATCAGTGCCTTGACAAGTTCTTGTCGTTGGCGGTCGGGCATTTTACTGAAGTTGTTTTGTAATTCAGCGTTCCATTCTCTGCGTGCTTTGCGCAAATTTTTGTTGCCGAATACCATATTCAGAACCCTCCTCGTCGTCGTTGTAGTGGTCGATTGGCCAGTAGGGCTATGAGTCCGTCAATTACGGCGAGTTGGTGAGGGCCATTAACTGCGGCGAGTTGCTGAAGTACCTCCGCATTAAGTTGGTCAAACCGTTCGTCGTCTCGTGCTTGAAGGGTCTGCCATACTCGGCCAATTACGCCTTCGAGTCCCTCTTTTTCCTCGCGCATGACGGATTGACCAAGGCAGTTTTCAAGACACCACACCATAAGCAAGTAGGTGAACGTGACATCGTCTGCGGATGGTGTGTAGTTGTACGCGGACTTCGAATGTCGAATGATTTCCCTCAATACGAACATGCTTGAAAGTCCACTACTTGTTTCAACATCAAGGTTGATGATTCCTACACCGTTTTGACTTGCGATTCGGAAGAAATCTGGGATATACAACTTCGCCGTTTCAATCAAAGCGTATCGACGAGCCATGTGGAATAGAGCGAGTACATCGTTATCGCCTTCTCCATCATCTGGGAAGAACCCTTCTGCTTGTAAAATTGGTGGATTGATATCGTATGCGTCAAAGGCATGGAATGGGTGGTTGATGTCTGCGAACCTTGCAATATCCGAGCCTCGCATGTTGGCAGGGATTCTGTTGACGTTGTTTTCGTTTTGCATTGTGCTCATGTATGCGAATACATCTTGCATATATTCCACGTCGTTTTGCTTGACCGCATCCATGTCAATTCCAGTAAGTTGAGCCATGAAAGCGGCCATTGCTGTTGCCCAGTTTTGGGTTTGCCTTGCATCGCCCACGTCTTGGTAATTTCCTTCTGCAATGTCTCGAAGCATTCCGTATGTCAGACCGAATCTTCGATTTCGAGCGATTCCGGGGTCGTAATACGTAATGTCAACAGTCGCGGTTTCGTCAAATCGGAACCCACTTGAAATTTTAGGACTCAAGAATTCATCCGCACTGTACACGTTGCCGTTGAGGCCTGTGATGTGGTCGCGATACTTTGCAAGCATTTCCATCATTGAGAAAATCATCGGTTCGGGCCATCCGATTGGAAGTGGGTGCATTCCCGGCAAATCGACTTCGTATACGATTGGAGTACCACTGATTACTGTGTTGAGAGCACGGTTATAATCGGCTACACCAAGTGGTACAATGTTGTTGTCGTTTTGGAAATTGATGATTGCATCAACGTAAGGTTGGCGTGCATTACCCCCGGGGTCTGGTGCGCCCAAGTCCCTCACGATTCTCTTAAGTGCGGCCATATTGTACACTCTTCGCTTTCGAGTGTCTGTTGCTTCGAGTTCTTCCACTGTATATGGACCAAGCATGGGTTCTCGTACCATTTCACCTGTCTGTCGGTAATTGGCCGCGCCTCCGGGCCGATACATTGCAAATTGACGGTTATTGACTCCGCCTCGTGCGTTATCGACAATGAGTTGAGTTCGTGCCATGTTTGCTCGTTGGAAGACACGGCGTGCCGCTTCAACGTATATTTCTGGTGAATGTTGTGTAGTACCAGCAATGTTTTCTGATTCCTGTACGGTGAACAAGCCTCGGAGCATACCGGGAATGTCCATGTTACGCAATCGGTCTCGAATAAACTCGTAGGAAAACACTGGGTTGCCGGGGCCGATTACTTGTTGGTGGTGAAGTGGGAATAGAACGAAGTTTCCACCACCTTCTGCCTCGTCATAATCTGCGAGGATACGGTCCCCGTCTTGACTGTAATTTGGTGGGCGACCCGCTTCACGAAGAAGTCGTTGAGCGCGAGTGACATATCGACGGCGGTTTGCACGAGTTTCTCCAATTGGTCGGTATCGGTCTGCGTTTTCGCGTTCCAAATCAGATGGAGGGAGGATGACGTAGCGCATGTGGGGGACGAGGAACACGGGGTGGACAAGGAGGGCCATTTCTCGACCGTAATAGAAATCCTTTGGGTCTGTTGCGATTCGCTGGAACAAGTATTGTGATTGATTACTTACTTCGCGCATTGCGCGGGCAATTTCTCCTCGCACTTCAGAAGAATCGATGTCCCGTTGGAGACTTGGTATCACTTCTTGAGTCATGTGCTTCATGAATTGGGTAGCGGACGCATCAGAGACAAGGAATGGCGAAAGAACAAAATGGCAGAATTTGAAAAACAACTCTTCACTGGTTTGATACCGTGCTGGGAGTCGATGGTTGTCGAAGTATTGGTCTGCACTGCTCATGCTGTAAGTCGTAAGGAATGGGTCCTCGGGTGCGCCACTTCCGCGAGTTTCTGCCATTGGCTGGATGCTGTATCCTTCTTCTGCAAAGTACTCTTTCAATCGTCGGTCTGTTTCAGCGTCAATGATTGCTTCTTGTCCAGCGATGATGTTTACTGGACTTGCGATACGGTCAACGGGGTTGTTCAATACTCCACCGGGTTTTGCGTCTGCTGGGCTTGAAATGCGTGCTCGCATCAGTTCAATGCTGGCAACTGAGGCCGCCTGTGACTTGGAAAGTTTTGGTGTATTGAGTGCAGAAATCAAATTGCAAGTCGCTTCGAAGAGTCCATACTGTTCAATCATGTCATTGAACATTGTTGGTGTAATGTTCTTGGGCAACAGTTGAGGGTAATTGTTTCCTCGATAGTCTCGAACAGGGGAATAGAAATCCACGAATTCGTAAGGTTGTGCTGGGTTAGAATGGATTTTTGATGTTGGTTCAATGATGAACTGTCCACCTTGTTGTACCTCTTGCAATCCGACAATCCTGTTGTTTTCGTCCCTGATTGTAAAGTTGGTATCTGGATGGCCTTCACGGCGAAGTTCCGCTCTCACCAATTCATAGACTTCCAAGAAGGAAGGAACTGGTCCGGGAACGTTTAGGTCAATCATCGAATCGCCTCAGAAGCCGGTAGCAGGGTCAAGGATTAGTAGTTGCCGGCCGACTTCATCAGTTGAATACGTATAATTCGGTGGTGCGGCGGGGAGCGAATTGAACCGCGACTTGGTGTAATCACGAATACGGGTGTTATCACTCATGATATTGTACTTAATTGCCCTTGGTGCGCCCAGTCCGCCCAGTGCATCGGGGCCGGTCTGTTGTGCTGTCATAAAGGGAAGCGCGAGTATTCCTCCGACAAGGGCCCCCCGAAGCGCGGTCTTTTTCCGTGGATGACTGGGTTTGAACCCCATTGTATATGAAAACAATTCGCGGTCAATGACCGTCATGACACCGGTCAACCCAGCGAGTGCGCCAGTACCTGCCATGATGATGAGCAAATCTCGAGCGTCGAGCGATTTCAATCTGTCAATAACATTCATGCTTTCTTCCCCCTCTTCTTGGCAATCTTTCGTTGCAACGTGTCAAAGAACTTGCCTTGGAACTTCTTTGGGATGATGAATCTGGTTGGTAGGCTCTTGGTTGATTTGAAAACCGGCATACCGTAAGTGTCTCCGAATTTAGCAAATGCTTTCCTCAATTCTGGACTTCCTTTCATCAGTGCAATGGTCCGGACGTTCTTTCCATCGACATTCGTGTTCACGGCACGGAAGTGAGATGTTGGCAGACGAATGAGCCATGGTGTTTCTTCACCGGTGATTTTGTGTTTTCCGGTGTGGACAAATACACCACCGTAAGATTCCTTGGGCGGGACCAGTTTGGTAAGGCCGAGTTTTCGTTCTCCTTGAGTCTTACCGAGTTTGCGTTCTTCGTCGGTGAGTTTCTTCGAAAACGTAACTTGGGTCTTTGGCAACAATTGCACATACAGGAACTTGCCTCGGCCAAGTGTAACTTCGCCTCCGTAGCCGGGGTTGGCCCTTGCTTCTTGAGGGCCGCGATAATTGTCTTGGCGTGGGTCCATGTCTCGACCTCGTGGTGGGCGTCCTCCGCCGCCTCCGCCTCCGCCGCCACCGCGCCGACGGGCACCTCGGCCTTGTGTACGGTTTTCAGAGTCCCTTCGTTTCTCGTCAAGGATACGTTGTTCGCCACGGCGTTGTCGTTCTTCGCCCGTATCAGAGAGGTCTGCCTGTCGAGATAGCGAAGCGAATTCTTCTTCGGAAATCTTGGTAAGGCCTCCGCCTCCTCCGCGTCCGCCGCCACCGCCGCCACCGCCGCCTTTCTTCATCCACCGTGCGATTGGCTTTGCGTTGGTTGGTCCGACGACTTCAGTGTACACTCCTTCGGGAAGTCGCTTCATGTCAAGTTGGCCGTCTTTCTTGAGTGCGAGTGCGAGGTTTTCATTGTAAAGCATCCAGTGTTGCTGAGGTGGTGCGTTCTTGCCGTCTTTCATGACTACCAACAATGGCTGATGGCCTGCATAATCTGGGCTTCCGGGGTCGAACATACCCGAATATCCTGATTCTGGTTTGTAATTGTAGGGTGGCTTGAGCAAAATATCAAGATTGGTTCGCATAGTACGAATGTCTCCCCGTTCGAAGTTTGAAATCGTAGCCAACATCAACTCAAATGCACTGATTGGGTCGTGGTTGTTGTTGGTGGTTCGGAACGCGTAATTGCGGCCTTGTGCCATTGCCATTCGCTTCATTTCTTCGAGGATTGCGACTTCCTGTTGGGTTGGTGGTACATATCGGGTCATCACGGACTGGTGAATCTGTGCGTTTTCTTTTGCGCGGACCATTGGAAGTTCGTAGTAGTTGTATTCTTCAATGCGAAGGCTTCGGATGATGTCCAAGGCAAGTCTATACATTCGGTCGAATGATGTAGTGGAAATATCAAGATTTTGATGTGGCTGGACGTTTCCTCCCATGAGTCGCTGGACGATACCGGCCTTGGCGAGCGTATCTGCTTGTGAACTGTCAACACAACGGCGCAACAATTGAGTGCGGTCGCCGTCGAGTTGAATCGACTTTAGGAAGTGGTGGATGATTGCGCGTTCTTCGACTGATACCGGGGCGTTTAGTTCTGCGCCGACATCTTGCATAGTCATGTTGTCGATGTAGCGTTGCCAAAGGCGAGCATCGACGAGTTGAACGATGTATGTGCCTCGCACGGCTTTGCCTCGGACACCGAGTCGCTCAAGGGATGAATGGAAGGGGCGAAGGAGTCCAAGTTCTCGCTCAGTTCCTCGAATGAGACGGAGTGCTTGCCATGGAATGCCGATAACATCGGTAACAAGTCCTTGGCGTGGATTTACGAGTGCAGTTGAATTGTGGTCGTTATCATTGCTCATGTCCATTTCCTCCACGTTTTCGCCATAAAATTCGCGTCCCTCGGGCCCATACTCACTTTCTCCCATGGGAGCGTCGGCAACCACATCAGAAACTCCACCTCTGACCATCTTCACGGCCTGCTTCCCTTGATGGGTTGCTCTAAGAATTGTTGTCCCCGTAGCAGTATTTGATTTCGTGGTGTAGTTGTCCGTGGTGAACTTTTCACCGTTCGGGAGGGTAAATGTTTGCATCGTTTTTGCCATCATACCTGCCCCTCTTAATCGTATCGAATAGGTTTGCCTTAATTGAGTTTCCCATCAAATCGGTTGTTTTCCTTTTTTGGCCCACCATGTCAGTTTCTTCTTTTTGACTTTTGGTTGACCTGCCTTTTTTACTGCCTTGCCAATAACGTATGAAGTAACGTATAGTCCAATACCTAAAGCAACCAATGCTCCTGCGCCAGTAATTGCATACTGTCCGTATGTTGGGTTTACTGTGTATGTTTTACCGAGTTGCCCGAGTCCCGTTGGAGTTTCGGATGCGGGGATTGCGGCCTGTTCTTTGAAATTTGTAACCAACGCCTTGATTCGAGCCTCGTTGCTTGCTTTTGCTGTTTTTAGTTGCTGGTGGTCCCCATTGTACAGTGCTACTGTGAGTTGGCTATTTTGTGTGTGAAGAATCTCGGCATCCTTGGGGGAGAGTTTCCCCTGCAATTCGGCCTTTACGAGATTTTTTGCAAGGGTGTTAGCAATTTGTTGTTGCGGTTCTTCGCTTGTCGTTGAAACGAAGTTTCCAAGTCCCCCAACCTTGCGGTCAGGGGAATTTACGAAAGGGCGGCGACCACCTCGCATCGGGATATCTCCGAACCCGTATGTTTTGGTTGATGGTCTGCGAGCGGTCATGAATTGGCCACCAGAAAGGTTGTCGCGGTATTGCAGTGCTTCAACAACTCGTTGTACTGTTGCAATGTGTGAATCGATGACGTTAATTTTCTGCTGTCGCAATCCTTTGTTGTAAGATGCGGTGTCGGTCTTCAATTCCGCCATCAGTCTGTTTGCTTCGGCGTGCGCCCCGAGTGCAACCTTCTTCTCGCTCTCTGAAAGTTTCTTTTCAATCAATCGGAGTTGCGACATGAGGGCGTTTAGTTGAGCAGATTTTTGTTCCACGAGGTTGGTGAGAGATTTCTGCATTGTGAATTGAGAATATGCACTGAATCGCTTGTCGAGCGTATCGAATGTTGCATCAAGATACTCGTGGTACTCCTTGGCGGACTGTACGCTACCTCCTGCCCTGAAAGCGGATTCAACGCCGAGGATGATGTCTTCCATTTCAAAATCAAGTTTCTTCTTCTCGGTTGTTGGCAACGTAGCAATTTGAGCAGAGTAAATCGATGTAAAACGCTCAAGCCCTCGCTTTGCCTTTGCAAGTACATTGCTCCAGACGGGGTCATCCATGATTGAAACTTGAGGGACATGCACACTACCAAGACCAGCCAGTTGAGATTTGACATTGATGTCGTTGAGCAACAGTTCGATTCGAATCAGCGATTCGCTGAACTCTCTTGCAACAACTGCCATGGTTGCGGCTGGTGAAGAGATGTACTTATTGTGCTTGTTGACAATGGTATTGATTTCCTTTTGCACTTCGTCTAAGGTTGACGTTCCTTTGTACCGTGCAAGTCCTCTTGAATCAATTAGGGCTTCCACTTCACCTGAATATCTTTCAAGTGCCGCGTTATATACGTCTGCTTTTATCATCTGACCCACTCCTTCCGATACCGTAATTCCATATCAATTAATCCCTAAGTCCGTCTCTGTATCCAGTTTTCGCGGCGGATGCTCCTTTCTTGCCAATGCCTTTTCCAAAACTTATCAATGATGGTCCCATTTTTACAACCAAAAATACGCCCCCTACGAGTATAAGTGCCTGCATTCCCAAGTTGAATACCTTCCGGCTTCCTTCCACAATGGGTTTTTTCAATTCGGTACCAATGTCTGCAATTGAAAGTCCTAATTGGTCGCTCTGTATCGGCCTACGTTGAATCTGACCAAGATTCATCGCTGGCCTTTGCGAAAAGGTTCTGTCATCACCCTTCCTTTCTTGCGAGCAAGATTACTGTTGTTGTATGCAGAACCGAACTGTGGGGCGACTGTTCGAGTCTGTTGATGTTGTGGTCGGCGGGGGCCTGCGCCGAGCCAATCAAGTGTTGGTCCTGACATGTCTGCTGAAGTCATTCCATTCATGAGATAAAACTCATCCAACTTGCTTTGTTCCGATGGGTCGCCCGTAAGTACGGCACCCAAGGATGTTTGTCGGTCGCTTGCATATTTTCCTGATACATCTGTCAATGTGTGGTTATTTCTATTCATTCCGCCCAGCCCCTGTAACGGTTCTTTACTTCCCACAGGCAAAAGCGTTGTTGCACGAATCTTGCTGTCCGTTTTGAAAGGTTTCAGTTTGAACATGTCAAACAAACTGCCCTCGAACAGACCAGACGCAGGAGCAGAAGCCGCCGCTTCGGCGGCCGCTTCTTGCGGTGCTTGGTGCTTTGCGTGGAATACTTCGTTACTTTCTTCAATCATTTTATCGGGGATTTGTCCCGCCGTTATGATTGTTTCTGTTGCAGACTTGCCTGCGTTGAGTGCCGCAAGTTGCTCTTTGATTTCGGCGGTCAGATTGAGTTTTTGCTCAACGTCATACCGAAGTGAGTTTCTACCTACAATGTACACTGGAGTAGTTTCTTTAATTGAAATTTCACTCAATTTTGATTCGCCGCCTTCCTCGACGAAATCGACAATGGGACCAATCCAATTGCTCGGAATTTCAACCACTGCGATTGAATATGGGTACGAGAACTCTTGACCGGAATCGTTGATTGTGTAGTGAAGTGGATTCTTTGGATTCGCGCCTGCGAGTCCCGGGAGCGTGTTGCCGTCTTTGTCCTTGAGTCCGGCATTGATATCCCGGAACCATTGTGCGGTCAAATCAGACCCGAAAACTTCTTTCCATGCGTTTTTGACGTTTCGTTCGACTTGTACCCCGGAATAAACCAAGTCGACATTATCAAGTAAATCGTCAGTCGTGATGACGTTGATAATTTTCAACAGGTCGTGATTCTTTGAACCCGCCTTTACTGTTCCGCGTTTTATCCAATATACAGATTGATGGATGTCGCCTGCGGTTTCATCTCGGTTTGTGGAAATGCCAATGTAGCCACCGACTTGCCAAGAAGTAAGTGCTTGTCCGATGACTACCATTTTGGAACCGGGTTTGAAGTCCCCTTCTTTCCAGAAGATGTTGCTGAAGTTCGGGTTCTTGAAATAAACTTCTTTTTCTTTGTCGGTTACAGAGATTGGATTTTGCGTGAGGAAAAGTGAGTTGGTCTTGCCTCGAATCATAGTGCCTATGACATTGTCATAATCTGGTCTTCCGCGAATCGTTTCGCCTGTCTTTTCAACTGTTATGACCGGAGCAGAAAGTTTCCCTTCTTCATTGGGCACATAACTGCGTCCTATGATGTTGTACGAACCATCAGTATTGGGATAGCAATGTGCTGTTCCTTGGTTTTTGGAATTTGGTCCCAAAGCGAAACCATCCCAGTGCTTCAAGTCAGGGTCTTTGGCCGAAAGTTGTCGTGGGAAGCGGAAGTAGGCGACGAACTTTCCTTTGCTGTTGAGGTCGAGACTATGTGGTGGATGCCGCCCGAGTTTCCATGTTTTAGCCTTTGAATCCCACCATTCAACTTTGACTGCAAGACGTCGCAGGTCTTTGTTGTCGTAATTCCCGTTTGTTTCTCCAGACTTACCTGCTTCTGGGTCTTTCGCGGGAATGTCCAGTGGCTTTGACAGTTTATACTTCAATTCTGGCCATGGGTCGATTTTTACATCGATGACACTGCCTCTCGTATACACCGATTTTGCTTTCTTTTCGTATTTTTTACCTTGGTATTTGCTTGCGGCCCAACTCTGTATCAGGAATACTTTTTCTTTTGGAACAGAGTCTGTTTCCCAGTGCCATTCAGGAAATACTTTGTCATTATCGTGCTTCGCAAACTGACCTACAAAGGCCATTGGAATCCCTGCCCCAACTGTGAAATTGACTTTCTCAACTGCGTTCCATCCGTAAGTCCCATCCGTATTTTCCTGATATTCGTAAAATGCGGCCCTGAAGGCGTGGCGTGCCGTGGGATATGAAGCCCAAGACGGTCCTATTGGGTGAGTAGCGGTATTACCTCCTGAAGTGGTTCCCGCCTTTCCTGTATATCCATGCTTCTTGTAGGAATGCTTGCTCAATTTTCCATCCCAAAAATCTCGCCCTGTTTCTGTTTTACCACTTGCTTTGTGTCGTACGTCGGGTATCGGAGTGAATCCAAGCGAACCGAGAGTGGGGCTGAATGTAGTTGGTGCGTTGTTTGAAAGTGCCATTGGGAACTGGCGAATGTATTGCTTTTCTTCGTCGGACAAGTAAGCCGTATCGTAATTCCTTGGAATCGTCTTCGACATTGCAATGTGGAAGCCACGGAGTTTGTCGATTGGGACGCGGAATTCGAACATTCCTTCCCCTGCGCGGACTGGGCGAACAAAGAGCAAGAGGTTTCTTCCACCTGCTGAGTATGAACCAAAGATGTACGAACCTCCATTGCCGAGGACCCTGTATGCGATTTTCACATCTTCATCTTCCGCGAAACGAAGATTCTGCTGAATCCAAGCCCCGTTTCGAAAAAGAGGATACGGTCTCGTTTGATTTTCTCTATAAAGAACGAGTTCGATGAGAGTAGCATCCGGTTGTTTGATATTCGCTACGCTACCGATACTGCCGAAACGGAGGTGCCGTTGGCTTTTTCGGGCATTGCGAACTGCTCTATTCATCGAGTCATCCTCTCCATCGCACTACGGGTGCGAGGGAAGACTCCAGCCATTTGTTCGGCTTGTTGCGAGACATCGCGTGCCGCTTGTTGACGCTGTGCTTCCAACACACGTTGTTGCTCATAAAACGCCTTGCGTTCAGCAGATACTTTCTGAATACTTGGGACACTCCTCGAGATTCGGTTCTTTTGGACGGTGAGCATACCAAGTTGTCGCTGTTGGACTTGTTGTTTTTGGGACAAGGTCTTTTGAACATACAAGTTGGGGTTTTGTTGGAACTCTTGTTGGAGATGTGCAACTGCTTCTTCGGGAGTATTGTGTTGCTTCATGTTGAAATGTTTCGTGTGGCGTGCAACCAATTGGTCCCATGCTGGTGTTGTTTCCATTCCCATATCGTTGAACATCTTTTTCAGTTGAGCGAACATGGAATTCAACTTCGCGGTGTCGCGTGCGACATTCCCGCTTGTGTGCTGATTTGCTTTGGTGTGCCTGTTGTATTGCCATGCGCTACCGAGTCCGATGTTTTCTTCGTCTGCATACACCTTCTCAAGCATTGCTTGTTCCGAATCGATGCGACCGACTTCTGCCATCGCTTGGTTTTCTTCGTGAGTGGACATTGCAAGTTCATACTGAAGTTTTCGCATTTCTTCGGCAAGGTCGTCATCTCGACGCACGGCACCGATGTTTACCTGTAACATACCGAGTCGACTCGAAGCGCGAGAGCGTCGTTTGCGAGCGGCACGGGCTCTGGCAAGGGCCAATGCTCGCGCACGAGAACGAGAGGCGTTTTCAAGAGCGTTGTTATTCCTCCTTCGTCGCTGACTTCGTCGCCGCCTGCTATTACTCTGGGCTTGCCGTTGTCGTGATTTCGATTGTTGCTGGCGTTCTTCCTTACGCCTTCGGTCATCTCGGGCGGCACTCCTTCGTACTCTTTCGAGTTCGGCCTGAAGGGACTTTAGGTTGTTTGCACGGGCTTGTGATTTGCTTTCTTGATTAACCGTTCCGGATTTTCGACCGCGTGGTCTCACAGGGGCTCGTCGAGTCCTTGACCTTCGCATACGTCGAAGTGCCGCCGCCTTTCTGGGGTCAATTTTGACTTTGGGTCGACGGACGACCTTCGACACACGAGAAATGGAATTTCGTGGTGCTGGCGCGGCTCTTGACTGTCGCATGCGTGCTTGCTGAATCATTGCACGGGATTGAGGACTTCCTTTCTTTGGTACTCGTCGTTGAGGTGCTGGTCGCTTTGCCGCAGGCTTTACCTTTGACGTTGCGGTGTATGGTACTGTAAAAGTGCGGTATGGGTTTTTCGAATCTCGAAACTCCACTGGTGTACTTGCTTGATAACTTCTCAAGTCTTTGATTTTTGCTTCCTTCAGGGCGATTGCTTGCTTTGCGGATTCAACGTCCGTGATTTTTCGGTTTTGGATATCTCGGTTGATTTGTGTGATTTGTTGATTCAGCATCTGAATCGTGTTTTCGGTTCGTTGAGCGTTGGCCGCCGTCTGGTTTCGATTAATTGGAATTGGTATGTTTATCCCTCCCTTGTGATTAATGCAAGCAAAATTATCGCCCATGGCATCATTGCGACACCAGTTGCAATCTGAGGACTTTCGATTGTGATACTCCCAAGTGAGGGTGAGAGTGCTTCGAAAATCTTCTTCTTGACCTCCTTTTGTTGCTGGTACAGTGTTTTATTTTCTGCGTCTTGTTTTGCCTTCAGGTCTTGTGTTGCAATACGTTGTTTGAGTTGAAGATTCTCTTTTTTTGCTTCCTGAAGTTTTTGTCGCATGAGTTGACGTTCTCTTTGTTGGGCGATGTACTGATTACGACGCATAACTCGAGATGGCCTGTATGTCCTCCTCGGCATCCGCCGCATCGTACGCTTCCAACGCAAGGTATCGACCTCAGTTGAGAGCGTTGTACAAGATGTATCCGCCTGCACCGTACATTGCGACGTCCTTCAATTTTTTATTCTTGAAGGATGCGTTTCCGGTAAGGGCCATCAATGCGCCTGCAAGGACAATACCGTTGAGTAGTCCTTGTGGGTCGTTTGGGTTGAGGGAACCGAGGCCGTACAGTCCTCGGGTGTTGAGATTTTCAAGACCTTGATTGAACTCTTGGTCGTTTCCGAAACCGTTCATTCGCCCAAGACCGCCGAACATAATCGGTCCCTGCATTCTGTTGAGGCTCAATGACAGGTTGTCCCCGAACATTTGACCCGTTGCTTTTCCTTCGGAGCGCGGCATAAGGCCACGTCGCTTTGCTTCTTTTGTACTCATTTGTGCCATTGTAATTCCTCACTTTGTTCTAAAATCCCACAACGCCTTTATTCCTACACCCACCAACGCACCGAGACCAAGTGTGAACAAGGTTTCGCGCTTGTTTGTAAGGTGTCCGAAGGCCGAACGCCGTGGAGAAGGAAGGTTCGGCATACCGGCCAAACCATGTGCTTGCAGATTGTTTGGGTTATTCATATGCTGAAATGCAGACTGGTCTGTTCGCATATTCGCCATGTCGGTGTTGCCGAGGTTGCCATCTGATTGAGCAACGGCGGCATCGAGGACGGGAATGAACCCATCGTCGTTGTCATCTTCTTCACTTCCACCCATCCATACCATGCAATCATCTCCTAAATATGCCGTTCAAGGCTCTTACAAGTGGGTGAGTATATCCGCCACTCATTCCACCTGATGGTGCGCCACTTAATGAATTAATTCCTCCAGCAATTTGTTGTCGGTGAATTGGGTCGCGGCTGGTATTAGGGTCTGCAATAAGTGGATACACTTTTGAAACGGGTACTGATTGATTCAGTTTGAAATTTGGGAAAATTAATTCTGCAACAATCCATTTATTGCCATACTGTCGAGTTGGTGCCATTGTTTTTGTAGTGAGCATAACGTGATTGAATACTCCATCCTTGTTTGAGTCAACGATGATTGCACCGACAGGGTATCCGAGGGAACCCAGCATTGATGCGGCTACAATAACGAAGTCGTCGCAGTCTGCGGCTGATGCACCTTTCTCGACATCTTTCAAGATACGACGCGCCGTCATGAAATACTCCACCATGTAGGGGTCTTTACGGTAAATGACATTATTCTGCACCCACTTGACGATTGCGCGGATTTCTCCCAGTTCGTCGTGTGGTCGAACTCCGGCTCGGTTGACAATCTCGACTGCCTTTTGTCGAACAAACTGGTCACGAATACCGTCTTCAATAAGTTGACGCAAGTACTCCACTACGGTTTCAAACCGCTTGTTCATTGGTGTTCCGGGCTTGAACTTTACGCGAAGTACTTGCTCGCCCATGTCTCTGGGATGGAGAACTTTGTATTAACTCCTTTGTTCCTCGTCGAGTGTTCGAACTTCAATTAGAACTGATGGTTCTGTTCCTTGCTTCGCTATTTTCTTCTCGATATTCAGGTATGCAATCTGTGAATCATTGTTGTATACTATGTTTTCCATTGCATCTGCAACACCTTTGTACAAGTTGTCAACATCTGGTTTCTTTGTTGACCAACGTTCTGGTATTGGATTTCTTTTCCTGTGCGATGACTTCGGGAGAGGCATTACAAACCTCATCCATATTGCAAGCGGGCCTTTTAGTGGGAATTCCAATCCCGAATTTTTGATTGCATCTCGCGCATACTGTTCAACTACCTTCTTCCATTCCCTTGACTTGGGTGGGTCGTATGCCCTTGCAAAACCTCCTCTCGTTGAAATTCGAGGGCGTCCCTGTGCTACTGGTGGCTCTCTGATTACGAAACGGAGTGCGAGGTTTGCTTGAGTCATTATTTATTCCTCTTCAGTGTGGGTTTGTCCCGCTTGAGTGAAATCTTCGGTTTTTCAGTGGGTTCTTCGAGCCACGATTCTTCAATTTCGTCGTCGTCATCGTCGGTGTAGTATTCGTAGTCGTCGTCCTCTTCCTCGTCTTCTTCGTCTTCAAAGCCGAGGTTGAAATCCTCTCTCTCCCAGATATCTTCTTCTGGTTCGTCGATTTCTTCTGGTGTTTGTGTTATGCTGATGTTGCTCATAATGTCCGAAGTTGAAACCACTGGTTTGCTTTCAGATGGTCGCTTCTGGATGAACCCCATAATCTCCTCGGCGGCATCCATCAATTGTTTCCAGTCGATTCGCTTTGCCTGTTTAATATATTCATCCACGTCAAGGGTGCGCATGTTGTCAAGGACGGAGTTGAGGCCGGCCTTGTTTTCTTTTAGTTTCTCGACGACCTCTGCGATGGGTTCCAAATCCAAGTCGCGCAAATCAACACCGACTTTTTGAAACAGTCCCTTTGCATCGTCTAAGTCGTTGGTAAATGATGAAACCTTTTGATTTGCTTCTTCCAGTACTTCTTCGAGTCTGTCCATTTCATTGTTGATATTTTCCAAGTGTTGTAGGGACTCGCTACTTTTGGAGTCCAGTTGAATTGTCATGTAGGCGATAACTGAATTGATTGACCCGTTCATAACCGCAAGAGCAACAATGCCGGAGAACAAAAGTTCCTGTTCCAATGCTATCGCCATCAAATAACCTACGAATGTAGCGGGTGCAAGGAATAGAAAAAGGTACAACCAAGTAGGCCATCGGCGTTCTTCGCGCTTTATCTTCTCAACTTCGTAGTCAATAGTGGAAGGAACGAGACTTCGCATTCAATCACCTCACTGCCCTGACATAGCCTTGAGTACCTTTCTGCATAGCGTTTGGACTTCGTACTTTTGCAAAAATGTCAAGTCGTGATGCAGTCCACCCGTTGCTTCAAACGGCTTGATTTTAGCAATCAGTTCTTCGTAACTATGGGTGCTGAAAATATTGGCGAACACTGGGTTCTTTTTCAGTTCGCTGATGATGAATTGGATAACCAAATTTTCATCACGTCCCCCTTCGATTTCTTCCAATGCCTGTCGCAATCCAAGTCCAATGTCTCGGACATTGTCAATGAGAAGGACTCGCTCGACCATCAGTTCCATTTTCTTTTGAGGTAGCAACTTTGGTTGTTCCTTCATCACGATTGTGACTGCAAGTTCGATTCGCTCTTGAAGTGCGCCCAGCCGCTTTGGGTCTTGCAATTCCTCGGCCTTGCCGGGAAGTTGCGAGAATGCATTCAGAAGTTCTCGGGAGTATTCGTCCTCGGATGGTTCCTCAAAAGAAGGTTCTGGGTCTGGTTCCCCTTCAGAAAAGAAACCCGGTAATTCGTCCTCTTCTGGACTCCACTCCTGTTGGGATTGCATTGGCGGTTGTTGCATTTGCTGTTGTGGTACCATCATTTGTTGTGGTGGAACTTGTTGTGCGTATGGGTCATATGACGGAACGTCGTAGCCTGCTGGGACTGCTGGTTTTCTCAAACCTGAAGCGGCGGTGGCGGCGGCGGTCAGCAAATCGCTGTTGAGCAATTTACCGGCTACTCGCTCAAGGGCCCCACCTTCATTGTTTCCCAACAGTTGGTCAACCATCTTTTCCTTGAAGATGCCCTTCATATCCGAGTCAAAAAACCCGTCATTGTCATTTTTCTTCATCATATCTCGCATGAAGGCCATTTGTTGTGTCATGAATTGTTGGTCGCGAGCCATCTGCTCTCGCCGGTTTTCCATTTCTCGTTGTTGGTCAAGACGACGCTGTTCCATCTGTTGGTATGATTGGAACTTCATTGCTTCGAGTTGTAGTGCTTGTTGCTGTGCCATGAAATTCATCATTGCGAAAACGGATGTCGATGTTGAATCTCCGTTGGTCGGCATTGGCATTGGGTCTGGGACTCTTACTGGGGCGCGCATCATCTCTTCGACCATTCTCCCCGGGGATTGGGTTGCCCCATTCGGGGACTCTTGCAATGGTGTGACATTGCTACCGGGAATAGTGAAGGCGGCTTTTGCATCAAGGCCACGGGCACTGAGCCAAGCGGCGTAGTACTTTTTGATGGTCTTTGCGTCTGCTCCGATTCTTTCCGAGATTTCATCAAATGCTGGATTTGATTGTCCTCCTTGGAAATATGGTGTACTGTCGTACCAGTCGTCGTCTTGGAACACTTCATCAAGAAGTTGTTTCCTTTCTGTTGGTTTCATGCTGTCCCATACTGGGTCGCCGGTTTGTTCATCGTCAAATTCGTCTGCCATTTGTATCACTCCAGTGGTGTTCCATCAACATCACATGCTATTTCGTTTCCTCTTTCATCGATGTAGTAGTAACCGTCATCATCTTCGAAGATTTCGAACTCTTCGTCGTCTGCTTCTTCGTAAGTTGAATTGACGTCCATGATGTCTTCCTTCACTCGTCGATAAAAATTGAGTCCTTGGGCAAATGCCTTGGAACCCAACATCATACCAAGTTCTCCCATCGATTCCTTGAGAACATCTTCAGGTGTTCTCTCTTTCTTGGGGATTTCCATTTTCACTCCGTGTTCCATCAAGACTGCGGCGCACATTGCGATGTTGCGTCGAAATTCATCAATGCTCTCCATTGCTCGCCCGTCTGGGTTTGCGATTAATGCGGCCCATTGTTGCATGTTTGCATCCCTTAGGTCCTTCAATTTCATGGAAAGGTCCTTGTTCACAAAGTCGGTATCGATGATTTTACCATCTCCTCCAACATCATACACATCGGGCATTCAAAACACCTCATTCGTAGGGGTTGTCATCTTCCGCTTTCTTTTCTTCTGCCGGGGTTTCCTTCTTTTCAGACTTTAGAGGAGTCTTGGTTTCTTCCTCATCCTCTTCGTCTTCATCTTCGTCGTCCCACAGATAGTCGTCGTCGAGTTCCAAATCCGTTGCAAGTTGAGCGATTGCGAGTCCCCATACCTGTTGAATGGTATTTGGTTCTCCCCAAGAAATTTCTTTTACTTGGTCCCAATTGTACAAAGTGAGTCCAGAATCATTCTTTACGAAAAGTCCGAAGTCGTGCAACAAAATTGTTGGTGCAACGTACTCTTTGGTTTCGCCGGTTTTATCCACTACTGTTACTGTCGATGCAATCGTTTGCATGATTGTTCCTTCTCATAGGTCGGCCATAAGGAATATGCGAAACCTGATTTACATGATTTGTTAAACAATATTCCAAAATCGACAGGAAAAGAAATCTTAAATTACAACATGAATCGTAGCACTGCACAATGAAAGAAGATGAATTCAAGTCTCGTTATGAAAAAGACTCTGCGCGTGTAAAGGCCAAGAGGGAAGCGAAAATCCGCGATATCTTTTACGACAAAAAAGTCGAAACAGAACAAAGAAAACGACTTCACATTGCTTTGCCCGATTCGACGCAAAAAATAATCGAAGACATTCGTGAGTTACACAAGATTGATTCGTGGAAGTACATACCTGATGTTGTAGTTGACGCACTCTTTGGAGAACAGATGCAACTAAACGATGAAGACCCTATGGACCCTACGCATATTCTCAAGGACCGGGAGATTGTTCGTATCGCTCTTGATGTATTGCGGCTGTACTTGTTGGGTGCAGACAGTTACAATCGTAGGTTGATGCGTCGTATCATGTCTATGGATGGCAAAGAATTGTTGCCTTCGCAAATTGCAACCAATGTTGAAAGCGGTGCGAAGTACTCCATTGCGTTCGAAACGCTACTCGAATTGCGTAGTGAGTACGAAGAGGACTTGCAAGATGTGGAAGAACATGATGAGAAGTTCGACTTCACTGGCCTTGACTTCCTCGATGATTAATCAAGGTGAAGTTCGCAGATTGCAAGAGTGTACAATTCATTTCGTTGACGCATTCGTCGGTGTTCACTCTCGACAAATTCACTTGCTGAATCTTCGTCGAGGAAGGTAGCAACAACACCGAGAGGATGATACGCAGTTGTTGGCTCAGATACGAATTGTACCTTTGCGTCATCTGGAATTCCTTCGGACATAATTGCGTCTGACAACTCGTCGTCTGATTCAGTATTGTACTTTACTTTTCGATTCAATCGCGGGCAACTACTTTTTTCGCACCATACCGGTAGTCGTTCCGGAGAGTACACAATAAAAATTGAAGATGCTTTACTCAAATCGCTTGCGCGATACCCATTGACTTCCTCTTCGAGTTCGGACAGTCTTTTCTGAAGTGTTTCAATCGTGACGCTCATTGCGCCGATAACGGCGTCTGTCATGATATCACTCAACCTTCGTAACTGTGTGAGGAAGTAACGATTGCATCGAGTTTGCTCAATGGCAACATGATTTCGATTCCGGGGATTGGGTTGCGGAGGACAAGACGGTTCTTGACTCGGAAGTTGTTTCGCAGGGATGCGATTCGCGTTGGGTCATCAAGAATCATGTCTTGAACCATGAAACTACCTTGGTAGTTTTTCATCCACCATGAGCGGGTGATGCAGAAAGCAATCTGATTTCGTTCGTTCACCAAAAGCGCATCGGGGTGAGGGCCAACCCAAAGTTGCCATCCGTCTTCAGGTTTGCAGTTGTAGTTGGAGGGACGTGTCAACTTTGCGAGTTTCAAAAGCGTTGACGAGAGTTCGCCTCGTTGTGCTTCGGTAAGTTTCTTTGACTGAAGCATTCGGTAGCATTGTGCAAATGAGTTGAGATTCATTTGGAATTTTTGCGCTGGGGTGAGTTGTTCCTTTTCCTCCGTCGCTTCCTTTGCAGACTTTTTATTCACTTCCGTGGTTTCTTCGACTGGTTCCTCTTGCGGAGTGTTTTCACCCAGTTGTTCCATGTCGTGGACGCCGTCTTGGTTTGCGTCAGGTGTGTATTCTCCTGCTTTGTATTTTTTCCACAGTTCACTGATTTGACCTTGTGGGATTCCCTTGTGCAGACTTCGAAACTCGTTGTAGGACAACTTCGCCATGAAGTACCGACATCACAAGTAGGTCTTATTGGTTTCCTTCTTGGAAATACTTGGAATATGCTTTGATTATTCTCCCAAGTGAGGGACGGGAACGCCCCGTAACCTTCGCAACTTTCGTCAGAGTAATTCTGTACCCACTCGTGCGGCAAACGAGAACAAGCCAACCGAGGGCTTTGATTTCATCGTCACCAACAACATATTTCGGTTCGACATCCAAGAAATAATCGACGGCATGGTCAATGATGTTTTGCGGAATTTGAAGTGCCAGTCCATGCGTTTTCATCCAAATGACGACGGGGCCTTCTTCTTCTGCATTTACGATTCTCAAACCTTCTCGTACTCTTGGTCGTATCTTCGCTGGGTCTTCGGCTACGGATTTGATTGCTATGTCTTTGATGTTGTACTTGTTTTCCTTTACAACATGTATGAGGGTTGTTATCAACATCATTTCCTTTCTGTATGTACGTGGTGGGTAAAATTCCCTTGCTACCAAAGAAGCGTGAGTGTTCAATATGTTGCCGAATTCTTGGTTTATTAGATTACCAAGGGCCCTTGCTTCGTCGATGCCATTTGTCATGAGTAAGTCTCTCAACTTGATGAGTGTTTCTCGCGCGGCCATCTCTTTTCTTTTGTCTGCGTCCCATTCGGTTAGTGTGTCTTTTTCACTTGTCGAGTTTGCTCCTTCTTCATCTTCTGCAAATTCACTGTCGTCATCTGCTTCCCCTTCTTCGGATATTGAGAAGTCGTCGTCCCCTTCCGATTCTTCTATTCCGAGGACAGCATCGCATACCGCACATGTTATTGTACCAGTTGATTCGGAAGTCACTATGAGTCCGTTTTTTGCCCCGCATTGGTCGTCGGGCAAGTCGACTTTACATTCGAAGTCTTCAGGTAAGTTGAATCCTAATGTCGTTGATACCACTGTATTTCACCCCATTGATGAACAAGATTGGAGTTTGTCCCGAGCCGGTGAGTCCCCACATTATCGCTCTTGAATTGACATCTGATGTAGTGTCGTAAAATTCGTATTCGATATTGAGGTCTCCCAGCATTCTTCGTACGTCTCCGACTTGTCGTTTCCATTCTTCTCCGAACAGAACGTACACGTCCATGATATCCGGAGTAGGTTCTCGTACAATACCCTTATCCCCGACTTGTATGCAGGGGATTAACATGGAGAAGGATGACTCTTCGGCATTTGGTGGTTTGCCAAAATTGGTGTCGCACGGGGACTTGAACGAACTCAAAGCGTTGATTCAACAAACGCAATTCGACTTGCTTACGAGTATCGAATCGCTCGCTACAAGGCTCTCGAACCTTGAAAAATTATTTTATCAGAATGAAGATTCCAAGGAAGTCATTGAGAATGTTTTCGACATAGTTTCCCGAGAAGAACTCGGATTGCCCGAGAACCCGCGAGAAGAGATTGAAATCGATTACAAGGATGATGAAGTCCGTATCGTTGAATCTGGATTCACTGCACCTCCACCGGAAGATGTGATTCCAGAAGGTCCTGAAAAGTGGGCGGATAACATCATTGGAGAAATCAATGAGTCGGGTGGAAGTATTAACCTGTATTGGAAACGACGAGGTCTAATTCCATCAGATGTCAGTGAAATGCAAAAGGTGGAGGTAAAGAAAATTCTTGAACAGCGAGGTGTGAAGGAATACAAGGCTGACAAGATGCGCAGATTCTATTACATCAGTGAAGATGAAGGAGCGGATGTGTACAGTGCTTTCCTCGAATAAACTTGCATACGTAATTCAGAAGGGGGTATTGGACCTCGAATTGGTTTGCGAATCAAAGCATAACTGGTTGATATCGGCAGAAGCGCGAGTTGATTCCGGTGCTTCTATGTCATCCATTGATGTTGGTTTCGTTGATTTGTTGAGGCTGGACCCACACTCATCTGTCCTTGTCAACTCTGCATCTGGAAAGAAACGCAGGGACATCGTATCCGTTGGCTTCTATTGGCATGATGAATTCTTTGAAATGGATTTCAATGTTGCAGACAGGTCTTCTCTTCCTACTCCTGTTCTTCTTGGTAGGGATTGGTTGGGAACTGACTGATTCTCTCTCTTTCTCTCTCTTCTCTGGATGTGTATTGTGTATGTGTGAGTGTCCCTTCTATTTTTACTTTGATAACCACGTGTGAGATTTTTCGATTTCTGGGTCCAAAGTTGGGTCCATTGTTATTCAGTGCATCGAATAGAAGAAATGATTTGGGTCCAAAGTTGGGTCCAATCTGAAAAATTGTGGGTCCAAAGTGGGTCCAATTTTTTTACTCACTTCCAATGCAACGCAGTACATCGTTTAGAAAAATAAAACTGGGTCCAAAGTTGAGATTGGACCCAGAGGTGGTCGATTTTTGTATGGGGGTATCTCGGGAAATTTTTCAAAAAATTGCAAAAAACCGGCACGACTATAAACCTCCCAAAATACCGTCTGGGTCCGAGTTGAGCAGAATGGACCCACGTGAACTTCAGGATTTACTTCAGAAAGTAAGTTCCGAGGAAGATGCCGCTACTATGGTGAGGATTTTCAACGCTTGGGCCGATTCAACGCCATTCCTCCCGAAGAAACCGGCAAAGCGAGCGTACGGTAAATCCAAAGTCTATGCGGCTGAAATAGAGTCCGTGATGAGGGACATTGGTTACATGACTTTGAGGGAAGCCCACCGCAGGGGCATTTACCCCACATATTACGAAACGAAGGAACACAATCGTGTCATGGCTCACATTCATAATGCAATCCCCATCAAGGAGAAGCACCGAGATGGTGCCGATGTTTTCTATTGTTACAAGGGATTTGACCCGGCGCAATTCTATTACGAGGAACCAGAAGTCTGTGACATCTCCACCAGCCCAGCCGAAGCGGCAGAAATGTTTTACAACCTCCAACAGAAGCGAGATTCTGTCCTATGGAGGAAAGTTATCCAAAGCGAACTCAAAACGGGGAAAATCTTCACGAATACC
>Ga0181577_10000593_pt1 | contig 29553 bp, 14 predicted proteins | sample 101ome_21_FD_132468 | JGI IMG/M metagenome (GOLD analysis project Ga0181577, IMG submission 132468) | Coastal salt marsh microbial communities from the Groves Creek Marsh, Skidaway Island, Georgia - 101413BT metaG (megahit assembly) | ecosystem: Environmental > Aquatic > Marine > Intertidal...
ATACAGTAGTTACAGAAAGATTCAACGTCTTTGCGATGTCCTTAAGGGTTTTCGATTTCATAGATTCGTAATCTTGAACCAATAAATTTATGAAAAAATCAATTCGAAAACGTTTTCGTATTGAAATAAATTATTTAAGGGGAAATGTGAATTTTATGTTAAGATTTAATCGTAAAATTGTGTAATAGGATTAGAATATTTCACAATTAATTTAAACAAACTAGAATGAAAAAAAATCTATTTACATCATTCTTCGCTCTGCTTTTTATCTTTGTAGCGCAGGGAATGTATGCACAAACAGTCAATGGAACTGTTTCTAGTGATGATGGACCACTTCCTGGTGCTTCTGTAGTGGTGAAGGGGACAGGTGTCGGTACAACTACCGATTTTGATGGAAACTTTTCCATTCAAGCTTCTACTGGAGATGTCTTGGAGGTGTCATTCGTTGGTTTTTCTTCCCAAGAAATCACCGTTGCTGGTCAAGACCAGATCGTTGTTTTTCTTGAGACAGACAACGAATTGGAAGAAGTTGTCGTAACTGGATATGGTTCACAAAGAGAGAAAGAAATCACAGCTTCGGTCGTAAAAGTAGAAGCAGAAGACTTTAACCAAGGAGCCATCAGCGATGCTTCACAATTATTACAAGGTAAAGTTGCCGGTTTGCAAATTTACAACCGTGGGGGTAACCCTAACGCTGCGGCAACCATCCGTTTGCGAGGTATCTCTACTGTTGGGGCAAACACCCAACCTTTGGTAGTTATCGATGGTGTAATTGGTGCTTCTTTAGCCAACGTAGATCCTTCGGATATCGAAACGATCAACGTACTTAAAGATGGATCTGCAGCTGCCGTTTACGGTTCTCGTGGATCGTCTGGGGTAATTTTGGTAACCACCAAGTCAGGTCGCGAAGGTCGAATTTCATTGACTTACAACGGTCAAGTTGGTGTAACAGAAGCATTAAACACGGTAGACATCATGACAGCTGATGAGTTTAGAGCTCAGCCTGGAGCCACCGATTTGGGTGCTTCAACAGACTGGGTAGACGCGGTAACTCGTCAAGCCGTAACACGCATTCACAATATTGCTGCAGCCGGTGGATCAGGAGATACTTCTTACCGTATTTCTGCTAACTTCCGTGATGTTGAAGGGGTATTGATCAGCTCTGACTTTTCGCAGTTCAACACCCGTTTGAACTTTACGACCAAAGCACTAAACGATAAATTAACCATCAATGTAAACACTGCCTTTACCAGAAGACAGCAAAACAACGGTTCGATGGAATCACTAAAATACGCAGTACTTTATAACCCCACTGCACCTATTTATGCTGCTGACTATACCTTAGGAGCATTTAACGGTGATCAGTTTGGTGGATACTTTGAGACACTTGGATTGTTTGATAGCTACAACCCTGTATCGATTGCTAATCAACAATTGAACCAAGGAAACAAATCAGAACTTAACTATAGTGTAAACGCAGAGTACAGCATTTCAGAAAACTTTTCTGTAAACCTCAACGCAGCGAGCCAAGTGAGCAAGTACTCAAATAAATTGTACAACCCCACTACACTTTACCGTGGAGGTAATGCTACTTCGCCTATCCGTAAAGGTTTAGCAGAATTTTACGATCAAACCTATAGCTTTAAGCTTTCAGAACTTTACGGTCGCTATTCTTTAGACTTTGGAAATACTAGTATGGTATTGACTGCTGGATATTCTTATCAACAGCAAAACTTCGAGGATCACTTCCTTTCATTGGGGGATTTTCCTAACGAAACTGCTGCAGGTATTGACTTTATCAACGCCATCGAATATTCACAAGATTTGCTAAATGCTGGATTTATTGGTGCGAACTCAAATGCAAGCCCAGACGATAAAATCATCGCATTCTTTGGTAGAGCAAACGTCACCATCGACGATGGTATTTTTATCAACGCTTCTTTACGTAGAGAAGGTTCTACCAAGTTGGGGGCCGAAAATCAATGGGGGGTATTTCCTGCCATTGGTTTAGGGGTTGACCTTAACAAATACCTAAGCTTAGGCGCAGACAAATTTAAAGTGCGTTTAGGATATGGAGTTACCGGTGCACTGCCTGGTCCTAACGGACTTTCTCAGCAAATTCGAGGATTCACCTATGACGGTGGACAAGGAGGTGGTTCTTCATCACCCTCACGTGATGCAAACCCTGACCTTAAATGGGAAGAAAAAGCAGAAACCAACCTTGGATTTGAATACCGTAAAGGGAAATTAGACGCTACCCTTGATTTATATACAAGAGACATCAGTGACTTTATTTTACAAAGAAGTGTTGATGTAGCGGTCTATCCTACCGGAACACGTTTTGAAAATGCAGGTAAATTAAACACCAAAGGAATTGAATTGGCGTTGAACTACCAAGTAAATGATTCGTACAACACTGGTGTAGTATTTTCTTCATACACAACAACTCTTGAAGAATATGTACTCGAGGCTGGTGAAATGAGAGCAAACCTTGGAGCCCCTGGTCAAAATGCAACGGCAACAATTAAAGTTGCTCCTGGACAGGAGATTGGTCAAATATGGGGGCCTGTATTTGAAGGGGTTAATCCTGATGGTTCAGCTATCCTCGCTGATTTTAATGGTGATGGTCAACTTGTTGTTGGTCAAGATAGAGCTTTAGACGAAAATGTTGATTTTACTGTTTTAGGAAATGGTATCCCTGATTTTGAACTTGGATGGACAAACCAAATCAACTTTGGTGACTGGTCAATCAATGCATTCTTTAGAGGAGCATTTGGACACAGCTTGGTCAATACTTTCCGTGCGTTCTACGAGCCTCGTATCTCTACACAAGGATCCTATAATTACGTTAATACTGAGCTTGCTCCTGCCGGACTAACACAAGCGCGATTTAGCTCATTGTACGTAGAAAAAGCAGATTTCTTTAAGTTAGACAACCTAACAGTAACAAGAAACATCGACGCTAGTAATATAAGTGGAATTGATGCGATTCAAGTTTCCTTGAATGCCCAAAACCCGATTGTAATTACTAACTACACTGGATTAGATCCAGAGCCATCATTGGTCGATATAGGTGAAGAAGGAAATGGATCTGATGTTCTATCTCCTGGATTGGACAGAAGACAAAGTTATTTTGCTTCTAGATCTTTCACATTAGGCCTTAACATCAAATTTTAAACAAAAAAATTAAGTAATTATGAAAAGTATATTTAAAACCATGATGCTTTCTGCCATTGCTTCTTCTGTTGTAATTTCATGTACAGACCTAGAAGAAGAATTGGTAGGTGATATAACATCTGCAGTATCTGTCAGCGCACCAGCCGTAGGAGGTGCAGGTGGTGGAGGTGGAGATGCTCTTGCTGGAGCTTATTCTCAACTCCAGTGGTCAGGTACTGCCAACCACTTTAGCTACTTCAGTCTTCAAGGACTGACCTCTGACGAAATGGCCATCGCCGCCAAAGGTGGTGACTGGTACGATGGAGGTGTGCTAGTAGAAATGCACCGCCACACCTACGGACCTACCAACGGTATTATTGGAAATACCTGGGGTGGTCAGTATGGAGGAATCGGTGCGGTAAACGATGCGATTGCCAACTTGGGCTTATCGGCCAGCGAAATCAATCAAATGCGTGCACTTAGAGCCTATTTCTACTGGCGATTGATCGATATTTATGGAAACGTAAAAATCGTAACTCAACCCGGTCAAGACGCACCTCAAGCGAGCCGCGCTGAAGTATATAACTTTATCGAAAGCGAGTTACTTGCAGCCTTGGGTGCAACCGAAATTAGCGCAACAACTACCTTTGCCGATACTGGACTTCCCGCCAGCTCAAGTGTGTATAGAATTAACCGCTATGCTGCACTAGGAATGTTGGCAAAGTTATACCTTAACCACGCTGTTTACCTCGGTACAGAAGACGCAGCGACTTATGCCAAAGCCGCCACTGCTGCCAAAATGATTATGGATAGTGGTGTTTACCAACTTTGTGGTGCTGGATGTAGCGTACCTAACTTAGGTAAGCGTCCCGATGTAGATGAAGACCCAAGTACGCTTGATGGCTATGCTGCTGTGTTTGCTGCTAATAACGACAACAACCCAGAGCATATTTTTTCTGTTAACTTCGACGAAGCTACAGCAGGTGGGATGAACTTCTCTCAAATGACTCTGCACTATGCAAGTCAGTTGACTTGGAACTTCCAAGATCAGCCTTGGAACGGTTATGCAGCACTTGAAGAATTCTACAATTCTTACGATAATGGTGATGCTCGTAAGGCCAATAATTTTATCGTAGGTCCTCAGAAAGACTACGGTGGAAACGCCCTTAACGACTTTGCAGCTGATGATCCAGGAGGGATCGTACTCGACTATACTCCTCAAATCAACGAGTTAGAGCCTAACTCATTCCGCCAGGGAGGTGCAAGATTAGGTAAGTTTAGCTTTAAGCAGTTTGGACGCCCAGACATGAGCAATGACTTCCCCATAGTTCGTCTAGGTGATGTAATGTTGATCTATGCTGAAGCTCATGCTCGTAGTATTGGTAACTGGAACAATGCAGAAACTCTTGCTGCAGTAAACGCTATACGTTCTAGAGCTGGAGTGTCAAGTTTCAACTCTCTTACAGCTGATACTTTCCTAGCCGAAAGAGGTCGCGAAATGTTCCAAGAATCTTCACGTCGTACAGACTTGATTCGATTTGGAAAATATTCATCTGGTACTTGGTGGGAAAAAGGACCATCTCCTGTCCATAAAGCACTAATGCCAATTCCTTTTGATGCTGTTCAAACATCAAATGGAACCTTAACACAGAATCCCGGCTATTAATACCGCATTCTAATGGTTGAAAAGCTGCTCGAAAGGGCAGCTTTTTTTTATCTTGTTCAACATGAAAAAGCTAAAATATTATTGTCTTTGGGCCATTCTATTTTGGGGTTGTTCATCCGAACAACAGACACGCTTTGTGTCAATAGCTGAGCAAAGTGGTATTACTTTTGAAAACACCCTTTCTTACACCGAATCCTTTAATCCCTATACCTACCGCAATTTTTATAATGGTGGTGGAGTTGCTTTAGGCGATATTAATAACGATGGATTATTGGACATTTTTTTTACTGGAAACCTGGTACCCAATAAGCTCTATCTCAACAAGGGCAATTGGCAGTTTGAAGACATTACAGAAACTGCTGGAGTAGTCTGCGAAGACGTTTGGTCTACAGGAGTGACTTTTGTGGACATCAATAGCGACGGACTGCTGGATGTCTATGTTTGTAAATCGGGTAAACCCGGAGGGCCCAAACGCTATAATGAACTATTCATCAACAACGGTGACCTAACCTTTACCGAAGCCGCCAAAGAATATGGTTTGGACATCATCGGTTTATCAGTGCATGCCGCTTTTTTAGATTACGACAAAGACGGGGACTTAGACTGTTATATCCTCAACAATTCCATCCGCTCTGTTGGGGGGTATGACCTGATCAAAGGGCAACGCGAGATTCCCGATCCCAACAACAACGGTAATAAATTTTTAGAAAACCGCAACGGAAAATTTGTCGATGTAACCCAGCAGGTTGGCATGTATAACAGCGCCATAGGTTTTGGACTTGGGATTACTGTAAGTGACTTTAATAACGATCAATGGCCTGATTTGTTTATCTCCAATGATTTTTTTGAAAAAGATTACCTCTATATCAACAACCAAAATGGTGGGTTTGATGAAGCCGCCGATACCTATTTTGACGCATTATCTATGGGGTCTATGGGGGCCGATTCGGCCGACCTTGACAATGATCTCTACACCGATTTATTGGTTACCGAAATGCTCCCAACTACTTTAGAACGAAAAAAATTAAAGGTGAAGTACGACTCCTGGGATAAGTTCAGCCTCATGCTGAGGCAGGGCTACAGTAAACAATATCCTCGCAATGTACTCCAACGCAATATGGGAGATGCCGGATTTTTTGAAATCAGTAGAAAAACCAATATGGCCGCCACCGAATGGAGTTGGGCTTCTCTGCTTTTTGACATGGATAACGACGGATTAAGAGATGTTTTTATTGCCAATGGAATCAACAAAGATCTCTTGGACCGCGATTATCTTTCTTATATGGCCAATGAACAACAAGTGCGCGCCATGCTTAAAGACCGCCAGCAGGTAATCAAAAACCTGATTGATATCATGCCGTCGGCCGCCGTGCCTAACGTGGTATATCACAATCAAGGTGCTTTTGAATTTGAAGAGAAAACCCGTGAATGGGGCCTCGCTACCCCCAGTTTTAGCAACGGTAGTGCCTATGGCGACCTCGATAATGACGGTGACTTGGATTTGGTGGTCAACAATGTCAATATGCCTGCCTTCGTTTACCAAAACACAACCGATACCCTGCAGAACAGAAGCCTTAACCTCAAATTGACTACCGCCTCCAAAAACCGACACGGACTAGGGGCAAAGGTTTTTGTTTACTACAAAAAACAAAAAGCCATGGGTGAATTGTACCCCTCTCGGGGATTTCAATCATCGATTCCTCACCGGATGCATTTTGGGGTAGGAAATATAAAAACAGTTGACAGCGTACGTATCGACTGGCCCAGCGGTATGTCTAAGCTTTACCAAAACCTACCCACCAACCGACTTGTGGAATTGGATGAAGCCACGGGCAGCTCCCGAGTCCGCAATCGTTCAATCCATGTAAAATCTAGTCCACCAAAGCCTTTTGACTTTGTCCATCGTGAAAACACCTTCAGTGAGTTTAACAAAGAACGATTGGTTACGCAAATGCGCAGCAATGAGGGCCCTGCACTGGCTGTTGCAGACCTAAATGCCGATGGCATTGAAGATGTCTATGTTGGTGGAGCCAAAGGGCAGTCGGGCGTACTCTATTTAAGTATTTCGAATCATACCTACCGCAGTCTTACCATACCGTTTGATCAAGACTTGGCCTCGGAAGACACCCAAGCGGTGTTTTTTGATGCGAATAACGACCATCATCTTGACCTCCTGGTGGCCAGTGGTGGCAGGGCTTTTTCTGAATTTTCACCAGACCTCAATGACCGGCTATACCTCAATGACGGAAAGGGGAATTTGACCAAATCGGATGCCGCCCTTAAGTACGAGCGGTATTTTTCCTCCAAAGCCCTAGCCGTATCAGATTACAACCGCGATGGCCATCCTGACTATTTTGTGGGCGAACGTTTTAACCTACAGACAATTGGTAAAAAAAGTACGGGCTTCTTGATGCGCAACGACGGGCAAGGGACATTTGAGCGAGATCCCCAAGCGGCACTCGAACAACTGGGGATGATCACCGATGCAAAATGGGTGGACCTCAATAAGGACAACTGGCCCGATTTAATTGTCGTTGGCGAATGGATGCCCATTACTATTTTGATCAACAATAACGGGTTTTTTGAAAACCAAACCAAAACCTATGGATTAAGCCATACCGTTGGACTTTGGAATAGCCTACATATCACCGACCTTAATGATGACGGAATGCCCGATCTTTTGGTGGGCAATCACGGTACCAACACCTTTATGGAAAAGGGCATGCGGCTATACATCAATGATTTTGATACCAACGGTTCGGAAGAGCAAATCCTCTGTTTGCAACGCCAGGGAAAATATTATCCTTTTCTGGATAAAGATGAACTAATTGCCCAGCTTCCATCCCTCAAAAAAAAGTTTACCTACTACAAAGAATACGCGACCAAAACCATGGAGGATTTGTTTGAACCCGACGTGCTTGCCTCTGCTCAAATTCACACCATCGATGTCCTGCAGTCAGTCGCACTTATCCAACAGCCTTATGGGTTTAACACCGTTTCACTACCGGAAGAAATTCAGTATGCTCCTGTATATGCAATAGCCGAAGTGAACGACCTAAAAACAGGTGAAAGAACCTTTTATCTGGGCGGAAATCAATATCTTGTAAAACCCCAATATGGAAGCTATGACGCCTCAAAAGGATGGGTCTTAAAATATACAGATACCCCAGACAAATTGCCTAAATTTGCAACACCAAAAGCGTTGAATATTCCCGGGCAAATTCGGGCCATTAAGGCACTTAAAACGGAAGAGCAACAACTTTTGATTTTTGCGATTAATGATGAAGAAATACGATTTTATGCAATGGACTAATTTCAAACACGCGATTCAGATATTTTTTTTGACGTTTTTAGCGATAGGGTGTAGCTCAGAATACGATCAAAAAGTCAAAGAAGGGCTTGCTTCCCAAGAAGAATACCCCGAACTGATTTTTGGTTTGGAAATGGGACAGACCCAAAAAGAATTTTTTGGACGTTGCTGGGAACTCAACAAAGAGGGGCTAGTCGCTCAGGGACCGAGTAATCAGTATGTAAGGCATGTTTTGGATGCCAATTCCCCTGTATATCAACCTGAAAAAAGCATGGAGATGCTTTTTTATGGGCTTTTTGACACGGCCAACGTCATGCGTGGAATGCGCTTTCGAATTTCCTATATGGGATGGGGGCCTTGGATAGAAGACATGCAATCTGAAAATTTAATGGAGTCTGTCCAAACGATGATGATGGATCTCTATGGAGGAAATCCCTTTTTTGAGCTTAAGAAAAAAGTTAATGAACAGCCCATCGCAGTCAAAATAGACGGTAACCGTCAAATCACGGTTTTTGTTTTTGACAACCGTCATGTACATGCCATCATTGAAGACCTGAATTATAAATCATGAGTACCTATCCTACAAAAAACATCCTATCCTTGGTGTTAATCCTTGGCCTTATAGGATCTTGTACAACCCATCAAGACACACTCTTTCAATTAAAAGATCCCGTAGAGATCGGCATGCCTTTTTCCAACGACCTAAGCTTTGATAATGATTTTAATGTATATAAATACCGAAATTATTACAACGGGGGTGGGGTTTCGTTAGGAGATGTCAACAACGATGGTCTGCTTGATGTGTACCTAACAGCCAACCAATTGCCCAACAAATTGTTTCTAAACAAAGGAAATTTCACTTTTGAAGATATAACAGACAAGGCCGGTGTAGCAGGAACCAAAGCCTGGTCAACTGGGGTAACCATGGTCGATATCAATGCCGATGGTTTTTTGGATATCTATGTCTGCAACTCCGGCGATGTGCAAGGAGACAACAAGCAAAACGAGTTGTTTATCAACAACGGTGATCTAACCTTTACCGAACAAGCAACAGCCTATGGCCTAGATGACAGGGGGTTTTCGACCCATGCAACTTTTTTTGATTACGACAAAGACGGCGACCTAGACGCCTATCTGTTGAACAATTCATATCAGGCGATTGGTAGTTTTGACCTTCGCCGGAATGAGCGTCCCAAAAGAGACGCAGCGGGTGGTGACAAATTGATGCAGAACAACAACGGTGTTTTTGTCGATGTAAGTGAACAAGCGGGTATTTATGGAAGTGTCATTGGCTTTGGCCTGGGTGTAAGTGTTGGCGACCTCAACAACGATGGTTGGGAAGATATTTTTGTGTCAAACGATTTTTTTGAAAGAGACTATCTATACATCAATCAAAAAGATGGGACCTTTAAAGAAGATCTTATCAACCAAATGCATTCGATCAGTGGGGCTTCGATGGGGGCAGATATGGCCGACATCAACAACGATGGCCACAACGACCTATTTGTCACCGAAATGTTGCCGTCCGATTATCAACGCCTTAAAACTGTGACCACTTTCGAAGACTGGAACAAATATCAATATGTGGTCAATAACGGCTACCACCACCAGTTTACCCGGAACATGTTGCACCTAAACAATGGCGATACTACCTTCAGTGAAATTGGCCGTTGGGCAGGGGTAGAGGCCTCAGACTGGAGCTGGGGTGCACTATTCTTTGACATGGACAACGACGGCTACAAGGACCTGTTTATTGCCAACGGTATATACCAAGACCTGACCGATCAGGACTATTTGCAATATGTAGCTAGTGATGAAGTGATCAAATCCATTGTTCAAAATAACGAGGTGGATTACAAAAGACTCATTGATATTATTCCCTCCAACAAGGTTCCCAACCATGCATATCGCAATACGGGAGGTATTGGCTTTGAAGACTTTAAGGGATCTGGTTTGCAGCTCGATAGCTTTTCAAACGGGGCGGCCTATGGAGATTTAGACAATGACGGCGATCTCGATTTGATCGTCAATAACGTCAATATGCCTCTTTTTGTATTTCAAAATACAGCCACCCAAAACGGAAACAATTACCTCAAAATTTCCCTCGAAGGAACAGCGCAAAACCCTCATGCATTGGGAGCCAAAATACAAGTCAAAACCGCCAGCAATACGCTGTTGCACGAAGTGCAACCCGTAAGAGGATTTCAATCGAGCATGGACTTGATTGCCACCGTGGGGGTAGGTAAGGCTACCGCGGTAGACATAAAGATTATTTTCCCTTCGGGGAAACAATTACAGGTTGAAAATGTTTCCACAAATGCGGCCTATACTTTTTCCGAGAAAGATGCGCTTATTGTGGAGCCTGAAAGCCTAGTTCCTCCCACCTATTTTTACCCCCTAACGGATACCAACTTGCCAGAACAGCAAGAAAACACCTTCGTAGATTTCCATCGTGAGCGACTCAATTACCACATGTTGAGCACCCAGGGACCCAAAATCAAATTGGCTGACTTGGATGCCGATGGACAAAAGGAAATGATTTTTCCTGCGGCCAAGGGATACCCTAGTCAAATACTTAAGCAAACGGCTAAGGGATGGATAGTTGACACTAAAAACATCCCACTTTTTGATGCCTTAAAAGAAATTGAACACATTGAAACAGCAGTCTTTGATGCCGAAAACGATGGAGACCTAGACCTCTTGATTATTTCAGGGGGTGTAGAAACAACCATTTATTCTTCTTACCTCAAAGACCTGCTTTTGCTCAATGATGGAAAAGGAGGTTTTAGCCAAGCCCCTGAAGCGCTTCCTGAGACGCTCAATCAATTGAGTACCCAGGCGGTAGCAGTAGCCGACATAAACGGAGATGGATTTTTAGACCTTTTTATTGGTGAACGCTCGGTCATTGGCGCCTATGGTCAACTTGGTTCGGGCTTTGTATTGATCAATGACGGTCAGGGAGTTTTTGAAGACCAAACTCAACTATGGGCTCCCGAACTACAAGAGGCTGGACTTTTTACATCGGCTGTTTTTTATGATTTTGACGAAGATGGAGACCCCGATCTATTGGCAACGGGTGAATTTATGGGTCTACAGATCTATCGCAATGACAACAATCGGTTTGTGTACCTTAAAGAACATCCACTCGCAACCCAAAAAGGCTGGTGGAATAGCCTAGCGATGATTGATGTGAACGGAGATGGTCGTGAGGATTTGGTGGCTGGCAACCACGGAGAAAACAGTCGGTTTAAAGCAAGCCCCGAAACACCTATACGTTGCTATTACAATGATTTTGACGACAATGGCAAAGGCGAAGGAGTGATGACCTTTATGACCCCCAACCAAGAAGAATATCCCTATGCGCTACGGCATAATTTAATCAGTCAGATGAAAAGCCTAAAAAAGAAATTTCCCAATTTCGATACGTTTAAAAATGCGCAAATACAGGATATTTTACCGGTTCAAAAGCTACAATCGAGCGTGGTGTGTGAGCTCAACGAATTGAAAACCAAATTGTTTATCAATCAGGGCGATTTTAAATTTGTCGAGCAACCTTTACCCGAGGCCGTGCAATTTAGTCCTGTTTATGCTATTGCTGCTTTGGATTATGACAAAGACGGAGACCAAGATTTGTTGCTTGGTGGCAATCTATACGAGGTAAAACCTGAGGTAGGTATCTATGACGCAAGCTATGGTACCGTATTAGAAAATACTCCAAATGGATTTAGCTATCACAAAGACGGTTTAGGCTTTAAGAGTCAAGGACAAACCCGATCGATCGTGGTAGATGGTGATCAGATTTGGGTAGGACGCAACAAAGACCGTGTACTTGGTTTTACCTTAAAAAATGACCATGAATAGACGTTTACCCTTTGTGTTCGGACTTCTATATTTGGTATTGGCTTGTCAGCCTGCCGAGCCTATTGCACCGCACCCCATCGCTTTTGAAGAACTGACCCCCGAACAAACCGGCATTACCTTTGAAAACACCTTGGAGTATAAACCCTATCTCAACATTATCGATTACCTCTACTATTACAACGGAGGAGGTGTAGCCGTTGGGGATATCAACAACGATGGTTTGGAGGACCTTTTTTTCACGGCCAATTTGCTGCCGGATAAATTGTACCTCAACAAAGGCAATATGCAGTTTGAAGATATTTCTCAGCTGGCAGGAATCAGTTCATTACCTACCTGGTCCAACGGGGTGACCATGCAAGACATCAACAACGACGGCTGGGTAGATATCTATGTAAGCAAGGTGCCCATGAAAGGGCTTTTTAAAAACGAACGCCACCACAATTTGCTTTACCTCAACAATGGTGACATGACTTTTACGGAAGTTTCCAAAGACTACGGTCTTGACTTTTCGGGATTCTCGACCCAGGCCGCTTTTTTGGATTACGACCGCGATGGCGACTTAGACATGTATCTGCTAAATCACGCTGTACACTCGGTAAGAAGTTATGGCTCGGTCGCAAAACGGAGTGAAAAAGACTCGATTTCGGGCGATCGTTTTTATAAAAACATGCTGGTGGAGGGCCAAACGGGTTTTGTTGATGTAACCGAAGAGGCAAAAATTCTCAGTTCACCCTTAGGTTTTGGTTTGGCCATTACCACTACCGATATCAACAACGACGGATGGCCAGATCTTTATATAGGAAATGATTTTCATGAAAACGACTATATCTACATCAACAACCAAGACGGCTCGTTTACAGAGTCTTTTCAGCGTTATTTGACCCACAGTTCTCGGTTTACCATGGGGGTAGACATAGCCGATCTCAACAACGATGGCGCATTGGATATTTTTACCACCGACATGATGCCTTTTGAGGCCTATATAGCCCTAAAGTCTGGAGGAGAAGACACCAACAAAGTCAATCAAATAAAGGAAAACTTAGGCTTTGAAAATCAATATTCACGTAATCACCTTCAACTTAAACGACCCTATGGCGACTATGCTGAAATTGGTTTATTGACCCAGACCTATGCCTCCGATTGGAGTTGGTCGGTACTTCTTCAAGACTTTGACAACGATGGACGTAACGATATTTTTATCACCAACGGAATCGAAAAAAGGCCCAATGACCTCGATTATATCAACTATTTGAGCAACAGTAAGTTTTCTGAATTTGTAGAAACAGAAAAAAATGAAGCCAAAAAAGACTTGATTGCCAATATGCCTACCCTTAAAATCAACAACTTACTTTTTCACAACAAAGGCGATTTAGAATTCGGCACTCCTTCCGTTTCTTTTATCGGGAGCCCATCCTACACCAACGGTTCGGCCTATAGTGATTTGGACAACGATGGCGACTTGGATTTGGTCCTTAACAACCTAAATGCCCCAGCCACCATTCTCCAAAACAAAACTTCCTCCACCGAGGGTAGCCTGTCAATACTTCTCGAGGGGGCTTTGCGTGAAGGCAGTAAAATCACCCTATACCATCAAGGACAGCAACAGACCAAAGAAGCTGTTCGTGTGCGCGGATTCCAATCCAGTTCGACCCCCCGCGTCCATTTTGGTCTCGGACAAACTACCGCTGACTCCCTCCATATTCGCTGGTCCAACGGAAAGGAGCAATGGGTAAATGGGCCTTTTAAACCCTTTGAAAAAATACAGTATGCACCTAGCGATTCACCTCAGCATACCTCAAAGATCCAACACCCAAGATTTAAGATTTCTATTTTGCCCTTTAAGCATATTGAAAACACCTACCTAGACTACGAAAGAGAACAACTCATTCCCGAAAAACTTTCACGCGAGGGACCCGCGGTGGTCTATAAAGATTTTAATGGTGATGGCACCAAAGATTTGTTTTTTGGAGGTGGACGATACCAAGCATCCCAACTTTTTGTGGCCAACCGTAAAGGAGGGTATGATCTACAAGACATTGAAGATTTTAGAAAAGATGACAAATACGAGGATGTGTCTGCTACGGCCTTTGATGCGGACAACGATGGGGATTTAGACCTATACGTTGTCAGTGGTGGAAATGATTTTAAGGAACAGGACCAATATTTGATGGACCGTATCTATATCAACGACGGAAAAGCAAATTTTAGACGGCTACCTGTTTTTCTTCCCCAAACCAACGGCAGTGTTGTGGTGGCAGATGATATCGATAATGATGGCGATCAAGACCTATTTGTTGGCAGTCGATCCATTCCCGGAGCGTATGGCTTGAGCCCCCATAGTTTTATTGTTCAAAACAATGGCAACCTCACTTTTGATCCGGTTTGGAAAAATCGCTTAGGGATGGTGACCGATGCCGTTTGGCACAATATAGACGATGACCCAGAAAAAGAACTTTTGGCTGTTGGAGATTGGATGCCTGTGATGGTGCTCGACCGTCAACCGGACGAAACCTACCAAATGGCTATATTGCCCGAAAGTTTAGACCACTATGGGTTATGGAATTCACTCAAAGTCGTAGACCTAAACCAAGACGGGCGAGAAGATCTCCTGTTGGGAAATGTGGGCCAAAACTTCAAATGGCAACCTTCTAAAGAAAAACCGGTAACCCTCTATTTGGACGATTTTGACCAAAACGAACAATTGGATCCCCTTATTTTTTATGACTTTTATGGCACCCAACGTCCGTTTAATACCAAAGACAATTTGGGGCAACAATTGCCGATGATTAAGAAAAAATTTACCAGCTATACCAAATTTGCCAAAGTAGAATCCATTACAGATTTGGTTGGCGCCAAAGAAAAAGACATCCTAGAAATCAAAAAAATAACTGATGCTCGTTCACTTTTTTTCTTAAAAACAGACAAGGGGTATCAAGTCAACCCCCTACCCAAGGAAGCTCAATTTAGTAGCATCCTAGATTTTTATTGGGAAGAAGAAAGTCAAAGCCTCTATTATTTTGGCAATACCAACCAATTTGTCACCGAATTGGGTCAGCAAACCGCCAACCCGGCAGCCATAGCCATGTTTGACCCCTCTCAAAACACCTTTGAACACCAAGAATTTTTACCTTTACCAATAAAAATTAATCCAAGGAAGGTGATTCTATTGGATGATGGCACCTTACTCGTGTCAACCAACGACGATTATGTATATTTAATTTCCAAAAACAAATCCAATGAGTAAGTTAAAACCCCTATTACTCGCCGTATTATTTTTAACCTATAGCTGTGAAGAGGACTCTAGCTATCGCGCCAAACTTCAAGACCCCAGTCTTTTTATTGCCGCCATGAAAAACCTATCAGACATCGTGGTGTATGATATTTTTTCACCTCCGGTAGCCTCACGTGTATATGTTTATCCGGCCATTGCAGCCTATGAAACCATGCGCATGGCGCAGCCCGAAAATTACCGCTCATTGAGTGGGCAGGTCAAAGCACTCAACCCACTTCCTCTTCCAGAAAGTGACCGGGTTGATTTTCATTTAGCCTCACTTTTAGCCTTTAATAAAGTGGGTAAAATGCTGATCTTCTCGGAAGATCGTATGGATCAATTTCAGGCTGCTTTGGACGAAAAAATAAAAAACTTTGCTGTGCCTCGATCGGTGCGCAAAGCATCCGAAGCCTATGCAGAGGTTGTGGCACTACATATCAAAGACTGGGCTGATGGCGATAATTATAACCAAACCCGAACTTTTCCAAAATATACAATCATCGAGGGGGACCGCTTTTGGAAACCCACACCTCCCGATTATATGGATGGCATTGAACCCCACTGGAATCAAATCCGAACCATGGTTTTGGACTCTGCACAGCAATTCCCACCCAAAGATCCCCTTCCCTTTGACCTGACCAAGGGTAGCCCCTTTCAAAAACAATTGCAACAAGTCTATGAAGTAGGAGGTAGCCTTGGCGAAGAGGAACTTGAAATCGCAAAATTTTGGGATTGTAATCCCTATGTAACGCATCATCGTGGACATGCGATGTTTGCCACCAAAAAAATCACCCCAGGAGGTCACTGGATCGGTATTACCACCATCGTTACTCAAAAAGCAAATAGTGATTTTGCCCAGACCATCAATGCATTTACCAACGTAAGCATCGCCCTGTTTGATGCGTTTATTAGTTGTTGGGACGAAAAATGGAAAACCCTAGTGGTACGCCCCGAAACCCTGATTAACAAATATTATGATGAAGAGTGGTTGCCCGTTTTGCAAACCCCACCTTTTCCCGAATATACCAGTGGGCATTCGGTTATCTCACGGGCTGCAGCAATTACGCTCACCGATATCTATGGAGAGGATTTTGAATTTGAAGACACCACCGAATTGGAATACGGACTACCCGCTCGTACGTTTCCTTCCTTTATTGCCGCCTCCGAGGAGGCTGCAATTTCGCGTTTATACGGTGGAATACATTATATGATGGCCATCGAAGAAGGGGTGAATCAAGGAGAAAAAGTAGGGAAGTTTATCGTAGAAAAAATACAAACCCACCAGCCTCAAAACCAAGAATTAGCCGCTTCACATTAAATGCGGATTATGGAAAAAAAGCAATTATCATTCTGGCAAATTCTAACCATGAACTTCGGTTTTTTTGGGGTTCAATTCAGCTTTGGTCTTCAACAAAGCAACATGAGTGCGATCTACAAATATTTGGGGGCCGAAGAATCCGAGCTTCCCTTGCTCTGGTTGGCCGGCCCCATTACGGGACTTGTAGTACAACCCATTATTGGTGCAATTAGCGATGGTACTTGGTCGCCAAAATTTGGGCGTAGAAAACCCTTTTTTCTAATCGGAGCCATTATCGCCAGTCTTGCGTTGATTGCTATGCCGTATTCCAGTAGTATTTGGATGGCCGCAAGTTTATTGTGGATATTAGATGCGGCAAACAATATAGCACTCGAACCATATCGGGCCTTTATTTCAGACAAACTACCCGAAAAACAATATTCTCTTGGGTTTTTGATGCAAAGCTTTTTTACGGGCTTTGGTACTACTTTGGCCAACTTTACACCGGCCATACTCGTATCTTTTGGCATCTTGGCCCTAAGTGACAAAATGGACAACGGTATTCCTGTTTCGACCTATTGGGCTTTTGGAATCGGTGCGGTAGCCTCGACCTTGACCATTTTGGTTTCTGTACTCACCACTTCCGAATACCCGCCCACAGCAGAGGAATTGGAGAAAATCGAAGCCGAAAAAGCAGCTGGTCCACTCCTAAAACGCACCTTTGACAATATCGTCACCGCCATCAAAGAAATGCCACCGACTATGCGACAACTTATCCCGGTGATGTTTTTTCCATGGTATGCCATGTTTTGTTATTGGCAATACCTGACTTCAGCCTTGTCTCTTTCTCTCTATGACACCTTAGATCAAAGTACGTCCTACTTTAACCAAGCACAATTGCTCACCGGAAACCTTAACGGTACCTACAATATCATTTGTTTTGCGATTGCTTTTGGAATGATTCCCGTTGCCCGAAAGTTGGGTGCTCAACGTTTGCATTTTGTTAGCTTACTCGTTGGTGGAATAGGTTTGATGGTGATGCCTTATCTTTCTGATTCAATCCTTCTTTTCTCCATTCCCAACCCTTTCGGAAGCGGATCTATAGACGTTAGTCAGATTTATTTATTTTCATTTGGTTTGGGGATTACCTGGGCCAGTATGATGGCGATGCCTTACCAGATGTTGGCGTCCTCGATACCCTCAGATAAAACAGGGGTTTATATGGGAATTTTCAACATGTTTATTGTCATACCTATGATTATTCAAATTTTTTCCATGCAGTATTTTGTCTACGATTTCTTGGGACAAAATCCGATCAACGTCATTCGATTGGCGGGAATCTTTTTGATGATCGGGGGTGTTTTTTCACTATTTGTTAGAGTGAAAAAACAAACCACCTAATCCTAAAATTTACAGGCCAAAAAAATAGTTTACCTTTGAGCAAGCACCATGAGTATGCAAAAAGACCAACAAAGAAGGAAAGCACTCGTCTATCATGCTAAACCCAAACCGGGAAAGATAGAAGTAGTTCCCACCAAAAAATACAGTACCCAAAGAGACCTGGCATTGGCCTATTCACCTGGGGTAGCTATTCCTTGTCAGGAAATTGACAAGGAAAAAGCCAATGTATACAAATACACCAACAAAGGCAATTTAGTAGCGGTCATTACAAATGGCACAGCAGTTTTGGGGTTAGGGGACATTGGCCCGGAAGCCTCCAAGCCGGTCATGGAAGGTAAAGGGCTATTGTTTAAAATATTTGCTGACATTGATGTGTTTGACATCGAAGTTGAAGCCAAAGACCCCGAGGCCTTTATCTCGGCGGTCAAAGCCATAGCGCCTACCTTTGGTGGAATCAACCTTGAGGACATCAAAGCCCCGGAGGCATTTTTAATCGAACAGCGCCTAAAGGAAGAACTGGACATCCCTATCATGCACGACGACCAGCATGGCACGGCCATCATCTCCTGTGCTGCGCTGCTCAATGCCTTAGAACTGGCGGGCAAAAAAATTGAAACTGCAAAAATCGTCATTTCAGGAGCCGGGGCAGCAGCCATTTCTTGTGCACGACTCTACAAATCATTTGGTGCCCAAGGAAAAAATATGGTGATGACCGACAGCAAGGGAGTCATTCGCTCGGATCGTGAAAATCTTACGATGGAAAAACAAGAATTTTCCACCCAACGCGATTTACATACGCTTGAAGAAGCTCTAAAAGATGCCGACGTCTTTATTGGGCTGTCTCAGGCCAATATCGTGGACGAAAAGATGCTGCTCAGTATGGCATCCAACCCCATTGTATTTGCTATGGCCAATCCCGACCCGGAGATCAATTATGATTTGGCCTGTCGGGTACGTAAAGACATTATTATGGCCACGGGGCGTTCAGACCACCCCAACCAGGTCAATAACGTATTGGGTTTTCCGTTTATCTTTCGGGGGGCGCTCGATGTTCGAGCAACAAAAATAAACGAACCCATGAAAATGGCGGCTGTCAAAGCCCTTGCCGAACTAGCCAAAGAGCCTGTGCCCGAAAAAGTCAATGTCGCCTATGAAGAAACACGACTTTCTTTTGGTAAGGAGTATATCATTCCCAAGCCTTTTGATCCACGGCTGATCACCACCGTTCCTCCCGCTGTGGCCAAAGCTGCAATGGATTCGGGGGTGGCCACCCATCCTATCGAAGATTGGGAGCGCTATGAAGAAACCCTCGCGCAACGATTGGGGAATTCTCAAAAAATGGTCCGTGATTTACACGATCGTGCTCGTACAAAACCCAAAAGGGTGGTGTTCACAGAAGCCGATCAGCTCGATGTGCTTAAAGCCGCACAAATCGTACTTGAAGAAGGTATAGCCCAACCCATTTTACTCGGGCGTGAAAAAACCATCAAAGAGCTCATGCAAACCATTGAGTTTGACGAGGAAGTACCGATTATCGATCCTAAAAAAGACAGCGAGCAGGCCATTCGTGCCACCTATGCAGACTTGTTTTGGGAAGCCCAAAAAAGACAGGGGCGCACCCTTTACGATGCAGAGCGTTTGATGCGTGAACGCAACTATTTTGGCGCAATGATGGTCGTTAATGGAGATGCCGATGCTATGATATCCGGTTATTCAAGAAATTATCCACAGGTGGTTCGTCCAATTTTGGAAATCGTCGGTAAACAACTTGGCACCAAACGTGTCGCGGCAACCAACTTGATGTTGACCGAACGAGGACCTATTTTTCTATCGGATACGACCATCAATGTAGAGCCCAACGCCAAGGAGTTGGCCAAAATCGCCTATATGACCGCCCAAACCATGAACTTTTTTGGGATTACCCCCGTCATGGCAATGTTGTCCTTTTCAAATTTTGGTTCTTCCGAATTTCCTCAAGCCAAAAAAGTCAAGGAAGCAGTAAGTTTTTTACATCGATCATATCCTGAAATTGATGTCGATGGGCCCGTTCAGTCCGACTTTGCCCTGAACAAGGAAATGCTTAACGATCGTTTTGCTTTTTCTACCCTAAACCGTAAAAAAGTCAATGCCTTAATATTCCCCAACCTCGATGCGGCAAACATCACCTATAAACTGCTTAAAGAACTGAACAACACCCTTTCGATTGGCCCTATTCTAATGGGACTTCAATACCCGATTCATGTTTTACAACTTGGTGCTTCGGTAGAAGAAATTGTCAATATGACGGCCGTTGCGGTGGTCGATGCGCAACAAAAAGAAAAACAATAGCCTTAATGATTACGCAAATTCAAGGCAAACTGGTCGAAAAATATCCCACGCACGTTATCATCGATTGTGGAGGAATCGGTTATGAAGTCAATATTTCTTTGCATACCTATTCGCAGTTGGGAAATGACGAAAATCTAAAGCTACTAACCCACCTTCATATACGCGAAGATGCACATGTGCTATATGGATTTATGACTGAATTGGAACGAGCACTTTTCCGATTGCTTATCTCTGTGTCTGGAATTGGTACCAGTACCGGTAGAACAATGCTTTCGGCCATGGCACCGGCCCAAATCGAGCAAGCTATCCGAAATGAAGACGAAAAAACCATCCAATCGATTAAGGGAATAGGTCTCAAAACTGCACAACGCGTCATCATCGAACTCAAAGACAAACTAAAAACCTTGCCCGAAAGTGGCGAAATTCACCCTGTTTCAAACAATACTATCAAGGAAGAAACGTTATCAGCACTAGAGGTTCTTGGCTATCCAAGACGCTCTACCGAAAAAGTGATTGATAACCTTATTCAAGGCGCGCCCGACAGCACTGTCGAGCAGTTGATTAAGAGCGCCCTGAATAAACTTTAAAAGTATTGTTTAAGGCTCAAAAAAACGTTTTTAATCTCACCGTTCGCTTTCTTTTTTTTCTACTGCTTGTAGGGGGAGGAAGCACAGGCATGCTTTGGGCCCAAACGCAACAGGCTACTCCCACGATTCAAGCAGAAGAAGTTGGGCGAATTACGCTACCTCCATCTACCTCTATAACCTCTGCGTACCGCTATGACCCGGTGACGGATCGTTATATTTTCACCCAATCTATTGCCGATTATCCCATTACGACTCCCTTGGTGCTGACCCCCGAAGAGTTCGAAGCCCGAAAATTACAAGAAGAAATCAAAGCCTATTTTAAAGAAAAAACCATCACCCTGAGTGGAAAGGATGCCAATTTAGAAGAAACCCAGAAAAATCTCTTGCCTGAGCTCTATGTCAACAACCAATTTTTTCAATCCATTTTTGGCGACAATACCATCGATATCAATCCGCAAGGGTCTATCGGTATCGATCTGGGGGTGCGTTATCAAACTAACGAAAACCCATCGGCTTCTCCACGCAATCGGGAGAGTTTTAGCTTTGATTTTGACCAACGAATCAATTTGAGTTTGGTAGGAAAAATTGGTGACCGCCTACAAATAACCGCCAACTATGATACAGAGTCCACCTTTGATTTTCAAAATTTAGTTAAAATTCAATTCAATCCCCCCCAAATTTATGATGCACTGCGCCTAGACCAAGGTCAGTTAGTCGAAGATGCTACGGCCCTAAAAGAACGTTTTGAGGGGGCCAAAGAAAAACTGTCGGACGCGCAGCGAAAAATTAATCAGTACAAAGAAGAACTGGATGAGTACAAGCGTAAAGCCGAAAGTTTTGCCAAAAATCCACTGGCAATGGGTAATGATGTCGCCAACTTTATCGATGGCAAGGTTACAGAAGACGGCATCATCCAAAATATCGATTTGGGGAACGTCAGCATGCCCCTTAACAATAGCCTGATTCAAGGAGCGCAAAGCCTTTTTGGGGTTCGGGCCGACCTTAAATTTGGCCGTACCACCATCAGCGGTGTTTTTTCCGAGCAGCGTTCGCAGTCGCAAAATGTTACTGCACAAGGCGGAGGAACCTTTAGTGAGTTTGATCTTTTTGCCTTGGACTACGAAGAAGACCGTCACTATTTTTTGGCGCAATATTTTAGAGACCACTACGACCAGGCACTCAAAAGTTACCCCTATATAAATTCCAAGATTCAGATTACCCGTCTGGAAGTATGGATTACCAACCGGGGAGCGCAAACCCAAAACATCCGAAATATCGTCGCCCTACAAGACCTTGGTGAGGCCCTACCCGAAAACACTACTTTGCCTTCTCGTATTCCCGATTTTTTCAATGCCCGTGCCGTAGCGCAAATACCCGATAACGCTGCCAATAAACTCGACCCTAAAGCCATTGACAAAGGCGGGGTGCTCAACGAAGCAATACGCGACATCGCTAAACTCAAATCGGGTTTTGGCGCCTACAGCTCGTTGGTCCAAGAGGGGTTTGATTATGCCGTTTTGGAAAGTGCACGTAAACTCAATCCCAACGAATATCGTTTGCACCCGCAATTGGGGTATATCTCCCTTAACCAAAGATTGAGTAATGATGAGGTTCTCGGTGTAGCTTTTCAATTTACCTACCAGGGCCAGACCTATCAGGTGGGGGAGTTTGCCAACGGTGGAGTACCGGGTACTACCCTCGAAGAGACGCCAAACGCAGACCGCCCTCAGCTCAAAACCAACAGCCTGATTGTCAAAATGCTCAAAAGTAACCTGACCGATGTCAAACAACCGGTATGGGATTTGATGATGAAAAACATCTACAATACCGGGGCTTTCCAAATGACCCCCGATGACTTTAGGCTTTCCATTCTCTATACCGATCCTTCACCCATCAACTACATCACTCCCATAGACCCGCAGCTTTGGCCTTCAGGTTTGGACCAACAAATCTTGCTCAATACCTTTGCTTTAGACCGCTTGGACAACTACCAAGATCCCGTAGCCCAGGGCGACGGTTTTTTTGATTATATACCGGGTATCACCATCGACCCTCAGTTTGGACGCATCATTTTTCCTTCGGTAGAACCGTTTGGACGATTTCTTTTTGAGCTGTTGCGCGACCCAAAGAGTACGAATGAAAATTATGACTTTGAAGACTCCTACAACGCCAACCAAAAACGTTATGTATTCCAAGAATTGTACGCGCAAACCAAGGCTGCAGCCCTGGAGGCTACCGAAAAAAATAAATTTCAGCTCAAAGGGCGCTATAAATCCGAGGGCGGGGATGGGATACCGATAGGGGCATTTAATGTTCCCCGAGGCTCTGTACAGGTCACTGCCGGTGGACGTATCTTGCAGGAAGGACTGGATTATACGGTTAATTACGATATCGGCCGGGTTAAAATTTTGGACCAAGCCTTGATTGCGTCCAATATTCCCATCGATATTTCAGTCGAGAACAATTCGTTCTTTAACCAGCAAAACAAACGATTTTCCGGGTTTAATATCCAGCACCAATTGCACGAAAATGCGTATGTAGGTGCTACGCTCATCAACCTGAGTGAAAATCCCTTAACCCAAAAAGCCAATTACGGTACCGAACCGGTCAACAATACGATGATCGGCTTTAACACCAATTTCTCTACCGAACTCCCTTTACTTACCCGTATGGCCAACGCCTTACCTTTTGTAGAAACCGAAGTGCCTTCGCGTTTGTCTTTTCGGGGAGAAATCGCTTCGCTCAAAGCGGGCAATCCACGAAATGCCCAACTGCAAGGCGAGGCCAATGTTTATATCGATGATTTTGAGGGAGCGCAAACCACCATCGACATCAAAGGATTTACGGCCTGGAACCTGGCGAGTGTCCCTGCCAAAAATTTTACGGGAGCCGACCGGCCAGCCGGAGATATAAGTTCGGGATATGGCCGTGCCAAACTGGCTTGGTATTCGATAGACCCTATTTTTTATACTGCGCAACGACCGGATGGCATCAACAACGATGATGTATCCCTTAACACCACCCGAAGAATTTTTATCAAAGAGATTTTCCCCGAACAAGATTTAGTACAGGGAACCACTACGGTTCAAAGCACCTTGGATTTGGCCTATTATCCCGGTGAAAAAGGACCCTATAACGATGCACTTCCAAACAGCTTTTCGGCCGATCGAAAACAAAATTGGGCAGGGATTATGCGCCCACTCTCTTCGACCGATTTTGAACAATCCAATGTCGAATTCATTGAGTTTTGGCTCTTGGATACTTTTTCGACTTTGGACCAAGAAATTACCGATGAAGCGCAGTTGGTTTTTCACCTGGGTAATATTTCGGAAGACGTACTCAAAGACGGTCGCAAGCAATACGAAAACGGCCTTCCCGGAGCGACCAACGAAAGTTTGACCAATGACACCCCTTGGGGTAGGGTACCGGCCAAGCAATCGTTGATTTATGCATTTAATACCGAAGAAGCCGATCGCGAACTCCAAGATGTCGGACTCGATGGTTTGTCAGATGCCGAAGAAAAAACCATATATCGAAACGGTCCGGACGAAGACCCAGCGGGAGACAACTACCAATATTTTGTCGCTGCATCGGGTGGGGTTTTAGACCGCTACAAAAACTATAACGGAACCGAGGGAAATTCACCCATCGCTTTTTCAAATGCCGACCGGGGGAGTACGACCGAGCCTGATAGTGAGGACATCAACCGGGATCAAAGCATGAACACCATCGACAGTTATTTTGAATACCGTGTGCCCATAAGCTCTTTTATGACCGTGGGCAATCATCCCTTTGTGACTGATGTGCGCGAAAATGTAAAGGTCGCCCTACCCAATGGGCAGGAATTGACTACGCGCTGGATTCAGTTTAAAGTACCCATTCAAAAAAGCTACTACCAAGGCACCCAATTTGACCCTTATTTTGAAGCCATCAATTCGATCGAAGACCTGAGGTCTATTCGGTTTATGCGTATGCTTGTCAGTGGATTTGAACAGCCGGTGGTTTTTCGGTTTGGTACTCTCGATCTGGTTCGGGGTGACTGGCGACGGTATAACAAATCCCTCAACCCCCAATTGGCTCAGCAACCCCATACTACGGTAGATCTCAGTACAGTGAATATTTTGGAAAATGAAAACCGTATCCCCATCAATTATATCTTACCCCCCGATATTCAGCGCGAACAAATCAACAACAACAATACCATTGTCCGGCAAAACGAACAGTCACTGTCTTTTCGAATTACCAACCTCCAACCGATGGATGCACGAGGGGTGTTTAAGCCAGTTAACCTCGACATGCGCCAGTACAAAAAACTGCGGATGTTTTTGCATGCAGAGTCACTGAGCAATCAAGAACCCCTGCCCGGAGAAGGCAATCGGGAAGAATTCGATCGAAGAATGGTGGCCTTTATCCGACTGGGAACCGATTATCAGGACAATTATTATCAGATCGAAATACCGCTAAAACCCACGGCCTTCCAAGAAGGAACCGCCAATCGTTATACCGCCGAAGAGGTATGGCAACCCGCCTCAAATTCGATAGAAGTACCCCTGAGTATTTTGTCCAAGCTCAAATCACTCGCCCTTGAAAACCCCAACTTTAGCCGGGCAACTTATTATGACGAGGACTTAAATCCCATCGATGAATTTAGTCCCATCAGTACCCTGCCCGGAGAGAAAAAATACAAATTCGCCATCAAAGGAAATCCCTCGCTGGGTAGTATCAAAACACTGATGATTGGCCTAAAAAACCCCTCGACTCAGCTGGGCGATGTATTGAGTGGTGAGGTTTGGTTCAACGAGCTTAGTATGTCGGGAATTGACTCAAAAGGAGGCTGGGCAGCCGTTGCCGCTTTGGACGCCAACATGGCCGACCTTGCTAACCTTTCGGCTACCGGTCGGTATTCGACCATCGGGTTTGGTAATTTGGACCAATCGCCCAACCAACGCAGTCGAGAAGAACTTTTGCAATACGATATGGTGACCAATACCAACCTGGGTAAACTTTTACCCACTCAGTGGGGGATCCAACTGCCGATGAATTTAGGTATAGGTGAAACCGTTATCACTCCAGAGTATGACCCTTTCTACCAAGACCTGGCCCTGGAAGATCGGATAATCGCTGCTCAAAGGCCTACGCAAAAAGACTCGATTCGGAGGCAAGCCATCGATTATACCAAGCGCAAAAGCATCAGTTTTATCGGGGTTCGCAAAACTGGAGGGAGTGGTAAAAACAGTTTTTATAGCCCGGAAAATATAGACCTATCCTATGCCTATAACGAGCGTTACCATCACGATTATGAAGTCGCAAAACAATTGGATGTTTCGATGATGATGCAAGCCAATTATGGCTATAATTTCCAAACCAAAGAAATTACGCCCTTTAAGGATGTTCCTTTTTTATCGAATAAAAAGTATTGGGAATGGCTACAACAGCTCAATTTTAACCCGTTACCGAGTACTGTAGCCATAACCACCGGAATCAACAGAGAATTTCGCAGTCAGCGTTTTCGTGAGGTCTATATGGAGGGGATTGATGCGTCTCAACAACTTGCCTTGCCGGATTTGTTACAACGCAACTACCTTTTTGACTGGTCTTATACCCTGAACCACAATTTGACACGATCCCTCCGACTTACGTTTACCGCGTCGAGCAACAATATTGTCAAAGATTATTTTAAAAACAAAGATCTGCAAGACGAAGGAATACGTCCCAAAACCAGTGGAATATGGGAAAATCTTTGGAGCTCCGGTGAGAGCAATCGTTTTTTTCAAACCCTTTCACTCAATTATAAAATACCGTTTCAATACATTCCAATCTTGAGTTTTATCGATGCCAATTATAGCTATACCGGTGATTTCAACTGGCAGCGGGGCTCCGAAGCATTGGCGGAGGTGGTCAGTGAAGATGGCCAATCGTTGGGTGTTGTGCATACGGTGCAAAATGCCAATACCAAGGCCTTAACGGGTTCCCTTTCACTAGATCGTTTATATACCATTTTGGAAATCCAACCTACCCGAAGAGGGGCCTTTGTGCCGCCCGGGGGGAGAACCTCTACCGGTAATCAAGCGGAAGAACAAAAAGAGAAGCCAAAGAAAAACCTAAAAAAATTCATTGATCTGCTTACCAAAATTAAACGGGTACAGTTCAATTATGCCGAAAACAACGGAACGGTACTTCCGGGCTATTTGCCGGGTGTGGGCTTTGCAGGAACCAACCAGCCCAGTTTTGCCTTTACCTTAGGAAGTCAGGCAGACATTAGGTATGAGGCGGCCAAACGCGGATGGTTGACGGGCTTTCCCGATTTTAATCAATCCTTTACCCGGGTACACAACGCCAAACTCAACCTATCGGCGCAAATAATCCCCACAGCCGACTTGGTCATCGATTTGACGGCAGAACGCACCCTGTCCGAAAATTTGCTAGAGAATTTTAGGGTCGAAAATCAAGAATATCAACCGCTCAATAGCACTATAAACGGCAATTTTGGCATGTCCACGATCTTGATTAAAACAGCCTTTAATCGTTTGAGAGGGGTAACCAATCCCGGTTTTGATGTCTTTAGAGCCAACCGATTTATCGTGGCCCAACGAATGGCCCAAGAACGTGGGCTCCCGCTTACCAATGTCAACAACGAGGGATACCCCAAAGGATTTAGCAAAAACCAACAAGATGTGCTTATCGCTGCCTTTTTGTCGGCCTATACCGATACTTCGCCCGAGCGAATTGGCCTTAATCCCATCCAAAAAACCCCTTTGCCCAATTGGAACATCAAATACACCGGACTGGCTAATCTAAAGGCCATCAAAAAACTCTTTACGCGTTTTTCGCTGACCCATGCCTACCGCGCCAGTATGACGTTAAACAATTTCCAGACCAATTTGGAGTACAATCCCGAACAGCCTTTTCGCCAAGATGAGGTAGGAGACTTGATTCCCCAAAAACTGTACAGCAATATCAACCTGGTCGAACAGTTCAATCCCCTGATGCGTTTGGATGTTGAGCTGGTCAATTCGATAAGGGTTCTGGCCGAAATGAAACGCGACCGTGCTTTATCGCTGAGTTTGGACAACGCCCTTTTGACCGAGTCGAGTGGTAATGAATATATCGTAGGGCTGGGCTACCGGATTAAGGATTTGCGGTTTAGAACCACCGTGGGGGGTAAACGAAAAACCCTACGGGGCGACCTAAACATGAAAGCCGATTTTTCATACCGAAAAAATCTGACCGTCTTGCGCAATCTGGAATATAATGACAATCAAGTGACGGCCGGGCAGACCTTAATGTCCCTTAAATTTACGGCCGATTATGCCCTTTCAAAAAACCTAACCACCCTGTTTTTTTACGACCATAATTTCTCCAAATTCGAAATTTCTACTGCCTTTCCACAAGCCAGTATTCGCTCCGGTTTTACCCTCCGTTACAATTTTGGTAACTAAATTTCATTTTGTAAAGAATTCGATTACATTTGCTCTCTAAGGAAAGGAAAATGAATATACCAGAAACGTTAAAATACACCAAAGACCACGAGTGGGTAAGTATCGAAGGAAACATAGCCACGGTGGGCATCACTGATTTTGCCCAGGGAGAACTCGGAGACATTGTCTATGTCGAAATCGAAACCGTTGAAGAGCAATTGGAAGACGAAGCCGTATTTGGCACGGTCGAGGCCGTCAAGACCGTTTCGGACTTGTTTATGCCCATCGCAGGAACGGTTGTTGAGATGAATGAAGCCTTGGAAGACACCCCAGAATTGGTCAATACCGACCCCTATGGTGCAGGTTGGATGATCAAAATCGAGCTGGAGGATGAAACCGACACAAGCAAATTGCTCGATGCGACTGCCTACCAACAATTGATTGGCGGTTAATTCATCGAAGTAGGTTGATCAAAAAGTTTTATTCAAGGGAAATAAAGATGCACATTATTTCACTTTTTTTTTTAGTTTAGCAATTCACTAAATGTATGCCTATGCAACCCAAGAAAAATCCAAAAGTTGATCTTTCTAAAAACAGCAGTCTTTATTTCGTTATAGGACTTGCTGCAATTCTTTTCATTACATGGCAAGCCATCGAATGGAAAACCTACGAAAAAGATCTTTATGGCTACGAAGCACTTGATGTGGAGGACGATGATGATGAAGAAGTGCCCATCACTGAGCAAATCAAAACGCCACCACCGCCACCGCCACCGCCACCAGCTCCCGAAGTAATTGAGGTAGTGGAAGACGAGGAAGAGGTTGAAGAGACTGTTATCGAATCGACTGAAACCAACCAAGAAGAGATTGTTGAAATAGTTGAAGTAGAGGAAGTCGAGGAGGATATAGATGTTCCTTTTGCAGTGATTGAAGATGTGCCGATTTACCCCGGTTGTGAAGGCGTGCCAAAATCTCAACGACGTGACTGTTTTCAGGAACAAATCAACAAACACATCCGTAAGAATTTTCGTTATCCCGAAATAGCCCAAGAAATGGGTATCCAAGGACGGGTATATGTTCAATTTGTGATTGCCAAAGACGGACAAATCACCAATGTACGTATGCGTGGACCGGACAAAAACCTCGAAAAAGAGGCCGAGCGTATCATCAGCAAGTTGCCGCAGATGACCCCCGGAAAGCAACGAGGCCGTGCCGTGCGTGTGCCCTTTAGTATCCCGATTACCTTTAGATTACAATAA
>Ga0181577_10000597_pt1 | contig 29483 bp, 21 predicted proteins | sample 101ome_21_FD_132468 | JGI IMG/M metagenome (GOLD analysis project Ga0181577, IMG submission 132468) | Coastal salt marsh microbial communities from the Groves Creek Marsh, Skidaway Island, Georgia - 101413BT metaG (megahit assembly) | ecosystem: Environmental > Aquatic > Marine > Intertidal...
AAATGCACTCTTGTTCACAGTTATGCTTTATCTGGAACATCTTTGAAACACCACATCAATTACTTTTTATACTGCTTAGATAATTTTAATATTGTTGCTATAGTCGGTGACTATAATGGAGGCGTTCAGTTTTTGCAATCTTGCAATGAAAGTGAAGTGTTTCAATCTAGGAAATTAAAATTAAAAACTATTGATATATCTTTTGAAAATCCAGAAGAATATAAAAACGACCTGAGAATGTTCAAGATAGAATACAATAAAAACGACAATAAAATAGTTTATTTAAGAAAGCCTACTAGTAAATGGATTAGACTGGCAAACGAATTACTTCAATCTAATTTTGATCATAGAAGATTGTTTTTTGCTTCTAGAGCTATTGATGAATCTTACAGTCAGCAAAAAAAGAAAAGTATACCTATAGAAGATTTAAAATTTTTAAGATCTGCTGAAGAAACAAAGCAAAGTCCTGCAGCCAAAATGATTGATTTTATCGAGCACCAATCTGATATGATTGACTTAACAAAGAATGAATGTGCTTTGATACAAATTACAACAACTTCTCAAGGAACCCAAACATTTGATTTGCCTCCAAACTTGAGAAGGCAGTCTGGACCAGATAAAGCCAGAAAAGACTCATATTCCGCTTTAGTATTAGGAAATTGGATGGCTAAAATATATTTTGATAGCAATAGTAAAGATGTAGAAGAGGTATTCGAAACCTTCACTCCTATGTTTATAAGTTAAAGTTAGAAAAGTAACTTTTAACTTTTAAAATACTTTTAAAGGAAACTTTTCATAACTTGTGTAATAAATATAAATGTCTAAAAGAAAATATACTAAAAGATCGGATTACTGGAATAAGTTTAAATCTGAGCATGAGGCGTCTCTTTCAGAAATGTTTGTATCTCAAGCTTCTGAAAATTATGAGCCACAATTAATGGGTGAGCCTTTTTATGCTTACGAATCAAAAGCTTACTCCAGATCTTCTTTGAATGATAATAACGCTTTATCAAGAAGAAATCAGGTTGCTGTAGGCCCAAAAGTATTTGGTTATACGAATATAAGGGCCGGGATGTTGCCTTATGACTACGGTATTGATGGTGTTAATGTTAGGGATGCTATTGAGCTTTGCCAGAAAGCATACTGCAATATTGCTATATTCAGAAATTCTATAGACATGATGGCGGATTTCGCTAATTCTAATTTATACTTAGAAGGCGGAAGCGTAAAATCAAGAAAATTTATAAACTCTTGGTTTAAAAAAATAAAAATTTGGAGTTTGAAGGATCAATTTTTTCGGGAGTTTTACAGAAGCGGTAACGTCTTTCTTTACACCATTAATGGTAAATTTAATTTAGATGATTTTGCTAAAATTAGAGATTTAGGAATCCTTGGCAAAGTTAATAAAATACCTATTAGGTATATATTATTAAACCCCTATGATATGGCTGCTAAAAGATCCACTTCTTTTGAAAACGGGTTATATGAAAAAATTCTTAGTGAATACGAATTAGAAAGATTGCAAAACCCTAAGACTGATGAAGATAAGGAGTTATTTAATTCTTTGACTGAAGAAATGCAGACAAAGATTAAAAAGGGTGGTTATTACACTGACGGAATGAAAGTGGCCCTTGATCCTGAGAAGCTTCGTTATTCTTTTTATAAAAAGCAGGATTATGAGCCATTTGGTGTACCTTTTGGGTTTGGAGTTTTAGATGATATAAACTTCAAGCTAGAAATGAAAAAAATTGACCAATCTATTTGCAGAACAATTGAGAATGTTGTGCTGTTGATCACTATGGGTACTGCGCCCAAAGACGGAGGTATAAATCCTAGAAATATAGGGGCCATGCAGAAATTATTCCAAAACCAAAGTGTTGGTCGAGTTTTGGTTAGTGATTATACCACTAAAGCTGAATTTATTATCCCAGATTTGCAAAAAGTTATTGGCCCATCTAAGTATGAAGTAGTAAATCAAGATATTAAAGAAGGTTTGCAAAATATAATTCTCAATCAAGAAAAATTTGCTAGCACTGAAATCAAGGCTCAAATGTTTTTGCAGAGATTGAATGAGGCTAGAGACGCCTTTTTAAATGAATTTTTACAGCCAGAAATCAAGCAACTATGTAAGAACTTTGGTTTAAGGGATGTGCCGGTAGCTAAGTTTGAAACTATAGATCTCAAAGATTCTGCTCAAGTTCAAAGGGTCATTACTCGAATGATGGAACTTGGTATTCTTCCTCCAGAGGAGGGAATCAAGGTTATAGAAACTGGAGTTTTTCCTAAAGAAAACGAGTTAAGAAAAGCTCAAGAAAGGTTTATCGAAGATCGTAAAAAAGGTTTTTATAATCCTATAGTTGGTGGGATTCCTTTTTATGAAGGGGATAGTGAAGAAGAAGTCGAAACCAAAGTTACTGTTACTCCTCGTCAATCTGGCAGACCTGTCGGCGCAAAATCTTTTGCTAAAGATAAATATTCTGTAGATACGATTAAACAAACAGTAGATAAAACTGTTGATTTATATAATATATTATTATCCGAAGCAAAAAAAGTTTACAAAAAGAAAAGGCTTAATAAAGATCAAAAGCAAGTTTTAGCTAGAGTGTGCGAATCAATAGTGGTTGGATGTGAGCATTCAGAGTGGGAAAAAAGGGCTGTAGATTGCTTAAACGACAATAAAAAAATGTTAGAAATAGGAACTTTAGAAGGCGTTGATAAAATAAGTAATGAGCATGTTCTTGATGCTTACGCATCAGCTATTTTGTATCATAGCAATAAAATTTCTTTTTAGTTAATAAATAGTGTATTTTATATTAAATGAGTGAGCAACAAAAAGAGTATAAATACAAAACGCAATTTGACTTTAGTATCTATGCCACTAATGACTTAGAAAACGATCTAAGTATTAGTATTGCTTCTTTGGAAAACTTAAAGCCTTTAATACCTAAATCAGTAGACTTAAAAAAGAACATTGATTTAGTTGGCGTTGCTTTTAATGCCGCAGTGGTTAACAAGTTTAACAAAAACGGAGACGGCATTGATTCTGAAACTGCGACTGAAATAATTAAATATTTTGTTAACAAGCCTACCAATATCGAACATAAAAAAGAAAAAGTTGTAGGTCATATTGTAAACGCAGGTTTTACAGACTTAGAAAATTCAAAAGTTTTAACTTCTAATGAAGCTTCTGGAAGAGCAGAGCCTTACTTTTTATCTTTAGCTGCGGTTGTTTACAAAACTGTTAATCCAGATTTTGCTAACGCACTTCTTCAAACAGGGGATCCTGAAAGCCATTTATATAAAGCTATATCTGCAAGTTGGGAACTTGGATTCAATGAATATAGCATAGCCGTTGGCTCTCAAGACTTAAACGAAGCTAAGATTATATCTGATCCAGAAGAAGTTGAAAAGTTTAAGCATTACTTAAAAAGCTTTGGCGGTTCAGGAAAACTAGAAAACGGAGAGCCAGTTTACCGTTTAGTTACAGGTGAAGTTTTTCCTTTAGGAATAGGCTTTACATCGAATCCTGCTGCAGACGTTAAAGGAATTTATATCGAAAAAAACGAAGATATAAAAATCAAAAAGGAAGATAACTCTTCTGAGCAAAATCAAAAACAAGAAATTGTTGATAATAATTCCCTAAAAATTTCACAAAACAGTGAAAATGATGTAAAATCACATAACAGTATATCTATCATGAATATAACAGAAATCACAAATGAGTTCGCAAAAATTCTTGATAGTAAGCTTTCCGAGAAAGCTGAATTCTCTCAAGAGGCTGTTGCTAGCATATCTTCTTTTGTCGCTGACAAAATTAGAGAAAAAGATGTCGAGTTCCAAAAGGAACGTGAAGAGATCGAGCAGCAAAAAGCTTTGGCAGCAGAAGAGGCAGAACAGGCAAAGGCTTCTATCGTAGAATTACAAGAGCAATTAAAGGAAGCGCAAGAGAAAATTGATTCTCTTGAGTCTACTATGGCTGCTGCTAAGGCAGAAGAGCTGTTCAACAGCAGAATGGAAGCCTTAGATGAAGCTTTTGATCTCAGTGATGCTGACCGTGCTGTCATCGCCAAAGAGGTTCAATCTTTGGATAGCGCCGAAGCTTCATTTGATTCTTACCAAGATAAACTTAACACCCTTCTTCATCATAAGAGCAAAGCTTTTAAGTTGGAGCAGGAAAAAGTTATCAGCGAAAGAGTTGAAACTGAGGTTGAGAAAAGAATCGCTTCTTTGGATACCAAAGAAGAAAGCGCACCTGCTGCGCAGACAGTGGAAACGGCTGAAGCTTCAGACGCAGATGTTGAAGAGGCTTTAGATCGTGTGGAGGCTTCAGAAGAAGCTCCCGTAAATAATAATGGAGCTTCTGCACACGAAGAGTCTCTTCTGGAGAAATTTAGCAAAGCTTTTAACAAAGACAACATTCAAATTAAATACTAACCATATGGCACTTAGATTATTACCTTTCAGACAATATTCTGACAACGATGTGGTCAACCTGTTTGCAAACCAGACAGTTGACTCTACGCCTAGCACTAACGGAAACGGTAGCGCTGGAGTGATGGTCAAAGTATTAAGCGGAAACCTCAATAAGGATGTTATTGATTTCATCGATAGCAGCTACCTTGGAAAGACTGATTACCCATTTTTGGGCGCTGACCAGTATCCTACGGTTCCTTTGAGAGTCACAGCCGCCACCGCAGACGCTTCTGTCTTAGGTGTTACTTTGAGACAAACCTTAGAAACTGACGAAAACGGAGAGAAACTCATCTACAACCCTATTAAGCGTGATGAGTTACAGGCTGTTCTTAGTGGGCAGGCTGTTCCTGTAGCAACCAAAGGTTTATTCACCTTCTCTGAAGATGGATATGAGAAGGATTCAAACTTTGCTCCCGGTAACCTCGCTGTTATCTCTGCAAACGCTGGCAAGCTTTCTGGTGTCGCATGGGCGAACACCTCTGGCGAAACCATTGTCGGGACCATTTTAGGAACTGGAAACAGAACTTCCCAGAATGGTCAGTCTGATCAATTCGCAGGTACTGGCACTGCTCAGTATGCGCTTGTTCAGTTGGATTGTTCAATTAGCAACACTTACACTGCTTAATAAGTAGAAAGGATTTATAGAAATGAATATTACTCTTAAAAGAACCGATGAACAAGTTGAATTAGTTAAGGCTATGGCTTCTCGCAACAGAGATGTTGCTTACTCAGCTCAGGTTGCCTTGGCAGAATTCATTGGTCCAGTTTTAGCAGAGGTTATCAACAACGCTCCTACGATTAGTAACTTGTTTACTTCTCTTCAGTACAACGCTGATGACAACCCTTCTATTCCTTTGGATCTTTATCACGACATTTTCGACGAGGATTATATCAAGGTTTACAGCCAGTCTGTTGCTGGTGGTCTTCCTACCAACTATGTGCAGCCAACTGCTGCTGAGTTGAAGTTTACCACTTACACCTTGGATTCTGCTGTTTCTTTTGACCGCAGATACGCTTCTCGTTCTCGTTTAGATGTAGTTGGAAAAACTTTCACCAGAGTCGCACAGGAAGTTTTATTGAAGCAGGAAAGAACTTCTGCTAACTTAGTTTTCACCGCTGCTGCTAATGCTGCAACCGGAAATGATTCTTTCACTGCGAAGAATCGTCACATCTTCCGTACAGCTCAAGCTAACAGATTGTTATTGGATGACTTGAACAAGTTGTTCACTAAGGCTAAGAGAATCAATGCTTCTTTTGTTGGAGGTACTCCTACTGGCGCTCGCCGTGGAATCACTGATTTATTAGTTTCTCCTGAAGTTGTGGAGCAGATTCGTGCAATGGCTTACAACCCAATCAATACTTTAGCACCTAATGGTGCTGCCGTTCAAGCCACTTCTCAGCCTATCGCTTTGAGTGAGAATGTTAGATCTCAGATCTTCTCTCAGTCTGGCTTAACTGAGTTCTATGGTGTTGCCATCATGGAAGTATTGGAAATGGGTATCGGCAAGAGATTCAACAGCATCTTCGGTACTGTTGCAGGATCTACCGATTACTTAGACCATGGTTCTACCTCCGCATCCAGTGCTTTCACTGCTGCGAGCGAAGAAGTCATCATTGGTCTTGACCGTAGCCGTGACGCAATGGTTCGTGCTATTGCTGTTGATTCTGACACTGGTTCTGAATTCAACTTGGTGGCTGACGATCAGTTCTCTGCTAGACAGCAGCGCATTGGTTACTACGGAGCTTTGGAAGAGGGCCGCATGGTTCTCGATAACAGAGCTTTAGTTGGTTTAATCATGTAATTATACTGCTAAAATTCATTATGAATGCCTCGCCTCCATTTGGGGGCGAGGTTTTTTATTGAAAAACTCAAAGAAAAATTATTATATAAAAATATGGCTCAACGTAAAAAGAAAACTAAGCAAAAGATTACTAACCCTGATCAGCTTGAAAATTTTTCAAGCGGCAAGATAGAAGACGAAGCAATTCAAAAAACTAAAGAGCTAGAAGAGATGATGGGCATTAAGTCTGTAAACCATTTTGGAACTAATGATCCTGATGTTTTTGAGGAAAAAATGAGAGACTGTAACTTGGCAGATCTTCAAAGATTATGTCAGAAAGTTGGCATTTTTCCTAGTCACGATAAAGTTAGACTAAAAGAGCAGTTAAGGCAAGCATTCAGAAGAACAACAAAAGGCACTAGAAGCGTAGTTCTTCAGCAAGAAATGGACGTTATGAATCCTGATCATCCTGATCACGAAAAGATCAAAAAGCTTCTTTCAGATGGATTTTAAGTTGGTTAAATAGGGTTTAGCGGACGTTTAACCTATCTAGCAGGGATACTGTCAACCAACTAAATTTAAACATAAAAAAAGCCCCCCTTTCGGGGGGCTTTTACTTTACAATAATCGTTTACGTCGCAGGTGTAACACCGGCTACTAATTGGCTTAGCTTCTTCTCGCCTAACGGGTAAGACCTAATACATCTAAATAAGTTGTAACTACCATTCATGATCAAACCGTTTGTGGTATCATTTGCGCCACCAACTTGGAATGAAAATGTCAAATCAGCAGTTTGATTATCTCCAATAGCGTTAGAGATAGTTTGACTTTCTAATCTAGCCCCTTTGATTTGGAACTGAATATCAAAAGCGCCTGCTCCTGTTACAGCCGATCCAGTAGCTGGATTACAAGCATATAAGCTTAATGTCATATCTAAAGTTTGAGTATCACAAAGTTTATGGAATAAGTTTATTTTATTGTACTCAGAAACAATAGTGGACAAAGTGACCTCACCATTTAATGGTAAATCAACGACTCTTGCATATCCGAAAGTATTACCTAATCTACCTAATACTGTGCGGGACATTGGCATGCTTAACGTGAAGCTTTGAATATGAGCTTTACCGTCTCCTTCAGTAACAATTATTCCATCAGTAGAATTAGAAAGGGACAATGTGATATCTCCCGGGCGTAATGCAGAAGGTGTTCCATCTGTACCTGTAGTATTAATAGCAAGCGTATCATTAGCATTTTCTTCTCCTTGCATAATAAACTGAGGAACGCTACTTGCAGTGCTTGCATCACCTGTCGAATAACTGCCTTCAGATGTTACAGAAGGAACGAATCTAGCATAATGGTTAGAATTAGTAGGATCTGCTTGTGTTACAACACCACCTGATATTACGTCGTTTACGTTAATATTGAACGCTTCAACTGTGACGCTAGCAGTAGGGATTGCCCCTACAGCAGCTTCTACAGTGTAATCTGTAATAAAACCGTTGCCAATACCGATAACATTGAATACTCCGCTTGATTGAGTTTTATCTGCATCGTGTACATCAACACCTTCTTCACTGGTAAGGATGAAAAAATTGTTGCCTTGACTATCTTCAATTAACCCTGATAAAGCGCTAATTCCAGAGTAACAAACATCGCTTGAATTATAAAGAGCACTATCTCTAGAAGCTATTTTATTCGTAGGTATATTGAAACCCATTTTTCTTTCATTGGCACCATCAGTTAAATAATAACTGAAATCCAAACCGACAGTTGGAGATTCCATGGAAATAGAATCTAATCGTGCAAGTTTGCCAAATTCATTAATATCAGTTCTGTTGATAGTAAAATTGAAATTAGCATTTTGCACTCTTGAAATGGGCATTGTTAAAGATCTTAAATTGTAACTACTTGTAAGATCGCCTATACCTGAAATATTACTCCATGTTTCATTTGCGGTTACATCGTCACCACCATTACTTTCTTGAAGACAGCAACCAGTTGAACCGGGGGTAATAAACAGCGCCTCGCTTTGATAAATTATTCTGTTTCTTGCCATTTTATATTCTTTCTATTTTAAATTTTAAGACCTGTAAGAACCATCTATAGCTTTATTTTTACCTAATGGGTAAAATGGTAGCGTCCTAAATAGTGGGTAGCTTCCATACATAAATATACCGTTATTTTGATCTTTTGCTCCGCCAAGTTGGCAGCTAAAAGTCATATCGACAGTTTCGTTGTCTCCAATAGCGTTAGAAAAAGTTTCACTATCTAATCTAGCATTTTTAACTTCAAATTTAATTTTGCTAGATCCCGGTAAACCTGTAGAAGGATCACAATTGTATAAATCCAAGGTGAATGTGTGGGTTTGAGTGTGGCACAAATTATTGTACAAATTAAAGGCATTGTTTAATTCTGAAACAATTGCAGAAATAGAAACCTCAATATTTAAAGGTAAATCTATAACTCTAGCATAACCAAACGTATTCCCAAGTCTTTGTAAAACTGTTCTAGACATTGGTACAGAGATACTCATACTTTGAATGTGTGCAACTCCATCGCCTGCTAAATCTGTTATACCGTCATAAGCTCCAGATTGGCCAATGGTTAAAGTGATATCTCCGGGTCTTAATGCTGTTACGCTTCCAGTTCCAGAAACATTTAATGGTAGACCTACTGCCTCAGTGCCTTGAATGAAGTATTCTTGAGTTGAGTTGATAGAGCCATCACTAATATTAATCCAAGGAGAAATCGGTGATGTGCTAGCGTTACCTGATGCTCTGTCTTCTACTTTGATATTAAAAGCTTCAACGGTAACAGAAGCAGTAGGAATAGATCCAACCGCAGCTTCAACGGTGTAATCAGATATAAAACCGTTACCAATTGAAACAACATCGTATTCTGTAGCAGCATTAGCTGATGTTACTGAGTTAGCTTGAACATCTTTGCCTTCTTTGGTCACAAGGATAAAAAAGTTATTTCCTTGGGTATCCTCAATTAAACCAGATAGTGCGCTATATCCTGATAAAGCCAAATCGCCAGTACTATAAGGAGTACTTGTATCTGGTCTACCTCCATCGTAACCATCTAATGTAGATGTTGGTACATTAAACCCTAGTTTTCTTTCGTTACCTCCATCAGTTAGGTAATAATTGAAATCTAACCCAACAGTCGGGGATTCCATTGCTATAGAGTCTAATCGTGCTAACTTACCGAATTCATTGATATCTGTTCTATTAATCGTAAAATTAAAATTCGCAGATTGAATTCTTTCCAGCGGCATAGTTAAAGACCTTAATTTAGGTCCACTAGTGTAATTGGGACTTTCCCATTCTGTAATCCCAGTCCAAGAAGTATAACCATGATCATCTAATACGTTTGGGGTATCAGATGCACCGGCACCTCCTTTTTGCAAATGGTAGCCAGTTGAACTGGGGGAAACAAAAAGAGCTTCACTTTGATAAATTATTCTATTTCTTGCCATAATGTTTTAGGTGTTAAATTTACAATAATTTACAACTTTTGGTTAAATTTGAGAAATTTTATATTTATAATCTGGGGAACCGATACTTGTGAATTTCAAAATCTATAAACCCAACATACAAAGAAGGTTCTAAAACTTTTTTGATTCTATCCGAGAACTTCGATACCATAGTATTATCTATTAAGTATATATCGTTAGGATAATTACTTGCTAACCCTGTATAATTATATCCATTGGGATATTGAGACGTTTTGATATCACCATATTCGTTTAATGGAACTCCTGTAAATGGCACATTAGCAAATACTTCCTTGTTTGAATCATTGAATATAGAGAGTATACCGTCTAACTCGTACATATTTTCCGCAAATACCACAGCTTTGCCTTGAGCTATAGTGTTATCTTCGCCGCCTAAAGCGAAAGGTTGGTTGTTTAAGCTTTCTATGGATAAAAATGCAGCAGGCGTTACTTGATCGTAAGGTTTTATGTTTGTAAGTGTTCTAGTATACCTACTGTTGCTTTCGTATTTACCTTCTAATATTAGTTGTTCTTCGTTTTGATTAGATATGTAAGTATTAAAGTTTTTGACACTATAAGTGCCGCTAATATTTGTTCCAGTAGGAAACCCTTCGTCGAACATCACTCTTCCGTTATCATAATCTATAATTAAGCCACTTACGCCTCTTGTGTATTCTACGCCATCGCCACTGACAGACTCTATAACAACAGCACTATCGATAGATTTATCAGCGACAAACTGTTTGTAAGGACTGCCAAAAACAACTTTGTCGGGAAACCTTGTGTCAGAATAATAATAAAAATCGCTAGTAAACGTTTCGTAAGCTTCGCCTTTTCTCATTAAATATGAGTCGAACCATAAATAAAAACTGCTAAGTAGTTGGTGCTGAAAAACTGGTTTCATTTCGTGTATCTATCTTCTAAATTTTTTACGTTTTTGTAATATTCGTTTAGTAATTCACTTAAATAGCCTGTGTTTGTGAATTTACCTGACCTGATTTTTCTGTTAGCTTGTATACCTTCTCCAGACCTCGATTCTTCATGGTCAGATGTAATATACATGCCGAAGCCTGATAGCCCTGTTTCCATGGCTTTAACCCATGATCTTCCTCTTGCCCAAGGTAAAGGAGTAGCTTTATATATTTTATCTTTTGTTGGTACGTCTATTTTAACATCTGTATAACCATTTCTACTAACAATTTTAATTTCGTATTCCATCAGTATAGCTTTTAAAACTTTTATAGGTTTTTCGTCTTCATAAAAACCAATAAAACCAAACAAATTTGAATACCCTTTTAAAGTGCCGCTAAGATTGTATCCATTAGGACCCATATCTATTTCTCTTGATATAGGGTGATTTAAAAAACTTTGTATGAATTTATTGCGAACTGATCGCATAGCCTTTTCAGCTCTAGTTCTAACTGTCTTTTTCCACTCCGCTGTTAAATGCAATTTGTTAAGCTCCGGTATTACGTAGAGCTTCATCAAATCCCTTTTTCTATAAGTGATAGATGGCATTATTGAGATGATTTAACAAAGAATGTATAAAATTGAACATCAAATAAACCATGCCCACGAAAATCGCTATCGACAAAGTAAACGCCATTATCGAATTCTAATCTTAGGCAATCTTTAACTGTGCTATAATCAGCAGCTTTAATTTTAAGCCTTATCTTGCCTTCTTGCATTTTAATTTTTAATTGAGAGTCTGCTTCAGAATCTGAAAAATAATCTTCATCATAAGATTTGTTATACATAATTCTGGCATATATTTGCGCAGATTGAGGCGTATAAGTTATACTCGTTGTGGCCCCAGCATTTCCGTAAACTGAGTTGAAAGATGTACTTGGAGTAGAAATAGTTTCTTTAGCTCTTTTATAAACAGTAACCAGCCTAGCAAAAGTATCATGCTGATCATTCATTATGCTATTTAATGCGCTTTTTTCTGTTGATGTTAGTAAGCTTGACATACAAAAACATTATACACTTTTTAAAGTTTTTTTAGAAAATTGACACATTTTATTTAATATTTATAGTCATATGTTTAAGCAAATTTATTCATTCACAATTCAAAGCGAAAAAGAGGTTGAAAAGATCACCAAAGAAATCATGAAAAATGATGAAGGTGTTGAAGAGGAGGTCGAAGTCAAGAAAAAGGTCAAAGAAAAATACCCTATTGAATTCATTATCAAGAAGCCCTCTAGGAGACAATTAGAGGAAGCAGATACTGAATATTCGATTGCGATGAGCCAATCTATCAAAAAGGGTATTTTGACAAAAGCAATGTTGGCCAAAAAGTATGCTGATTCAGGCGGGGCATTGACAGAAAAAGATGCCCAAGAATTATTAGATAATTATAAGAAGCTTAGCGATTTAGAGCAAGAAGTTACAAGAATGGCTATCTCTGGATATGACGAAAAAGACACAGACCAAAAAGCCAAAGCTAAAAAAATCAATGATGAGTTAACTGTAGTTAAGCGTCAGATTGTAGATTTAGAAACTAATTACCAAACTATTTTTGCTCATACTGCAGATATCAAAGCTCAGCAAACTACAGTTTTGTGGTATTTGCTCAACCTCACTTACATTCAGTACGATTTAGGTGGGTCAACTAGCCCGAGTTTATATTTTACAGGTAAAACATTTGAAGACAAGTTGGATAATTACTATGAAAAAGATGAATCTTCTGACGAAATATTCAACAAGGTTATAAATAAACTTACCACAATTATTAGTTATTGGTACTACAGCGGAGATAATTTTGACGAAGCTCAAGTCGCTGCTTTGGTTAAATCTGACTTAGATGAACCAGAAGAGTGACATTAACTATAGAGAAATGTTTAGAGATATTGTTTTTGGTTATTCTGAAATAGAATTCCAAAATCAAATCTTGTACATTAAACATTTGTCTGTTTTTGATCAAATTCACATTGATGAATTGCGAAATAAATTTTTATCTGCCGCAAAAAAAAGAGGGATACCTACCGAAAAAGAGTATTTAGAATATCTTACAGAAAACAATATATGGACTTCTAAAGATGAAAGCGAATTAAAAGAAAAAACTAAATACTTAGAATCTTTAGAAACAACTAAAAAAGGTTTATATTTAACATCTGAAATAGACAACATCAATAAGCAAATATCTGATGCCGAAAAGGATGTAGCAAGCGTAAGGTATAAAAAACTGCAATTGATGACAGAAACTTGTGAGTCTTATGCGGACAAAAGAGTTTCTGAGCATTATGTATTTTTGTCTTTTTACAAAGAAAAAGATCTTATAAATAGGAAGTTTTGTCAAGAAGAAGTAGACGAGCTTTCAAAAAACGAAATGCTTGAGCTTGTCAATAAGTACAATTACAAATACGAAGTCTTTAATGATTTAAATATACAGAAACTAACTTTAGAAGAATTTTTCTCAATGTATAGGCCGTTTTGCGAAAGCATTAACGACTTTTACGATAAAAGTATATTTTTATTATCAACCCACCAGCTGAAGCTTATAGTTTATTCAAGAATGTTTAAAAACATTTTTGAAAATTATCCAAAGATACCTGATCAAATCAAAAAAGAACCCGATAAAATTATTGATTATGTCAATGCTCAAGATAAGGCGAAGAATACATTGAAGAATGTAGACAGAGAGGGGGCATCTACAATTGTTGGGGCAAAAGAGTCTGATTACGATAATTTGGGCGTAGGAGGAAATAAATCTCAATCATTATCAGACATGCTGAAAAGTCATGGAGGCAAAATGGACATGAAAGACCTCATGAAAGCGATGAATAAGTGATTTTTTTTGTAAAAAAAGTGTATATTGATTAAGAATATGGCGATTAATATACCTGCGAATATAAATCTTCAAGTTAGCGGTTCTAGACCGTTAGGAAAATTAACTGGAGATTTGAATCAGTTTGAAAGCTCGTTACGTGCTGCTAACGCCCGTGTATTAGCTTTCGGTGCCTCTACTGCTATCATTGCAGGTATCACTAAATCGTTTAAAGATTTAGCTGCTACCACCATTCAAGTTCAAAAATCTTTCACTGACATTAATCGTATTTTATCTGTAACAGATTCTACTTTTAATAAATTTGGGTCAGATATTTTCAGGATAGCAAAGCAAACTGCCACAGGTTTTGATGATGTAGCCAAGGCTGCTTTGGAATTTTCTCGTCAAGGTTTGAGTGTTGAAGAGGTGTCTAAAAGAACCGCTGACGCTTTAACTTTGGTTCGATTGACGGGTATAGACGCAGAAAAATCAGTGAGTCTTTTAACTGCCACAGTAAATGCTTTTAGTAATCTAGATACAACAAAAGCTCTTAATAAATTTGTGGCTGTAGAAACTAAGTTTGCTGTTTCTGCCGGTAACCTTATTGAAGGTTTGAGTCGAGTTGGTTCTGCTGCAACTGATGCAAAAGTGAGTTTTGATGAACTAAATGCTTTGATTACAGCGGTTCAACAAACAACCGGTAGAGGTGGTGCTGTAATTGGTAACGCTTTAAAAACTATATTTACTCGTTTGCAACGACAAAGCACACTAGAGCAATTAGAAAGGTTCAATATAGGTGTGCGAGATATCGAAGGTAATATTTTACCGGCTGTTAGAATATTAGAAAATTTTGCTAAAGCTTATGATGGTTTATCTGATTCAACTCAAGCTTATTTAAGAGAGCAAGTTGCTGGAGTTTTCCAAGCGAACAATCTTTCTGCTATACTTAAAGATTTAAATAAAGAGCAATCTATCACAGCTAAATCTTTAGAAGTTTCAAAGAATGCTACCAATGAAGCTGCTTTAGCTAATGAAAAATTAAACAGAAGTTTAAGCGCATTATTAGCGCAGTCTTCTACAGAGGTAGCGCAGTTACAAGCTAATATTGGCAAGGTAACTTTTGAGCCGCTTGCAAAAAGTGTCACAAAAATTTTCGTAGATAGTTTAGAGCAAATCAACAAAGTGATATCTACTCCTCAAAAAGATTTAGAATCAGCAGGCGAACAGTTTGGAGGTTTTTTGAGCAAAGGTATACTGAAAGGTTTGTCTAATTTATTATTACCTGCAACAGCTGGGATATTTACTGTTTTAGCCGTAGTCGCAAAAAGATTTTTAAAAGATTTGGCGGCGGCAGTGCCAGCATATTTAGGTTTAGAAACTCAAGCTGCTAAAAGGCTTCAACTAGAACAAAACATATTAAGAGTTTTGCAGCAGCAAAACGAACAAACCAAAAAAAACACAATGCTGTCCACTTTACCTGCCAATAAAAGGCAGGCTGCAGGAGTTACATCTATGGAATTAGGTGCTGAATCTGCTTCAGCTATGAAAGAGCAAAGGAGAATTCAGGACATACAGTCTAGAATTGCACTTGGTGGCGTTGGATCAAGCAAAGGTATGGTTTCAGCTTTTGGGAATGTAGCAGGTAGCTTGGTGGGTGGAGCTTTATCTATAGACCCTAAGGCTAGTGCATCGATGGTTGCTAAAGCAAACCAATTATCTTCTGCGTTAGCGGTTGGAGTAAAAGACCAACAAAAGTTCAATGCTCAAGTTAAACGTGTAGCTCAACAATACGGTGTTAACTATAATCAATTGTTAGGGCAAATAAGAAATGCGTCTAAAGTTAATTTAGCTGGGGTAGTATCTCAAGCAAACCCAAATTTCAAAAAAATACAAATTGAAGCTAGTAAGCTTGCTGGGTCAATAAATAGAGGTTCAATTCAAGCAGATGTAGCTGCTTTGGAAATGAAAGAATTTGCTATAAGTTTAGGTATGAGTAGTGCGCAAGCTACTAAAATAGCAAACAGAATGCTTTTGATGTCTCAACAAGCGGATCAGGCCGCTAAAGGAGGCTTTTTTACAAGATTAAGTAGAAGAATGGGGGGAATGGGGGGGAGGCTTGGGTTGGGGCTTGCAACAGGCCTACCAATGGTCGCTGGATTAGCTGAGCAGGCTATTTTTAGTGATACGCCTAGAAGCAAACTAAGCGGAGGTGAGAGAATTTTTAAATCAGGACTAGCTAATGTCTCCAGTTATGCAAGCGTGGGCGGGACGGCAGGCTTTATTATGGGTGGGCCTGCTGGGGCGGCAGCAGGTGCGGCAGCTGGAGCTATAGCAGGATTAGCGCAAGCTGCATTGAATGCTAATTTAAGTTTAGATGAATTAGCTGAAGTAACAGAAGAGTATGCTAACAAAACCAAAGAAGATACTAGCTTAGCTAACCAGTATATAGAAGCAGTCAGAAAATTGAATGATCCGGCTTTAAGTGGGCAAGCCAGATTGGAGGCTCAAAAGAAATTTCAAGAAGTTTTAGAAAAAGTTAGTAAAAGCGATTTGCCTGAAAGATTTAAATCAGCAGGCAGGAATGTAACCGAGCTAGCTAGTTCGCTTAAGCTTTATGAAAAAGAACGTCGTAGAGGAGAAGTAATTCGGGGATTAGGAACCAAAGGAGCTCAACTTCAATTACTACAAAGAGGTTTTACATCTGCTGCGGGAGCTCCTACAGGAGGATCTGCAGCAATAACCAGTGCAGAGGCTTATAAATTTTTCGATAAAGAAACTATTGCGTCAATAACTCCGGCATTTGGAGAATTTTTTGGTTACTTTGCTGACGCAGCAGGTAAAATATCTCCAGAAACTGCGCAAAAATTAAATAAAATAGTAAAAGATAATAGTGGCGGACTTTTTGGTTTTGATGAGGAAGGTTTAGCCAAGGATTTGCAGAGCGCTTTCCCAGATACGATTGGGCTTGGAGATATTGAGATATTAAGTGAACAGTTTAAGAAATTTGGAAACGAAGAATTAATAAAGTTGTTTGAAATGTCAACTAGTATTGTTGAAGAGTATTATGAGCTTCTTAATGGAGAAGTGGAAGTTGAGGAACTCGAAAGAAGCTTAATCAGAACTAAGCAAAGATTAACAAATATAACAAGGCAAAAGGGCGCAACCTCTTTTGATCAAAAAATTAGAGATAGTTACGATCAATTGTTGTCCAGTATACAAGATCAAATATCTACAGATTTAAAATTAACTGCTGAGCAACTTGTAAGGAGACGTTTCGGAAATCAATTAGCGCAATTAGGTCAAACTAGATCACAAGCAGAAGCTGCATTTAGTCTTAAAAATATAAGCGGATTGCAAACCGCTTTTGATCAAGCAAAATTTACTCAAAGTGATCCGGCATTGCAAGCTTATGAACGTGCTATGGCAGATTTTGTGTTGAATCCTGATCAAGCATTAGCAGATTTAAGAAGCGATATATCTAAAGGCATTTTTCAGGGTGAAGATATAGATAAACTTCAGAATTATGTCGCAGATTTATCTGAAACAAGAAGGCAAGAATTAGTAAACCTTCAATACGAAGAAAATGTTTTAAGAGCTAGGCAAGAAATCGAACTACAGCGAGCAAAAAACACTGACAAGCTTGCTACTTTAGGCTTCCTTGAGCGTTCCGGTCAATTTCAAGCACGAATAAATCAAGTAGGAACTATTAGGCCAATGCAAAGAGAGCTGGCTAACCTTGAATCTCAAAGAGGTCTTATTAGCAGTTCTCCATTTTTAAATGCTGCAGAAAAGTTTGAACAAACTCAAAAATTAGATGCAGATATATTTAAAAAGCAAAGAGAAATTGAGGCAGCTAGGCAAAAGTTTGAATTGGATATGTTTGATGCTCAAAAATCTTTCGAAAGAGAAAGATTGAGTACCGAATTATCATTAGCTGATGCGCAGGTAAGAGCTCAAGGCATTTTAACTCAAGCTTTAAATAATTTAGCCGAAGTCATAGCTAACCCAGCTTCTATTATTGAGCAAGCCAAAAAGAACGTATTAAACGATAGATATGAAAGATACAAGTCTGACTTTGAAGGAACAAAAGATGTTGATAAGAGAAGAGCCCTGACTAAATCTTTCAAAGAGGATCAAAAATTAATAAATGATAGATACTCTCAGCTTCAAGAAACAACCGGATATTCTCCAAATAAAACAGGGTCAACAAGCGTAAGCGCTTTTCGAGGTGTGTCTGATAGTTTAAGCCAAGTTTCTGTAGAAATGAGTAGGCTGCAAATTTTAACAGATCAAGAAAGGGAGCTGATTGTAAAAACTTTTGGTGAAGACGGCATAGACGCTTTAAATAACTTTAAAGAAAAACAAAAAGCAGCGCAACAAGAATTTGAAAATGTGCGTGGAGCAGGATCTTTTACGAGAGGCCTTGAAAAAGGTTTTAATAATATAACTGATGATGTAGACACTTTTAGATTTACTTTAGGGGAAGAAATTCCAGATATGTTTGCAAATAATATGGCAAACGCTCTTAATCAAGCAATGGATGGGGCCGAAGATTTAGGTGATGCTTTAAGAGGGGCTGCGATTGGATTTTTGACAGAAATAAGAAATCAATTAACAGCGAATGCTGTAAAAGGTTTAATAAGTGGGACACAAGGATTATTTAGCTCAGACTATAGCGGCATAACTGCAAGCAAAGAACAAAGAGGAGGTTTTATTCATGCTCAAAATGGTATGTACATATCTGGCAACAGATACGGTGACCGTAATCCGGCGTTACTTGAAGATGGAGAATATGTATTAAATAGAAATGCTGTTCGTGCTTTAGGTGGGCCAAATTCTATAGATCAACTTAATTTTGGAATGGCTCCGAGATTTCAGTCAGGAGGATCAGCATTTATCAATGAACCGATGGGTAGTTCAAGATTAAGCGGGTTATTTTATGCTTCTGATGATCCTGCATTGCAAGAAGCTAGAGACGCTGCTAGAGCTAGATACGAAGAAAGGCAACGAAAAAAAGCGGAAAGCAAAGCGTTAAGAAACGCTTTTATAAGTGCTTTAGCTATGGGCGCATTTAGCGGCGTATCAGGATATATACAAGATCAAGGGGGTCTTGGAGAAATGTTCAAAAATAAGGGCTCAGGTGCAGATCCCGGTGGAGAATTAGAAATACAAAAAGGTGGGTACATAAATAGCGGCGCACGAAATATAGATTCTATTCCTGCTTTTATGGCTGGAGGAGAGTTTGTGATGAACAATAAAGCTGTTCGTAAATATGGATTAGGTTTTATGAGCAGGCTGAACGGGGGATACATTCCTACTTATCAATCTGGGGGATCGGTCGCTGAATCTCCGGCTCCCACTTTAAACGCCATGGGCGGAGGAAGCACTAATAACATCAACATTAGTGTTAATATGGGTGGATCACAGTCTGGTGAAGCGTCTAGCGGTTCATTAGGAAACGGTCAAGATGGAGGAGATGATACTTCAAATGCAGAAGAGTTGTCCAAGAGAATTGAGGCCGCAGTAGTTAAAGTTATACAAAAAGAACAAAGAGTTGGCGGCTTGTTAACAGAAGGCGGCAGAAAGAATAACTAATCATGTCAAAAAACGCATCACCAAGTTACGAGCACATTTTTTATGTTAATGGCACTGGAATCTCTGGTATAAGAGATTTAGATATTAGTTACAGTGTTTCTCGTAACCCTATTAGTGCATTGGGCATTGGTCATGTACAACCTAGTTTGTCTGATGCTATACAAGGCGAAGTTAGTTTTACTAGAGATTTAATTTATGAAGACCCGCTCTTCACCTTGACGGGCGATCAAATGGTGAATGGCACGTTGATTTATGCTTCAGATTTAGAAGAATCAAATGGTCAAGTTATAGGTTTTACTTCGGGTTATTTAACTAGTTATACAACAAGGGCAACTGTTGGAGATGTACCTACAACACAATGTAGTTTTGCGGTTTTTGGTCAATTAGGAAGCGGCGTAAGAAAAGGTGAATTAGATTATTCAGGTATTCATCCTTTATCTTCTATAAAGTTTATTAACCAAGGTTCTATAGTACTCAACGTAGACCAAAGTGAAACTAATAGAATAATGTCTTATGATCAACAATATACAATGGAGAGAATTCCTATATATGATCTAAGAGAAAAAACAAGCCAAAACTATTATGCTCCAACTCAAGTAATAAGTAAAACACCTGTTTCTGTGACGACAAATTTTGTTGTGGAAGTAGATAATTTTAAAACGGCGAACATGATAGATAACACCAGAAGCGGTGTTTACAGAAACTTGGATTTATATGTAAGGCAAGTAGATAGATCAGACGAAGGATTGCAAGACGAAACAGAAGCTTTTTTAAGAGACGAAAACAATGAAATTCTAGAAGACGCAGGAAGAGTCACTGTTTTTTCATTCGATCCTATTTCAGGAAATTTAATATCAGAAAGTGTAACTACTTCTATAGATGGAGTGTTAACTGTAGCTTTAGGATTTCAAAACTATTTAAAATAATGGGAAAAATACTTTCATACGGCAATTTAGGTGCACCAGCTGCTGCTGGAGATGTGTTGTTTATAGGAGACATATCAACAAGCGCCAGTAACCCTGAGATAAAATTTGTCATAACAAATGACCTATTTAGGCGGTCTAATATTTGGGCTGCAGATGGTAACGGGTTAAGCTTGTATGATGACGGATCAACTTTAGGTGTTTTTATAAAAGACGGGGGTTATGTGGGAGTAGGTACTAATGCTCCCACAGCCCCTTTGCATGTTTACGAAACTGCTGCAAACTCTGTTTTAAAATTAGAAACTTCTGCTGACAGTTACGATTCTTATATTGATTTTATTCAAGCTGGTACGAGTAAATTTAACATAGGTTTTGATGATACAAATGATCAGCTTGTTATCACAAGGGCTATTGGTAGTAATACTGATATTGTAGTAGCTAGCAATGGTAATGTTGGAGTCGGAACAACAACTAGCTCTAGCACTTTAAATGTGTTAACAGACCTCAGGGTTGATTCTACTGCTGACATTATAATCGACGCAAGCAAAAAAGAAATTAGGGTAGATGATGGTGATTTAAAATTAATGGAGTATGGAGGCGGCACTTCTACTAATAAATCTACTGGAGGTGTGGAAATTTTTGGGAATGGAGGATCTTCCCCTTTATTTTATGCTAAAGTTGCTTCAACAACTGATGATACTCAAAATTTTGTGGGTATAGGTACAAATGCTCCTGATGCAAAGCTTCATGTAAAAGATGCTAGCGCAAATGTACTTCATTTAGAAACTACCACAAACACTAACCCTTATTTAAAATTAACTGGTAAATCAGGAGGCACTGCTTTTAGCAGTTATATATCTAGCTCTATAAACATAGTAGGTATAGGAGGATCGAATTCTGCTGGAACAGGGACTTTAAATATAAGCAGGGCAAGCGGAACAGAAGGTTATGTTCATATTGGTGGCACTTCATTCAGCCATAAATTTGCAGTTACCGATTCTGCAACTGGTGGATCTCCAACTGTAGCATCTTTAACATCTAATAATAGTACTGGGACTGTATTAAGAATAAGAAATGGATATAGTACTTTGGGTGATGGGGCAAGAAGTATAACAGCTTATACTATATTCAATGGAACAAATCAAATTATAAATTGGATTAATGGCTATTTTCAAAACGGAGGATCCCGTTATTACGGCATACATTATAATGACGCTGGTGTAGGCGGAGATTCCTCGCTTAATTTTCAAAGTACATTAAATCAAAATTTATTTTATATAAATACTTCTGGTGCAGCTAATTTAGGTGGAGCTATACATACCCATAATTTATCTAGTTCGACTTCTGGTCATAATACAGGAAGATTTGTTCAAGCTTATCATTTAAGAGTTTATCTGAATGGTACAGAAAATCAGCTTTTTGGGGGGTTTGGGCCTCCGATGAGGGCTGGAGGTCGTACTTATTTAGGAACGTATAATCATCAAAGTACTTCTGTAGCTAATGTCACAGCAACGAGTATAGCCCCATTCGCAGGCAAACTAATAAAAGCTTTTGTTTCGGGGGGGAACGTTAATGCTCAGTATGATGAACCTATAAGTGTTAGTACAAGTTTGTTTTTTAATGTTACAGCGTCAGGTGGAACTCTTCCAGCTATAAGCGACGATAGACTAATAAGCACAAACAGTGCAAATATTACTTTTTCGGGTGGAACTATAAAGTCAAATACTCCTTTAGCGATAGAAGAAGGCGGAACTTATGAATGGGATACTTCTACTGGTGGAACTTTAGAATTTGATGAAAAATCTTTAATTATGCTAGCGATAAAAGCTGGCGGTAGTATTCCTCAAAGTTGTATAAATCTTACTTTAATATACGAATTTAAAGTCACATAATGGCAACAAAATTCATAAAATATGAAAATGCGTTATTAAAAATTGCTAATCAAACCATATTAGCAAACCAAGCTACTATTGGTGTCGAAGCTTCTTTGCAACCTATTACAAACGTTACCGGTTCTACAATTAGGTATGCCCCAGCTGCGCCAATAAAAGGAACTTTATCTTTTACTCATTATTGTACAGGCAGTTTTCATGATTTTTTAAACCCTATAACAGCTATAGAGCACACCGGAGAACCTTTGAACGGGAGTTTAGGCGGTGTACAGTTCGCCAGCGGATATGTTAGATCTTTAAGTTTTGATGTTCAGCCTTTTCAGCCTATTGTTTTTCAGTCACAAATAGATATATACGGCGAATTGACTCAACTATCTGATGATGGTGACGAAGACTTGGATAGAAAAAATCTACCTGTTATTCCTGAGGACACATTAATAGGTCATGGTTTGCGTTCTTATTTGGCTGGAGATGATTTAGGAGTAAACAAAAAAGTTAGTTTTTCATATAGCGCTTCTGCAGATAGAAATCCTGTAGTTACCATACCAAATGAATTACCTTACAGAGTAACTAAAGAAAATGTTATGATTAGCATGTCTGTTGAAGGCGAAGACTTTGGTGACATATTAAAAGTGACAGGTAATCAAGCTGGAGTAGAAATACAAGTGTACGATGTTTATGGCGATTCAGCCATAACACAGTTTGGTTGCACAGGTCAAATATACAGAAATAACTTATCTGCAACTGCGGGTGGTTATATCCAAGGAGGCTTATCTTTGAGTCAAGAATTTTTAACCGGAAAAGCTGAAGTATGATAATAAATTCGGGTATTAATAATATTAATGTTTCAGCTTTTGAACTTGGGAATAATTATTCTATGTTTGATGTTGTGTATTATAGTGGTTTTACTGATGGTGGTAGCGAAAATTATGCAACACAAAGTCAGTCTGGTCATTATTATTATACAGGTGCTGCGGCAACATCTAGCGCATCAAATACTCCGCCAAGTGCAAATTCTCCTTGGACTCAGAAGTTCTTTTTTGAATCTTCATATGGATCTTCGGTTTCGTATAAAAACTCTTCATATGACAATAATTTCGGAGACGGATATTATAGTTATTTAAGCAAAAGCGAAAACAGTTTAAAGGCTGCGTTTTCAGTTCAACTAAGTAAAAGGTCAGATAAAGAAGCAAAAGCTGCTGTTCATTTATTAGAAGATTCTTTTAACAAAGGACCAAAGCCAAGTGGAGGATACACAGGTATATATTGGACCCCTTTTTCGCCTTATGACAAAGAACACGAATTTTACATAGAAAATATAGAGAATCAATTAGAATACCCAAATGTAAATAATATATCTACAGTTTTTTACGATGAAACTCAAAGCACTACAGATTGGCAAGATTTCTTTATTCCATTTAAGAACACTCAAGGATTTTTCAAAATAGGAGAAGATTATTCAAGAGATGATATTGTTTATGCAAGCGGATCTAGTTATACAAATTACACAAGCGGTTGGTATTATTACACAGGTTTAGATACTACAGCTGCAAGCGCTTCAAATGGGCCAGCTGCAAATGATTCTTTATGGGTTAAAGATACTTTTTATTTCGACATAAACAAAGGTATACAATTCAAAGAAGCGCCAAGATTTTACAAACAGAACTTCCCAAATGAATTTTATATAAGAGTTGATGATGGAATTAATAAAAGCTTACTGTTCTTAAATTTTATTTTGCGGGGTAGGTCAGACAAAGAAGCCAAATCTATTTTGCATTTTTTGGAAAAACATAGAGGAAAAGATCAATTTAGATTTACGCCACCAGCTCCTTATAATCAAGATAAAGTGTTTGTATGTCCTGAGTGGAGCCATACTTTGAATTTTAAAGATAACAATGATATTAGTGTAAAATTTATAGAACAACCGATTGATTATATAACAAGGCAAGTTACTTTTAAAAGTTTAATTACTATAGATCCCTATATAAGAGAAAGATAATATGGCACTCCCAAGCACAGTAACAAGTAGGGCTGAAGGCAATGAATTTGTTGCAACTACAGGTATGGAAATATCTGTTCAAACTGGGTTTGCCATAAGAACAGGATTTTACTTAACTAATAGTGGAAGCTATGGAGTTGATGTGACCATGGTCACAAACAATACAGAATTAGCTTTTGATTTCATTTCTGGAGTGCAATCTGAAATTAGTTTGCCTGCAGGGTCTACAAGATTAATACCTTTTGATTTTTATGGACTCAAAGATGTTAGTGGGCCAGTGGCAGGATCTACGGGGCCTGCTGGAACTGGCGCTTATACTGTTTCTCCTGTTTTAACGGTAAGATCGAAAATTAACAATCAAACTGACCCTGAAGGAACTATTAGGGTTAGAATCACAGGTTATGTTACTGGAGCAATAAACAGGTCAGCGGTAGTTGGACCTCAACCTGATATCGCACCCCAACATCCAAGCGGGTTTTTAGTGCTAACTGGGAAATTATCTGATGGAGGTAAACCTTATAATCAGCTTCAATGGAAAAATCCTTCTACTGGATATTACTTTGAAGAATATCAATTGCAATATTCTGATACAAATACTCAGTCTGCATCTTGGGCAGATGTCAGTTCTGCATCTTTAAGTTTTGACAGAAAGTATGAAATCAATGGCGAATCACTAACTAATATTACTGTCGGATCAGATAGTATAGATTCTTATTATTATGGCACCCCCACGGGATTAGTTGGAAACGAAGATTATCTTGATCAGAATTTATCATTTGATTCGGACTATTATTATAGAATAAGAGGCGTTCATTATGGTTTAGATCAATCAACAGTAATGACTACCACTGATTGGGTTTATGGTTACGCTGTAAATGATTTATCTTACGATGGTTTAAATAACGATATATTGACAGGTTTAGTCACAGGATCTTCTACGTTGCCAAGTGATAATAGTGTAGATCCTTCTACAATTCTAAATGCTAAAACTGCGAAAAAACAAGCTATGATTACTTATCTTAAAGATGGAGAATCAGATATCAATATAAACTCTAAATTCAACAGTGAACTAACCGAAAGAAACATTAGTTTGCAGGATTTTACTGATAATTTTTCAGGATACCACGTAGTAGTTCCAGTAGGTTATGCTGTGGGATCAAAAACAGTTGGAAAAGCCGCTATTGAAACTGGTGATCGAATTTTAGATTCAAATAGTTCTGAAGTCAAAGTTTTATTAAAATTACAGTCAAATAGTTTAGTGGCAGGTCGAGGTGGAGATGGTGGAGATGGCGGTTGGATTCGTGGGGAATTAAGGTCACAGATGACAAGTGCACGAACTACAAAAGTTATTGTTGTGTACACAGGAACGCAACCATCTACAGAAGGTAGAAATGGTGATGCAGCCATAAAGATAACAAATTCCGATATAACAGAGTTTAAGATTTTTGCGCACTATAGTTCAAAAATTTACGGCGGCGGCGGAGGAGGTGCTGGAGGAGACACGACTTGGTTCACTAATCCGGTTTTAGCGAGATCAGTTGGTATAAATAATAGGATTCAGATAACTGGCGGGGCTAACGGACAGGTATTAAGTGTTACAGAAAATGAAAATCGAAGAAATGAGCAAACTTATGTCTTTTCAGTAAAAGATATAGTAGGTGTTACTATGGCTGGAATCGGGGGAGGAGGGCAAGGTTTTACTTCAAAAGGAGGATTGAATATTTATAGAAATTTACTGCATATACAAGGAAATGGAAGTCTAGAAGGCCCGGGAGCTGGCACAGAGAGAAGTTATCAGCAAAAAATAGGCCAAGGTGGTACAGGTGGGGTGTTTGGGGCCATAGGGGACAGATTGCAGAGCGAAGACGCTTTGAGTATAGAATCAAACAGAAATTACAGATCAAATGCAAGGTTACCCGGACTTGCTGGTTATGCAATAGATGCTCAATCAGCAAATTATACTACATATCAATCTGCCAACTTCAGATCGAACTTATTTTACATTACTAAGCCTGCTGCTAGCTCTGACGTATCCAGTATAAATGGTTTTTTTGCTAGGTGGACAGCAGATCAAAAAGCTTATAATGCGGGAACAACTCAAGCGACAGATAATCAAACAGTAGAAAAATGGGAGGCAGTCGAGTATGCAAGCGCTTTAAGTTCTACTATTCCTTATTTAGAGCAAACAACAAACAGTCGCAAGCCTTACTTTAGAAACAGCACAAGTCGAGCAGACACAAAATATTTCGGTCAAAAGGCTCATATAGGTTTTGCTGGAAATTTAAAACATATGCGATTTTATAATGTTGTGGACGAAGATGCTAACGACACATATTTTAGGTCAAACATGCCCGGTTTTGAAGTTTTTTACAATTTAATACCTAGAACAGATGGTTTTGATTATAGGCAGTTCAATGCAAATGGCCATTATCCTTTAACATTTAAATTGCATCAATGGGGTAAAAACAATAACACTTCAAAAATGTATACGAGAGATTTAAAAGTTGTAGAATCTATGGGTTTAGAAGACAATAGATTCACATTTAAAGATCAGTTTTGGGGTGGTGAGGGTGGGTTTTTAAACCCGTCTTCGTCTTTTGTGTACAATGTATCCGTAAAAAAAATCAACTCCAACAGATTTGTACATGAAGTTTATTCTGGTACAGAATTGCAATCGTCAAACACAATAATCAATAGAGAACTTTACTTTAATAGCGATAATACTGCTTATTTAGGAGATCAAGTGCAAGCTGGAGATGGAGCAAGTTTTTGTATATCTGATATAATATTATTTAACAAAGCTCTATCAGACTCTGAAAGACAAGCGGTTAACACATTTTTAGTAAATAAGAATAGAGTATTTTATACTGCAACTGTAACCGATATTACCGGAACCAACTATACGAATACGCTTAATAAGCAGTCATCTCAAATCCCGACGAACACTTTGCTGATGAATAACGGTATGGCTGGTTATATTATAACACCTGAAAGCCCTTAACTTTAAAAGTAAATAATATTTTAATATGGCAACTCAAGACCACAATGAATCATTGTTAGATTTATTACCTGACACGATTATAGAATTATATGAAATGGATCTAGGTGAACAAGATGGGATATACAGGTTTCATCCGGGCGTAATAAGCGGAGAGGTTTTATTTTTTGATTCTTTTCCATACTATCCGCTGCCTGTTCAAGCTTCAGAGTTCGATAAAAGAGCTGACGGGCAAATGCCAAGGCCATCTTTAGTTTTGGCAAATGTAGATGGTTTTATTACCGATGTTTTAAAAGGAAGGCAGGATTTAGTGGGGAACAATTTTACAAGAAAAAGGGTGTTTTTAAAATTTTTAGACAACTCGAATTTTCCAAATAATTTTAATCCTTTTGGTGTACCTAACTCAGAATCAAGGTTTGATGATGAATTTTATGTCGTAAATAAAAAAATAACAGAGAATAAGTTTTTTATAGAATTCGAACTAGTTTCGCCTTTAGAATTTGAAAATGTAAAATTACCAGCTAGAATAATGATAGCTAATTATTGCCCTTGGAAGTATCGAGGAATAGGCTGCAAATATGGCCAGCTTTCTGATTTTAATAATCAGGTTATTAGCAATGAGAATGTATCAAATAAAACTCCGTCTACGGTTTTTACTTCAGGGGGTTCAGAGTTAGGAAATTTAGGTTTGCCCGTATCAGACGAAAACGATAAAATGTTTTTTGAAAAAGAAGGTTATGATTTGAAGGCGTTAACTTGGAGAGGGGATTATGATAAAACAGTTTCAAATTATGTTAAGGGAGATATCGTAAGAATCAAAAGTAAATTCAACAATTTGGCAAAAATGAATTTATCTGATCCTGAACAAAATTTACAGGATGATCCTGACACTTTTTTTGTTTGTATTAAAGATGCTCCCGCTGATCAAGACCCACGGTATGAGCAAATTTATTGGGCTCAAGACCAATGCTCTAAAAAATTAACAGGTTGCCAAAATAGATTTTCATTCTATGGACAGTATAGAAAAGGTTTACCGTTTGGCGGATTTCCATCAATTGAGTCTTACAGATTTCGTTGATTCGTGTTTAGAAATACAAAACTATTGTAGGTTAAGCAGTAATGAAAAATGCGGTATCACAACTAACATTAAAACGCACATCGTAAAAAATTACTCTCAAGCTCAAAAAACCTTTTTTTATATAGATCCAAGCGAATATTACAGTATTTATTGCAAAGAAAATGTGCAATTTATTTGGCATTCCCACCCTATAGGCGATGCTAATCCAAGCCCTGTTGATATAGAAATATCTAACGAACACCAATATAATTCTATTATTTTTTCTAAAGAAAATAAAAATTTTTCTTTATACAGGTTTGATTTGCCTTCTGTAGTTTATTTTTATGTTTAATTGTGTATAATATTGTGAATGACAGAAGTTCACATAGAAGGAAGATTGGGGAAAATTGTTGGATCGTACCATCGATTAAGTTGCTCTAATCTTAGGGAGGTTTTAGCAGCTATTGAATGCAATACTGGTAAATTAAGAAAATATTTACAATTTAACAAAAAAAGGTATTTTTCTATTTTTGTAGACGGTAAGCATGTAGATGGTTCTTTTTTGGGCGAAACAAAAGTAGCAGGGAAAAAAATAGTAATATTACCGATTATTATGGGGGCGATTGGTTTTACTATAGCTTTTAAAATAGGCCTAACAACAACTGTGGCAGGGGCTACGAAATTAACTGCGGTTGGAATGATAGTTGGATCTGTTATAACTGCTGCCGTTTCTTTTGGTATAAGTATGATCATATCTAAAATGCTTGCTCCTGATGATCCAGAAATCATAAATACGACTTCTTTTGTTTTCAGTAAAGCTGAAAATGTTGCAGCCCAAGGTCAACCCGTTCCTGTAGGGTATGGAAGGCTCAGGGTTGGTGGTAGTGTTATATCGGTTAATATTTTTAATGTGGATAAAGAAAAATTTGATTCTGCAACTTTTTATAACGTATTCGCTGATAATATTGTTACAACTCTTGAGGGAAGCCCAGATGGCGGGGCAGCAACAGAAGAAGAAGAGTTTAAAGGTTAAATTATTATGGCTTTTATAAATCTAATAAATCAAAAATCTAGATATAAGTATTCTGATTGGTCTTTTGAGGGGGATTTTTACCAATCTTATGTTAATTTGTGGAAAAAATTAACAATTAAAACCGTTTGTCCAAACGTTAATGATGGTAACAAAGGAAGATTGGAGTCAGTTTCAGCTTATCAAGTAGTAGATTTAGTAAGTGAAGGACCTATAAAAGGGTTTTGTGATAGGTTAGGTCAAGACATAATAACTACAAATAATTCTTCAAGCAACGAAGACATTTTTAAAGGGGTTTATTTAAATGATGTTCCTGTTAAAAATACGCCTTCTGACACGTTAAATTATGCAAGGACTTTTGTTGATTATAGGGTAGGGACCCATAATCAAGACCCTTTAACTCAATTTGAAAACAGTACTTTAAGTTTTAGGAATAATTATCAAAGTTTCAGTTATAACACGAAAATACC
>Ga0181577_10000600_pt1 | contig 29348 bp, 20 predicted proteins | sample 101ome_21_FD_132468 | JGI IMG/M metagenome (GOLD analysis project Ga0181577, IMG submission 132468) | Coastal salt marsh microbial communities from the Groves Creek Marsh, Skidaway Island, Georgia - 101413BT metaG (megahit assembly) | ecosystem: Environmental > Aquatic > Marine > Intertidal...
GAGGGTGCGTGGGGAGTCGGGACCCACCGACGACGCGCACGACGAGGAGGATCGATATGGATGGAACGATGGGACGATGGGACGATGGAATGAATGAGTGATGGAATGATGGCGACGGAGGTGCGACAGAGCGGTGCGGTGTGCGCGACGGTGTGTGTCGGTGCGTGTGCGTGTGTGCGCGACGGTGTGCGTCGGTGTGCGTCGGTGTGCGTCGGTGTGCGTCGGTGTGCGGACGGCGCGGATGATGACGACGGGGACGCGGGCGTCGATGATGATGATGACGACGACGGGGACGACGACGACGACGACGGCGGTGCGACGACGCGGAGGAGGGAATCGGGCGCGAGACGGTGACGCGCGACGAGGACGAGGACGATGCGGTGGGGCGATCGTCGCGCGGGTGGGGCGGTGGACGGCGGATGAGAGGGACGCGGACGCCGACGCGGGGACGACGACGACGACGACGACGACGACGCGGGCGGCGGCGGCGGCGCTGGCGGTGGTGATGGCGGTGACGAGTCCGTTCGCGGTGGGGGTGAACGACGCGCGGGCGGGGGTGTCGGCGGCGAAACAGGCGGAGATGCAGGAGACGGGGGCGTGCCTGTTGCAAAACTGCGGCCGCGAGCTCGCGGCGTGCGTGACGGATGAAAAGTGTTTAGAGGATTTGGTGTGCCTGCAGGGATGTTTCGGGAAGGAGGACGAGGGTGATTGTCAGATTCGATGCGGAGATTTGTACGCGTCGCAGGCGGTGGCGACGTTCAACACGTGCGCGGTGACGGAGAAGTCGTGCGTGGCGCAACGCAAGGATGACGGCAAGTATCCGGTGCCGCCGTTCGACGCGCTCGCGGATGGGTTCACCATCGACACCATGGTGAAGGAGAAGCGTTGGTACATCGTCGCCGGTTTGAATAAGGATTTTGACGTCTTCGACTGTCAAGAGCACTTTTTCGACAAGGGGGAGGACGGAAAGATGTACATTAAGATTAACTGGCGCGTCAACAGACCCAACGGCCAATTCTACGAACGCAACGACGTTCAGCGCTTTTACCAAGAACCGGACGGCAAGGCCATCTTGCACAACAACGGAAACGTGATGTTGCACTATCAAGACGATTGGTACATTCCGGCGTACAAAGAGGGGGAGTGGGTGTACATTTACTACCGAGGAACCAACGACGCGTGGGACGGATACGGCGGCGCCACCGTGTACGCGACGACGCCCGATCTGAAACCGGAGTGGATTCCCGATCTCGAGGCGGCGTCCAAGAAGGTGGGCGTCAACTGGAACGATTTCGTCATCACCGATAACTCGTGCAAACCGGCGCCCGAACTCAAAATCACCGCGCCAAAGGATTTAGACACGCTCGCCGACGACGCCGCCGTCGTGGAAAAGGATTTGGAAAAAGAAGTGCAACTCGTCGAACGCACGGTCGAGGACGACGTTCGCAAGGTTGAAAGCTTTTTCGGTCAAGAACTCAACACGTTGGAGGAGAAGATCGAACAACTCGAGCGCGGACTCGTCAATTCCGGTCCCGGTCGTCCCGCCGGATTCGTCACCGAGGACCGAAAGCGGTCCGCGATGAATTCGCGAGAGCGTCGTCAATTCGATCGTTTCTCCCGACGTCTCGACCGCATACAAGAAGATTTCCGCCAAGACGCCGATCTCGACGTCAACTAGACGACGACGTCGGAGGCACCGCGCGAAACACACCACGCGCCGCGAGAGACGGGAGACGGTCTGAAATGAAATGAAATGAAATAAGATGTGCGATGTTTCACTCACGCCTCGCGCCCGCGACGACACTCTTCCGCTCGCAAGTTCGCACGCGAACGAACGAACGAACGCGCGGCTCCGTACGCACGTCCACCCACCGCACGGACGCCACCTCGAACGCGCGCGCCGACGTCCCTCGAGTCGTCTCGACGCGTACACACGACCACCGTCGACGTCACCCACGATGTCAACCTCTTCCACCGCCGCCTTGGCCACCGCGAGAGCGTGCATCTCGCGCGCGTCGCCCGTAGCGCGCAGACGACCGATCGCGTCTCGTCGCGCGTCGTGCGCGTCGCGCGTCGTGCGCGTCGACGCCGGGACGACGAGCATTCAATTCGTCAAGGGTCAAAACGAAACCAGCGTCCCGGAGGTGCGACTCACGCGAAGCAAAGACGGCACGAACGGTACCGCTTTTTTCATCTTTGCCGAACCGGACGTGTTTGAAAACGGCCAGGGTGACATCACGGGCATGTTCTTGAACGACGAGGAGGGCGAGATGAGCACGGTCGACGTCAACGCCAAGTTTATCAACGGGAAACCGAGCGGCATCGAGGCGAGGTACGTGATGAAGACGGAGAGCGAGTGGAACAGATTCATGCGATTCATGGAGCGATACGCCGAGGACAACGGTTTGGGGTTCAGCAAAAAATAGATTTTTTTGTTTTTAGAAGACTTTGCAACGACGCGGAAATTTTTTCACACTTTGAAATCGCGCGGTCCGCCCCGTCTCCTTTGGTCGTCGCGCGACTCGCGACAAACAGCACTCATCGGCGCGCGCATGCGTCTCGGCGCCGCGTCCTCCCGAGCGCCGCCGCCGATTCTGACGACGACGCGTTCGCGCGCGAAAAGAGCACCCGCGCGCGCGTCGACGGAACGACGAGGCGACGCGACCATGTCGACGAACGCATCGCAATCGCCCAAGAGACTGGGACTCACCGGGTCCATCGGCATGGGAAAGTCCACCGTGAGCGCCATGTTTCGCGAACTCGGCGTCGACGTCATGGACGCGGACGCGGTGCGTGTCGACTTGGGTGGGCGTCGGTCGAGCGTCTCGCGCGCGCGAGCAACGACGCGAGAGAAGACGCGAGACTGACAAGCGCGCGCGCGCGCGCATTCGGCTCGCGAGCAGACGGTGTACGACTTGTACGCGCCGAACGGCGCCGCGGTGCGCGTCGTGGCGGATTTATTCGGTGAAGACGTGATCGACGCATCGAATGGGGCGGTCGATAGGAGGAAACTCGGAGCCATCGTCATCGGGGACGACGCGAAGATGCGCGCGCTCGAGGAGGCGGTGCACCCGCTGGTGGAACACGCGAGGGAAGAGTTCACGGCGTCGCACGCGAGCGACGACGTCGTGGTGTTTGACATTCCGTTGTTGTACGAAAAGGGGTACGAGACGACGGTGGACGCGGTGTGCGTCGTGAGCACTGGTGACGAGGCGATGCAGCGAGAACGCGTGATGAAACGCGACGGGATGACCGAGGAGAAATTGAACGGAATATTAGCTCGCCAGATGCCGGACGCGGAGAAGAGGGCGAAGGCTGATTACGTCATCGATACGTCGTGTTCGTTGGAGGAGACGAGAGCGCGAGTGGAGGAGATATTACGGACATTCGCTCGTTTACGTGGTGACGAATAGCCCGTTAACGGTGAACATCGTCATCGTCTCTTGTAACAGTAGCGCGGCGTGTGTATTAAAAGTTAGCTTGACAGCGCCAAGCCTGAAACAGATCTTAACGCGGATGGTTTCGATGCACGAAGCAGGGAAGACGCAAAACGGAAGCGCGTCTGCAGATGATCTAACACTGTGCGCAGAGTATTGCATATTGTCGCTCCTCAACCGACGACGACGCCACCGACCCGTTCGCAACATCGCGCGATATCACGGCGGCGTCCGTCCGCGGCGACGATGACTGACGCCTCGAATAGATCGCACGTGTCATCTTTGCGATGGTACATTGTCGCGCTGGGCGTTATCGTCGCCGTGCTCGCGTCTCGAGCTCCGATGATGTTGGCGTTCGTGCGTGACGCGACCGAGTTCGTCGTGACGTGGCGGTACGACGGTGAGCCGATCGTGGCGCGAGCGCCGCGCAACGACAACGATCAAGAGTTTTCACTTCCTGGAACGGATCCTGGAACGGGAGGAACGGGAGGGGACGCGACAAAGACGCGGCGGTTGAACGCTGAGTTGGAGGCAGCGCGAGCTCGCGGCGCAACATTGGACTATTGTATCCTCGGCGCGGGCCCTGGAGGGATTCAGACGGCGACTTATCTCTTGCGCGACATCGCGAACGTTTCTCTTGTGGTGCTCGAGAAACGAAACACTGCGGGATCATTTTTTCAAAAGTTTCCAATCCACCGAAGGTTGATTTCCATCAACAAGCGCGCGTTCACCAAGAAGCAGCGCGACACAGATTTTCAAATGCGACACGATTGGAACTCGCTCATCGATCCCGATGATTATTCAGGCGATCGAGGAGGTCGTCGGCGCTTACTAATGCAAAATTATAGCACAGATTACTACCCGCACGCGAGTGACTTGGCAACGTATTTGGACGACTGGGCGTCACAAAAGTTGAATGGTTACATTTCTTTCGATACGGAAGTGCGGTCGATCCGCAAGCCGAAGACAGTGTTTCATGTGGATACGTTGAATGACACGTGGAAATGCAGGAACGTTATTTCGGCGACCGGTCTACACGTACCGAAGCAATTTTCAGGGAGTCTCGCACATCCAAAAGTCATCGGATACGAGTCGCTGAGTAGAGACCCTGTAATTTTTGAAGGGAAACGTGTAGCGATTATAGGCGCTGGAAACGCCGCGTTTGAAGCCGCATCAGTCATATCCAAAGTTTCCGCACACACTGACATTTTTGCATCGAGTGCGATCAAATTTGCACATCAAACGCACTACCCAGGCGCCGTGAGAATACCGAATGCAGGCTTTTTGGACCAGTACCTACTCAAATCCTTGGACTCGTTTATACCGATTGATGCCAAAACTTTTGCGAAATTGAAAATAACAGAGGCTTTTGGTGGGTCTTTGGTGTTATCGATGAAGGGTGATAAAGTTGTGGATAATATTCTAACATCTGGCAAAGAAGCGGACTGTAAATCCATTGAATTCTGCTTCTTGTACGACTACATCATCCGCGCCATCGGTTGGACGTTTGACGATAGCATGTTTGAAGGTACGACGAAGCCGCAGATGGAAAAACCGGGAGAAATCACCAAGAGAGGTGGGAAGTATCCATCTATGACCGCAGCATACGAATCAACTAACGTGCCAGGATTGTATTTTGCCGGTGCGTTGTCTCATGCACTGGACTTCGGGGAGTCGGCTGGAGGCTTCATTCATGGGTTTAGATATACTTCACGAGCTCTAACCAGATACTTAAACGTACACAACCATGGAGGTATGTGGCCGATGGCGATGCTGAGAGGCAAAACACATGCCCTCATGCATGTATCGCAGCGTGTGAACACGGCTTCATCGCTGTATCAAATGTACGGCACACTAGCGGACGTATTCCTGATTGACGTTTTGCAGGAATCGAGCAAAGATTCATCAAATGAAGAGTTGATAGATGTTTTAAAGGATGCTCGCTACTTTGAAGACGTTCCTTTGAAAATGGTGCGTGAAGGACGTTTCAGTTTTAACATGGACGCACGATTTCCAGCATCCAAAAGGAGTAAGCTCATCGCTACAGTCACTTTGGAGTTTGGCAAAGATTTTCATGGTCGATTCATCCTCGATCATGGCGAACGTAACCCATCAGATGGGCGTAAATACACGGAAGAGGAATGGGAAACCCGGCCTAGCTTCTTCTTGCACCCCGTACTGAGGCTGTATCGTGCTCAGAAGAAGTTTGATTCTCTCTTCTTCACCGATGCCAGCTTGTTATACACCGCGCATCTTGAAGAAGAATTGACCACGGATTGGTCACACTTTGACGCTCACAAGGTACCGATTAGGAAGTTTTTACGCCGAGCAACGATCATCGCGAACCGCATCGGTCCAAAGACAACGCTCGGACGTCGTGAATATGATGGGAACGTATTTGAGGGGCGCTACGAAAAGAGTTTACCTTTCTTTCCGTTTGAAGTGCCCTCCGCGTGGAGTGCGTTCAATCGATTGAAAAGTATGCTTCTTGTGTAGCCTTATAGATATGACGTGTATGGGTCATTGTTATGTACTTTTATCAAAAATGTTATACTTACTTGGACAGGATATCGGAATTAAAGTCGTCTTGAACGTTTTCAACATTTTGGAGCGCCGGGTTTGTTGCCGCCTCGGCCGTTACAGTCGGTGCGTGCACACACTTGAGACTTGTAGGCGCAGTAGACGCCTTTTCTTCCGACGTAATTTCCACACTGTGTTTTTGTGTTGTAACATGCTTCGTAACACGTAGCTCCTGACTTGAACCAACCGGATGGACATGCATTCGCGTCTACCGTGCTGGCGGTCGTGTCGCATGTCTGTGTAGAGACAAACTCCCCACCTGTTGACTTGCACGTGTGGTGTGAAATCGGCGCCGTATAGTCGAACTTTGGCGCTTCATACAGATCTAGTTTGAGTGTACATTTGGAGCCAAGATTGGTAGTCGTCACAAGATCCAAGTCGAATGAGACACCGGGGAACTCCGAGTACCAACCAGCACCAGCAACCGCGCCGTCTTTTCGAAGACGACACTGATCGTCGTTATATCCAGCGAAACGGTCGGCGAAAACTGCTTCGAGAGTGGATCTACCGTTAAAACATTTATTGTGGCCACTGTGAGCTGCCGCGTACACATCTGCACCCGCGTACACGGGTTGTCCTGCCTGGACGACGGGACCGGTGCACACGAGTCCAGCCCAGCACAGCGTGATGGAAAAATCTTCAAGCTCTGCCATGACTCCCAATTTCATGGACGCAGAAAGCTGTCCAGTAGTCTGCTGCATTAATTTGACCTTTGGACTGGTGGGCAGCGCGAGGCGAGCTTGTCCATCGGACAAACCAAGATCAACATAAAGACCATCCGAAACAAGCTCGTATTCGAAGTGGCCCTGGGTGTTTGCCAGGAAATAGTAAGGAAGCGTCAATTTCAGAGCGCCCTCAATAACGATGTAGAAGCCATACTGAAGCATCTTGAACTTGCGAAATGGTTTCACGAACTTGCCTTGACTCAAGTCACCAGTTCTATACAGTTCCGCAGTGGCATCGATTTCGACAGACGCGTCCATATCCACCTTGAAGCGCAAGTTGAAAGATATAGCTTTCATGCCCGCTCGGAAGGCGTCCGTCATAGCGCCTATGAGCTTATCGCCGTCCATAATACCACCAAGTTCTGCAGATGTTTGCTGGGCAGCGTGGTGGCGCTGTGCGGCTAGATAGAGATCTTCGCCACTGTGCATCGCTTTGATGATTTCCAATTGCTTTCTGGTGCTGCGTTCAAGTTCGCGAACCTCAGACAAGTACACGTTTTCAAGTCTACCAAAATCAGCGGCACGCTCAAGCTCTTCATCCCAATATGGTACGTCTTGATCATTTTTAGACATCAAGAGTCGCCGGCGTCCAAAACCTGGAATTCGCTTCACCGTTGAGTCGACAGAGTTGAACGCCCCCTCGACCCATTTTTTAGCTGCCTTGATGCCATCCGTCAACCTATTTGTCCAGTCCGTCAAAGTTCGCGCTGACGCTTCAAAAGCTGGTTTGATCACGTTTATAAAAGCGTCCGCGATATCTTTCGCGAAGTGAAAGGAAATGGAAAAGTCAGTGAGGCCTGCACACGTTTTCATGCCACCTTTGACGTTCACTTTTAAGCTTGCCTTGACTTGCTTTGTGATTTTTGTCAAACGGCGCTCCATCTTTGAACCTTTCTTGGGAAATGGAGAGCTAAAACCGTTGGTACTTTCATCAATTGTGTGCTCGATTCGAATCTCTTCGCACACAGCAGTCAAACATGGAATGACCGGGCACTCGTTGCCGCCGATTGGTGCCGGGGGTTCAGGAACCATGACTTTGGCCAGCTCCTCGCCGTAGAATATTTCCGCAAGCTTTCTCTCGATTTTATGGTCGTGCCGCGGAGCGAGGTCACCAAGACGAGATTCTCCAAGTCTAGCCTGAGTGGTTGCGCTCATATCGCACACCAGAGCATCTTTGACGTTGCCTAGAAGCGAATCGACACCAGGGATGATGCTGTCCAGTAAGTCGGATATAACAGCAGCACACTTTTGCGCAAGCGCCCAGAGGTCCTTGCCCAGAGCAACAATTGCCTTTTTCACATTCTGGATCAAGTTCGCAACATCATCTTTCAATCTGATGATCTTGTTGATGATATTTCTGACTTGGTTTGTAAGGTTGTTGAGCTCACGTTTCAAGTCATCCCAGAAAGCACCAAGCTTCGCGTTCTGGCGAATGTAAAGACCAAGATTCTCGAGATCATCTCCCATCAAAGCCGTCATGTTTGCAAGATCTTTCTTAACCTCCGCGAGGAGCTTTTCTTCGTCGAGCACGCAAAAGGTCCCTGTGGAGTTTACCTCTTTGTTGTAGCCAGGTTCGCACGCAACGCACTTGTTTGACCCCTCATCGAGGCGCCAACCGAGTTCACAATACGTACACTTACCTTTGATACTGCCAGTTCGCTTGCATGTGGTCTCCATGTGTCGAACTTTGCTTTCACAATATTCAGTCTCCCATGAACACTTCTTTTCATTGATGCACTTGAAGACAGGGCATTTCCACCTGAAACCAACGGGTTGACCTAACGCAAATCCACTCACTTGCTCTGCACCTTGACCACACGACGTTGAGTTGAACTCACAAGAAGACTCAATCACTTCTTGTGCTGCGCAGTGCGCAGGCGCGGTCCAGTCTTTTTCCTTGATAGTGCATTGCTTGTCAACCTTCAAATTACTCCGGTGAAAAGTCATGACATTGAGCTTTTGCGAACAGACTTCCTCTGCGTCTTCCACGACGTCGCGAACAAAAGTTGCGAAATCGACCCCGTCAAAGTGTTCGACTTCGTTCGATAACTCGCACGTGTAGAAAAGCGCTTCACGAAGTTCAAATCCTTCGTAGCATCCGCATTTTTGCGAGACACATTTCAGAAAATCCGACTCGGAAGAGTGTCGCATAGTCTCGTTGCAAAACGTCTGGAACTTGGCTTCTGGCAACGAACACGATTTTGCGCACGGGAAGGTGGCGAGAAAATCTCCATACACTGTTTTGAAATCAGCGTTGAGAAGTCTATGATTTACGATAGAATACGTGATGTCAGAACTCGTCGCCTTAGTTTCGACGGCTTCATTCACGTTTGTTCCGCCTGCTAGGACGAGAATGCCATCTGAACTTCCCAATGCACCGACTTGAACGCGACGTCGCATCTGTCGCTTGCGAAACCTTGCGCTTGAGAGCATCCAGTCCGTTGTCAACTCTCGCTCGGAGAGCGTGCGCTGTGCAACACCCATCATGGGTACGCTTGAAGGCTCGAATCGTCGCGCGGCAAGCGCAGCGCCGACGTCGCTCAGTCGTTCACCGTGAATCACTGTTTGCACAGTCATCGCCAACGCCAACACGGTGACGACATACCACCTGTTTCTCGCGCGCAAAGAACACCACGTCAGTCACCCTCTCAACGATCGATTTCGTGCGACTCGACGCTCGCGACCGCGAGTCTACGCGAGTCTTCGCGACAGCATTCTCTAACATGTTCGGTCGACCGAACGCAACCGTTCGGGAGTGAAAGAGAATTCTGCGGATTCTCACCTCGAACGCGAGTCATCGCTCGCGCGCGCTCGCGCGCCCGATGTCAGCAGCGGCGACGACTCGTTTAAGCGTGCCTCTCGATCGCTCCGACGGCGCCACATCTCGCCGGGGGCGCCACGCGCGCGAGTGTCGCCATGTCCAAGAAGATATTTGTGCTACGTATTTTCGTGTTACGTATTTTAGTGTTACGTATTTTCGTGTTACGTATTTCCGTCGATGCGATCGCGCGCCAGAATCGCGCGAGCGGTGAACGATACTCGCCAACGCGCGAGATGAAGACTGCTCGAGAAACGAATGGCTCTTCGTCGGCCCGCACGATGGCGCTGTGCGCGGTGGCGCTGTGCGTCGCCACGCTCGGAGCGAGGGAGCTAATTCAGTCTCGAACCGTTGCCAATTTCGTTCTTCCAGCGGGGCACGAGTGGGATACGCCGGCGATGCGAGCGCGCGAACAGACGCGATTGCAAGCGAAAATCGACAGATGGTCTCAGCTTGGCGTCAAGGTCACCGTGTCAGATAACGAAACCACGAGCGTGTCCCTCGATCAAGGAGGCGCGCACGGAGACAATGCTACCGACGGGACGATGAAAAGCATTACGGAGCGAGAATCCGAAAACTCAAACACAACGGCTCTCACGCCCGAAGACATATACGCGATGGGCATGCGTACTACGATGTGTATAAAGTCTTGTTTAGACGACGCTCAGGTGGAGAAGATTCTCGACGGACAAGGATGCTCAGCCATCAACGGCGACGGCGACGCCGAGCACTCCAGGCTGACATGTTTGCACGAGCGCTGCGATTGCGCGGAAGCGAAAGCAGTGACCGAAACATTACTTTTCACGTGTGACGCTCGCAAAAGTGGCGCTAATTTCTCTTACACGGCCATGATGGACTTTTACGACGCGAGTATCGAAACCGCATTTGACGACTGCAAAGCATCCAAAGAAGAAGATGTGTTGGACAACCAGCTGAACGCTAATTGGGATCCGGAGGCAAACAAAACGCTTCAAAGTTTAGCTATCACTCCGGCACACTCAAATTCTTCCGGTGTCCCGGCGCTAGGAGCTTGGTGTCATCTTCCGGGTGACGCATCGTGGCCGTATATGTGTGCCATCCCATCTGTTGATAATCCTAGCTGCACATTTAACTCTGGATGCGGTAGAGGGTGTCCGTGGGGAGCAGCGCCTTGGGGTACATGGCACTGCGGCTGGTGCTGTGGCTGGTGCTGGAGCTGGCCGTGTTCATGCTGGTGCCATTGCAGGTGGCGACGCTGGGGGGTCAGGTGCAGTTGCGGCTGCCGTTGGTGCCGAGCGTGTGCTTCGCTACCAACTTTCGAGTTCAAGTGCCGTCGTCAGCGATTTTTGCGCCGAACAGGCGGTTGTCAGGCATGCGTTCCCGGTTACGAGGTGCGCCGCGGCCGCTGCCAGCTTATGGGTTGGATCCAAGACATCATCAACGGTATCAACACGGCGAAGAGGACAATTGCCGACGCACCAAGAGCCATTTCTCGCGCGGCAAATGACGTAAAGAGCGCGTTTGATGCCATCGGATATCGCATCAGAGACATAGCGCAGAAAGCTGAAGATTTGGCGAAAAATTTCGCGAAAAAGGTATCCAACCTGTTTGACGCAATTGCAAACTCCATCATCCCAACGAGTCCCGAGGCTGTGGTACGCGGCATCGAAAAGGCTTTCGTCTGTGGTAGCAACGCCGCTGACCTTGGGGATGAACCAGAGTACATCACGCAACCGGTACACATGGGGTTGCTCGATCCTGTGAATGAAGATGCACTGCATGGCATGATCCAAGCCATCATGCGTGACGAAGACATCAGCGATCACACCTGGACGACGCACCGCAAAGTTCGCAACCCGCACTACACACCAGCCGCAGATCTCGGTGGTAATGCCTCTGCAGATCTCGGCTGGTGCCCGCCTGCCTTCAGTGCGCCAGAGTGGCCAGATTTCCCCAGTATTAACGTCAACTGGGGCAGTATTCCGTGGCCACCAAAGACGCCCACTATTTCCATGCCTGGGTTTCCCCATGTGAAGCTCCCGCGAATGCCAGGCCTGACGTTTCCGGGTCTTCCAGGTTGGTCGCCGGTCTGTCTTCTGACTCAAGTATGCCTTGCGCCGAAAATCGACGTCAGTATTGAGAAGAATCGTGGCATGGAGTTGGACATTGCGAAAAAACTCCATGGCACTGGCGTCGCAAATGCAAACTTCAAAATGTCTCTCGACACAAAGTATCCCATCAGCGTGTGCATTCGAGTAAAAAAAGTGAAGATTCCTTTTGAGGTGATTTCCGAGTCTATCAAAGTGATTGTGGAATGGATGAAGAAGAAACTCCTCGTTGCATTTGACGCCATTAAAAAGTGGGGACAGCCGATTGCCGATGCGATTGAAGACGCCAAGGATGTCGTGAAGGATGGCATTGATGAAGTCACTGGTTGGTTCAGAAGCATCGGTATAGGTCGTCGGCTACTTGATAGTGAAGATATCACTAGTGCGGAAGAGGCCAACGAAGAGATCGCATACCGTACGCGGATTGCTGAAGAAATGCAGTCGCGTCAGCTCGCGCTCGCAGCGAGATACCTCGGTCGCCTTGAAGCAGCGTATGCGACGTACGCCCCGGAGATGGAATCTCATGTGCGCCTTGAGACTCAGCGCATGCGGAACACGGTCAAGTCGCATCCAATTTTTCATCATGGTCATCATCATGATGCTGCGACGCTCGGGGTTGGACTCCTTCCCTGGGACGACAAAGAACTCACCGACGGACTTCGCAAGGCGTTTCTAAAGATGAAGAATGCAGCTTTCGTTCTCGCTGTCGGCGCAGCGTTTGATACAAAGGTGACGATCAAGGCGGATGCGTCGGCATTTATGACCGGTGACTTTACAAACGGTGGGATCGTACGAACCATCTCGCAAACGTTTGGCGGTGGCTCTGGATTCTACACTACTCTCGAAGGTGTCGTTCGCATCACCGCCCCATGGATGTTCATGGCAGAAGCAAAGGGCGAGTTCAGCTATCGAATCTATCACGACGGAGATATTGGATTTGAGGTGGGTTTGGACGACGGTAAACCACACATCAAGGTCCATGACCCGAAGGTTAAGGCTGAACCTCAAGGTGCGTTCTCAGCGTCTGCGAGTTTCAAGACGGGATTTGTATTTGAGATCGTGGATATGAGACTCCAGTTTTGCTATGACACGAAGGTGTGCGCCGGACCCCAAATCAACGTTGGACAGCCAATTTATCTCGGTGCTGATGCTTTCGTTGCAGCATCTATGGCAAACACAAAATGTTTCGCCGGTGGTACAGAGCTCACCGCAGTATTCGCTGACACCTTCGACGGCTACAAAGATGACGCGAACTGCAAGCTTCGATCTGGCGGAACCGTTGCTGGAGTGGGTGGTTACGTCGAACTCCCGTACCCAAGCATAAATATTGTCCTACAAACTGTCGTCGATGGTAACGATCAGTGCGTACCACCATACCTGTTGTATGATCAACCCGTTAAAGGTTCTGTCATCGACGACGTTGGTGGCGAGAGCTCCTTTCAAAAGTGCACAAGTTCTGGTTCTGGCTCCTTCATGAACGAGGGTGACTGCGCGTGCCCTGTTGGGGGTACTTGCTAGTTGAGCCTTGCCTCGTGCGGCGACGTGTTTCATGATGTGTATCAACTAAAAGTCCTACGTATAATATACCAACCAAATAACACGTTGTTTCGTTGCAACGCGCTACTCATTACCGTTGCGTGTCCACGAGCATCGCACGTTCCCAGTGGTCGATGTCGTCGACGGCGCTCGGCGGCGGTGGTAAGACGAGACTTCGAGGTGGGAGCTTTGCGGCGTCCACTCGAGCGTTCGTCGTCTTCCTCGCGGCGAGTTGAATCGTGTCCCAATCGTCGATTCCGTCCGTAGAATCGACATCGATGAACAATTTATCGTCTAAACTTTCAAACTCGTCATCTTCCATCAACGTTTCACGCAACTCGCGAGACACTCGCGATCGGTCCCAGAGCCAACGGCTTCGCGACGCCTCGGCGATTGACGCGAAAAGCGTACTCTTTCGTTCACGCGCGCGGTGCGCGACGCCCGAGCGCTCCTCATCCGTCGCGCTCTGCGTCGTCGCCATCGATTCTAACAGTTCGGGCGACGCGCGATGCGCGCTCGCGATGCCGACGTCTTGATTGTTTGTGGAGTTGTACAAGACTCTCGCCGGAGACGACGATCGTTTCGGCGGCGCCGAAGAAGCCTCTCTCGCTGCGGCGGGATAGCTCGGACCACCATCGGCGCCCCGTGCCACGGACGCCGTAAGCGCGCACAGCTGCGCAAACGGTCCCCATCGCGGCGGCGGCACGACTCCGCACTCTCGCGCCTGGTGCGCGCACGTCGCCGCCGCCGACCGCGCCAACAATCGAATCGCTCGCTTGAGTCGCAGTCTGCTCTCTCGCACCACCGCGCTCGTCGGATCGTTCGATCCCTCCACCACGCTCCGCGGTAAAAACAACGATAGACGCTCCGCGTCGACCCCCGCGAAATCGCGCACGTGCACGGATCCTCCGTTCTCCCACACCGACGCGTTGGCGTCGTCCCACGCGCTCGTGGGCGCCCACACGAAGGACTGCGAGCCGGCGTGCGATCCACGGTGCAGACGCGGCGCGTCCAGATACCTCGACGCGAGCGCGGTGAAGTGCATCAAAATCCCCAATCCCGCCGCGAGTTCGTACGCGTCGAACCCCTCGTCGTCCGCCGCGTCCGGCACGCGCCACTCGCACGCGCGCACGCGTCTGGGCGCCCCTCGTCCAAAACAATCTCTCGCCTTCGTCTGACTCCCATCGCCGTCGATCGTCACCGGTAACAGCGCGCGTAACTGTCGCATCGCCCGCGCCACCTCGCGCGATCTTGCCTCCATCACCCGTCCGCGCGCGCTCTCCGCTTCCGCCAACGCGCAGGGCACCTCGACTTCGAACGCCGCCCGCTCGGCGTCCCGAAGCGTCGTTCTCGCCGCCACCAACGCGCGCTCCCTCGCCTCCACCGCCTCACGCTCCGCATCGTGACGCATCTTTTCTCGCGTCAACCGCATCGTCGCCTCCTCGATCGCCGCGCGTCGCCGCGCGTCGTCGTCGTCCCGTCCCGCCCGCGCGCGCTCCGTCCTCGCCGTCGCCGCGCGTCGTCTCGCCTCGCTCGTCTCCATCGCCTCCCACACGCGCGCGCGCAGATACGACGCGCGCGCGAGCGCAGACGCGAGCGCGCGACGTCCTTCGCGTCTCATCACCATCGCATCGTCGTCGCGTCGCCCACCGCGCGTCGTCGTCGTCCTCGTCCTCATCGTCATCTCGGCGCCACCTCGACGATGACGATGCGCGATGACGACGCCTCCGTCTCCGCGCGCGGTTTCTCGCGGACTCACGCGCGATGGATTTCACCGAGACGCATGGACGCCCCCCCCGCGTCCGCTCGCTCGTCGTTCACGAAAACCGCGCGTCGATCGATGTCGTCCCTCCACGGGTCGTTGGCAACGACCGAGGATTCGAACGAGACGGCATCCATCGATTTGGAGGTTTATGACTCAAGAGAAGGGGGTCAAGATCCAGCCCGCACCTCGAACTCGTACTCGTCGACACACGCGGGAGTCGACGACGCGCGCGGGAGTCGTCGACGCGCGACGCGAGGGCGTATGGTGGTGGTCACCGCGCGCGCGCGATCGGGATCGGGATCGACGGGAACGAGCGCGAGCGAGGACGCGCGGGTCTCGGGCGGGGACGTCGAGGAGGCTGACGACGATGGGTTTGAAATCGGCGCGCGGCTCCTTCGAACGACGGTGCGACGACGACGGAAGCGACGACGAGAGGACGCGATGGAACGAACGTGATCGAATCGAATCGAATGACTGACCGACGGCGTCTCGGCGTGTCGTTCGCGCGCGCAGGACGATCACGATTACACGGTGGAGGTGACGGCGAGACGACGACGGCGAGACGGCGCCGACGAGTATAAAGTGCGGTACGAGTCGTTTCATTTCCCGAGACGGCGAGACGAGTGGGTGTCGAGCGGCGCGCTCAGGGCGTACGTGGCGACGCCGCGGCGAAAGAGTCGCGGCGATCGGTCGCGCGCGCGGACGAAACCCGTGGACGCGGGGGCGGGACGCGCGCCGTCGCGAAGACGCGCGGCGGAACGCGGGGCGCGACGAGACCGCGGCGAGGGGGAGCGCGCGAAGAGCGCGTCGTCGAGTGGAGATCATGGACGATGTTCTTCGGGTAAGCGGGCGCGCGCGAGGTCGGGTGAGAAGACGCGTCGAGAGCCGGCGCGCGGACGGAAAGAGCGAAAGACGGCGCAGACGGCGGCGCCGCCCGAGGCGCCGCCGCGGACGCTGAGCGAGGAGGAACGCGCCAAGAGAACGATTCGAGTCTTCATGCAGCCGTCGCTCAGGAAGGTGCTTCTGTACGACTACGAGGCGTCTCGCGGTACCGATCCCAGACCCTTCGTCGAGCCTCGCGTCACCGTTGTCGACATTCTGAACCGGTTTCTCGCGAGCGTGTCCCCGCCGACGACGAACAAGGTCAAGGCGGCGCGCGCCGAAGCCGTCGTTCGAGGTTTCGAAGCGTGCTTCGACCGATCCCTCGACGCCAATCTTCTGTACAAGGACGAATGGCACAATCCACGCGTCGATAAACCGAGCGAGCGCTACGGCGCCCTCCATTTACTTCGCATGCTGGCCAAACTTCCCGCCATGTTTCCGCCCGAATCCTTCGCCGAGGACGCCGACGCGCTCCTCGTGCAAACCAAGGCGAACGAACTCGCCAAATTTCTCGCCTCTCGCGCCGTCGAATTCGGTGCGCACGAGACCACGATCGACGTCACCCTCGCCCCGAGCACGCCCGAGAACGGTGAGTGAGTGAGTGAGTGACGGACGCGCTGTAACTAATACGCACGCCTCGCCCCCTCGTCCCCAGTCACTCCCCGTCCAATGACGACTCGAGAGACCTCACACGCGCGCGCCAGCGAGCGCGGCGCGCGGGAGACTCGTTCGAGATGGGGAAACGGGCAAAGGGGAAACATCGCTTAGGTGCGCGATCGACGACGCGACGCGACGCGACGCGACGCGGTGAGGGGACGTGGGTGCGCACACGACCGCCGCCGCCGCCGCCGCCACGGTGACATGATGACCTCGCGCGAATGATTGAATGACGACGACGACGACGGCGACGACGGACGCGTAGACTGACGCATGACGCGATGATCGCGCGCGGTGGGGCGCAGATAAGTACTACTACCTCGCCAAGGAGCAAGGGTTTCGATCGCGGGCGGCGTTCAAACTCGTGCAGTTGAATCGAAAGTATGACTTTTTGAGCAAGGCGAGGGCGTGCATGGATTTGTGCGCCGCCCCGGGGGGATGGCTGCAGGTGGCGCAAAAATACATGCCGATGAGCAGTACCATCGTGGGTGTCGATCTAGCGCCCATTCGACCGATTCGAGGGGTGACGACTCTGGTGGAGGATATCACGACGCAGAGTTGTCGCGCGGCGCTCAAGCGCGTGACGCCGCAGGGGTTAAAGTACGATGTCGTGATACACGATGGCGCGCCGAACGTCGGTGGTAACTTTGCGAAGGAATCGTACACGCAGGCGGCGCTGACATTGGATTCGTTGCGTCTGGCGACGGAGTTTTTAGGACCGGGAGGGTGGTTCGTGACCAAGGTTTTCAGAAGCGTCGAGTACCACGCCCTGTTGTACGCGTGTCAACAATTGTTTAAAAAGGTTGAATCCACAAAGCCCGTGGCGTCTCGCGGGACGTCCGCGGAGATTTACGTCGTGTGTAGCGGATACCTCGCGCCGACGAAGATTGATCCCAGACTTTTGGACGCGAAACACCTGTTCGCGGACACGGAGGCGGAGGCGCAACCCGTGGACGTCACGAAGGATGGCAAGCGAAAGCGTAACAGAAGCGGTTACGAGGACGGCGTATCCACGCTGTACAAGGAATGCGCGGCTGAAGATTTCATCATGAACGATAAACCGGGCGAGATGCTCGGGTTACACCATGCATTCATTCTCGATGGCAAGGTGAGCGCGCGCTTCGTGAGGACGCTGTTTTTTTTCTCGCATCCGAAAGCCTATGAAGATTCAGCTTCACAGTTTGTTTGAAGGGAGGTCAGAGCCCCTGCTGAAACAAACCTTCTAGTACAATGCCGTTTACCCATCTGAGGCTTTCATCGACGCGTTCAATCCTTTGATGGATTTATTTTATTTTCATTTCGAGCGACGCGCTCTCGACGCCTCTCGACTGACGCCGACGGTTTCATTCCCGCGCAGAATCACAAGGGATTAGAAGCCCCGGAGGAGGGATGGATGGATCTCGATGACCATCCGACCACGACCGATGAAATTCGTTCGCTGATGAGCGATCTCGGCGTACTCGGAAAGGCTGATTTCAAGATTCTCCTTCGCTGGCGCATGACGATTCGCAAGGAAGCCGGTCTCGAAAAGAAGAAGCATCAAAAAGGACGTCGCGGACAGACTGAGGATTCCTCGGACGAGTCGTCCGATGAATCGTCGGGTGATGAAGACGAAGCGTCTGACGGTGATGAAGACGATGAAGAAGAGAAGGATCAGCTCTTGAACGAGATGAGCGAGTTGAAGAGCTCCATGGACGCGCAGGCGAGACGCGACAAGAAGAAGAAGGCGAAAATCAAAGCCAAGGAGCGACTCCGCGTGGCGCGAGGCTTGGCAAGCAGCGGTGAGGCGATCGTGGAGCAAGAGATGGATCTCTTCTCCCTCGCGCGTATCAAAACTAAGGGCGCTCTCGACGTCGTCTCCAAGGCTCCCACGCCGGGACTGGGCGCGGCGCACGACAGCGACGAGGAGCCGGACGCCGTCGGCGACGACTCGGACGCCGAATCGGACTCTGAGGAGGATGAACGAAGATTAGACAAGGAGGTGGACGACATGTGGGAGATGTACAAGGCGCGTCGGATGAAGAAGGGCGAAAAGTTCACCGAGCCGAGCAAGGGGAGAGATAAGCGCACCCAACTCGGGGCGGGAGAGTTGGACGACGAAGACGAAGACGAAGACGACGAAGACGCGAGCGATCCCGCGGACGACGAGTTCAAGTCAGACAGCGACGAGCTCGAGTGGGAGGACGACGATGAAGAGGAGGAGGAAGTCCCGAAGAGTAAACGAAACAAAACGAAGAAAGACTCGAATCCGCTCGTCGTCGATCTCGGAACGAAGCAAAAGAAGAACGCCGCCAAGGCTGCTGACATGTGGTTTTCCAACGACTTGTTTTCGAGCGGTAAAAAGAGCGCAGTCGCAGCGACGGATGCGGGATCGGAGAGCGACGAGGAGGACGAACCGCCCGCGAAGGAGAAGGCGAAGAAGGAGAAGAAGAAGAGCGCGAAGCCGTCCAAAAAAGAAAAGGGTGCGGCGGCGGATGAAGAAGAGGAAGAAAACTTTGACCATCTCAGAGCCAAGGCGCGCGAGGCCAAGGAAAAAAAGGCGAAGGCTGACGCCAAGGTTGCGAACGCCAAGCGAGGCAAGGGCGCGCGCGACGACACGTACGACGACGAATCGGACGAAGAAACAACGCGTCAAAAGGGTAGAAAAGGTGCGAACGATTTCGAAGTCGTCGCCGCCGAGGAGGACGTGGAGGCTGGTAGCGAATCCGATTCCGGTTACGAGTACGATTCCGAGGTGGATGAGCTCTCCGACGACACGCGCGCCCGCATCTTAGCCTTGGGACAGAAGATGATTCGCAAGAAGGATCGCGAAGAGCTCATCGAAGACGCATACAATAGATACGCCTTCGACGACGACGACGTTCCCGATTGGTTCGCGGAGGATGAACGTCGATTCATGAAGCCGATTCCTCAGTACACGGCTGCCGAACTCGCCGAGGCCAAGGCGCAGCTCGCGGCGGTGAACACGCGTCCTATTAAGAAGGTTGCCGAAGCGAATTGGCGTAAAAAGAAGCGCGCTGAGGCTAAGATTGCGCAAGCGCGCGTCCGCGCGGCGGCCATCATCGAACAAGACGATGTTCCAGACGTCAGCAAGGCGAAGGAGATTGAACGCGTCTTCGCCAAGGCGCGTCGAAGCGCGGCGGGCGGCGTGAAAAAACCTCGAAAAGTCGTCGTCGCTCGTAAATACCACCGCGGGAACGCGGGCGGTCCGAGCGTCGATAAGCGTCAACTCGCCGATCTTCGCGGTCAACGCGCGTCCGCCAAGCGCGCGGGTAAAGGCGCCCGAGGCGGGGGTAAAGGCAAAGGCGGTCGCGGCGGCGGTCGAGGGAAAAGCCGCCGGTGACCGCCGTCGTCGCCGTCCCTCCCGTTCGCGCGCGCCGCGTTGTAACCATACGTACTCACACACACACCATCACGCGCGACGTCACACGCGCACACGCGCTCTCATCGTCGCCTCGTTCGTTTTCGACGTTCGTCATCGCGTCTCCGTCCACGCTCGACGCGCGTCTCCGTCTGAAAAATCAAACGCGACGCCAGCTGTCACACACGCGAGCGCTCGGACGGGTGGATGCGCGGATGGATGGGATCGACCGTACGTGGTGCGTCGTTCGCAGACACCGTCGCGCGAGGTGCGCGCGCGGAGCGGTGCGCGTCGAGACACGGCTCGTCGTCGTCTTCGTCGTCGTCGCGTCGTCGTCGTCGCGCGTTGACCCATCGACGGGCGTCGCGTCGTCGTTCGATCTCGCACACGTCGTGATTCGTCCGACTCGAGCGCGCGTTCCCCCGACGGACGAGGACGCGCGATAGCGATATGGTGGCGAGCGCGGTGGAATCGGCGACGAAGGGGATGGAGGAGGAGAGAGGGACGAAAGAGCGTCCGTCGCGCGCGCTCGAGGGATCGAACACGATGGATGATTACGTCATCCTTCGACCGGTGGGCGAAGGGTCGTTTGGGAAAGTGTTTCAGGCGAGACAGCGGTACACGGGACGCGCGTGCGCGATGAAGTTTATTCCGAAACACGGGAAGGATGAGCGAGAGTTAGAATCATTGCGAAGCGAGATCGACATCATGAAGACGCTCGATCACCCGAACGTGATTAAGATGCTGGACGCGTTTGAGACGCAAAATGAAGTTGTCGTCGTCATGGAGTTTGCACAAGGCGTACTCTTCGACGTGTTGACGCACGATACCAAGTTACCTGAGCGCGAGGTGCGAGAGATTGCGATACAGTTGATCGATGCGTTGCATTATTTGCACAGTAATCGCGTGATTCATCGCGATTTGAAGCCAGAAAATATTTTAATAGGCGCGGATCGGTGCGTAAAGGTTTGCGATTTCGGTTTGGCGAGATCGATGAGTCAACAGTCCTTGGTGATGACTTCGATCAAAGGTACGCCTCTGTACATGGCGCCCGAGCTCGTGCAAGAGCAACCGTACGATCACACCGTCGATCTGTGGTCTTTGGGAGTGATTCTGTATGAGTTATTCGTCGGTAAAACGCCCTTTTACACGACGTCCATGTACACGCTGATGCAACGAATCGTCAAGGATGTCGTTCCGTGGCCGAGCTCGATGTCGCCGTCGTTCAAATCATTTTTGCAAGGCTTGTTGAACAAAAAGCCGCAACAGCGATTGAATTGGCCGTCCGTGCTCGATCATCCCTTTGTGCGCAAGGACAAGGACGACGCCGGCGAAGGACTCGCGAACGCCAACTCGGACGCGAACGTAGAAAATGAAGCAGCCGCCAGGAAAATTGAGAGCCGCCGCCAAAGCATCGTCGCGAGTGGACGCAAAGGAATTCATGAAAGCGATGTCGCCTCGACTCTCGGTCCCAACCTGGGCGACGTGAGTGAAGATTTGCAAAAGCTCGAGCTCGAAGCGCAGAAGTCTGTCGAAGCCGCCGCCGGCCTTCGTAGAGATAGAGCCGCGCTTTCCAAGCTTCTTGAGACGCTTCAGCCGCAGAACACGTATCGGAGCAAATTTTTACCGAGCTATATTTCGAATAGAACGCTCGCGTCGAAGAAAGTAGAGTTAAAATCTACGAAAATGGCAGACATCGCGTCGGCGTTGCGAACTTTGCTCGCCATGTTGAAGGTTCCGAAGAAGATTTTGATGAGCGTCGGTGGCGGGTCGGTGGCGCTCACGAAGGATCTCCCGGCGGCTGTCATCGCCGCTTGTACTACGGCGGCGAATGCGAACGATCCTCCTCAGCCCGAGTTGTTAGCTTTAGCCATAAAAGTGGTGTCCACCGTGGCGTTTCCCGACGGAGCGACGCCGTGGTGCGGTCTCGGGTTGAACGGTTATCTGATGTTTCTTGGGAAATTATTGGGGTATACGAGTCGCGACATCGGCGAGATTGTCGCCACTACGGCTTCAAAGGCTATCGCGGACGCGATCGAAGCCGCTAAAGAGCGTGGAATCAGTTCAGAGCTTGCGGCGACGCGCGGCGCTCTCGGGCCGCTCAGCTCAAAGGGCGGGGGCGTCACCGATGCCTTGTGTCAGACGTTGGCGAGATCCACGAAGCAAGCGACGGCGACGCAGGTATGTCGCGCTCTGTTTGCCGCCACAGAAATCGGACCTCTGACTGCTTACATCGCGGGTACGTTATCGGTGAAAAAAGACGGGACGCAGAAACTCATCAGGAACGCGACGACGAAAACGCACTCCGCCAGATTGCTGAGAGTCACGGCGGACGCCAGCGAGGATGTGCGCGCACAGGCGATAGCAGCAGACGGAATACGCATCTTAGCCGCGATAGTGGTGGACGAGACGTCCAAACGAAACGTCACCATAGAAAATGCAAAGTTGTGCGCGGCGGTTTTGCGCGCCATGGATCCTTTACTGGACTCTCGGACGCAGCACCCGGTCGTGACTTTGCTCGATGTCGGCGTGTCTGAGGCGTTGTGTCTCGCGCTCACGGTGTTCACGAGCGTGGCGAACGATTTCGTGCTCGTGCCCGCCGTGGATTTGATAAGTTTAACGTTTAGTTGCATGCCGACGCCCGCGATGGAGCAAGGGGCGACGGAGGACGCGATGCGGAGGTTCAAGAGCACTCTCAGCAGGCGGGACGTCGCGAAGACGTTGATATCTCGACTCAAAGTGGCTAATCGAGAGGCGTGGCCGTCGATGACGTCCCTGTTACATTATTTAGTGATGAGTTCCCGCGTTTTCGCCAGCGAATTCGTCGCCGGCGGCGGTCTCGAGTCCGTCTTGTGCAAGAAAATTCTCTCCGATAGGACTCCGCACGTCGTCACGGATTGGCTCCTCATCATCATGCATTTGGCTCGAGGGAACAAGGAAAACTACCCGTTGATCGATGCAGCGAATGTTTTGGAGCCGATGACGCGTTTATTGGACCATCCCGATCCAAACGTGCGTTCAAGGGCCTGCAACGCCATCGGCAACGTCTGTCGACACAACAACTTTTTCTATGAACAATTTCGAGAGCTCGGAACGGTGGAAAAATTGATCGAACGTTGCGGAGACAAAGATCGAACCACGCGCAAGTTTGCCACGTTCGCCATCGGCAATGCCGCGTTTCACACGGATGCGCTCTATGGCCCACTCACAGCCGCCGTCGATCCGCTCATGCACTTGCTCGACGCGTCGGAGGAGGCGAAGACGCGGTCAAACGCATGCGCCGCGCTCGGCAACTTGGTGCGGAATTCGAGCGTTCTATGCAGTCTCATGGTGAGCTCGGGAGCGCTCGACGCCATCATCAATCTCATCGCCGGTCCCACGGAGGGTAACGAGGTCGTGGTGGACGCGGACATCGTCAAGATTGCCATTTACTCTCTCGGCAACGTCTGTCGTCATCGCGTCTGTCGAGAGCGCGTCGAGTCAAGACAGTTGGTTCCCCTTCTCGACGAACTCGCGCGACAGGGCGATGAGAACGTGAAAAAGTACGTCGTGCGTCTGAAAGCCAAGCTCGACGCTACCCCGACGAACAGATCATCGTCGAGCGCCGCGAAGTGATTCGCCATTTGTAAAAGTGTACAGTGAGAAATTTCCCTCCACGCTCTTTTGAGGCGCGAGCAGCCACCCCAGTGTCGCGCTCGACGCGGCGCATGTCGATTCGCGCCGAGCACGCCAACGCGCCCGCGTGGTCACGCGTTCGTTCGTCTCGTCGCGCGAATGCGGCGTCGAACGCGTCGCCGCGGAGAGCGACGAAAAAGATGATGATGATGACGTCGAGCGCCGTTCGTCAGGGCGATTTCCCGAAACCCGCGCTGGATGTGCCGACGAACGAAAACTACGCCGAGGCCAAGGCGCTGTCGCAAAGGTTACAAAACTTTCAACTCGACCGAGCGTCGACCGAGAAGCGTAAGCCCAGCGTCTTGGTCATTGGTGGAGGTTTAGCTGGTTTGTCGAGCGCCAAATACCTCTCGGACGCCGGCGCCGAGGTGACGGTGATCGAACGCGCGAAGATGCTCGGCGGCAAGACGAGCGCGTGGCAAGATGCCGACGGAGATTGGATAGAGACTGGTTTACACATTTTCTTCGGAGCGTATCCGAATATGATGAATCTCTTCGCCGAGCTGGACATCGAGGATCGGTTGCAGTGGAAAGAGCACGCGATGGCGTTTGCCATGCGAGATTTCCCTGGCCAGTTCACGAAATTCTACTTTCCGCCATTCTTACCGGCGCCCTTCAACATGGGGTGGGCCATCTTATCCAACGACAAGATGCTCAGCTGGACGGAAAAGATTCGGACGGGAATCCCGCTCTTGCCGATGTTACTCGGCGGCCAGGAGTACATCGACGCGCAGGATGAGTTGTCCGTGGAAGAGTGGATGAAGAGAAACTTCATGCCAAAACGAGTTAGAGACGAGTTGTTTATCGCCATGGGTAAGGCTTTAGATTTCATAGACGCTGATAAGTTGTCCATGACTGTGATTTTAACGGCGATGAACCGTTTCATCAACGAAACGCACGGGTCGAAGACGGCGTTCTTGGACGGCAACCAACCGGATCGCTTGTGCGCGCCGATGGCGGAGCACATAGAGCGCGTCGGCGGTGGTAAGGTCGTCGTGGACACACCGATGCAAGAAATTCTCGTCGACGAGAACGGTCGAGTGGAGGGCGTCAAGTTGCGAAATGGGGAGATTATGACGGCGGATCACTACGTCTCCGCCATGCCCGTGGACGCGTTGAAACTCAAACTCCCCGAAAAGTGGCGCGCTATGCCTTTCTTCAAGCAGCTGAACGAACTCGAGGGCATTCCCGTCATCAATGTTCATCTGTGGTTTGATCGAAAATTGCGTCCCTATAACGGCCTCGTCTTCAGTCGATCTCCTCTTCTCAGCGTCTACGCCGACATGTCGGAGTGCTGCTCAGAGTACGCGGATGAGAACCGCTCCATGCTCGAGCTCGTGTTCGCGCCGTGCGACGTAACAGCCGGCTCCGATGTGAATTGGATCGCGGCCAGTGATGATGAAATCGTGGCGGCGACCCTGAAAGAACTCGAAAATTTATTTCCAGACGAAATCGGTGGTGAACACGGCGCGAAGCTCCGCAAATCCGCCGTCGTGAAGACGCCGCGCTCGGTGTACGCCGCCGTTCCAGGTCGGAACAAGTTTAGACCGTCTCAAAACACGCCCATAGAGAACTTTACGCTCGCCGGTGATTTCACCTCGCAAAAGTTTCTCGGTTCGATGGAGGGCGCCATCTTATCGGGGAAACTCGCGGCGGAAGTCGCCGCAGAAAAGCTCTCCGGTCGGGTGCCTTCTCAGGGCGTCAAGCCAGTGCACGTCGAATGAAGGTGTGAGGATGCGCGGCGAACGATGTCTAGGGTTTTGGATTATGTATATTTTGTAGTTTTTAGAGCTATCAGAACTTTTATCTTGTGTATGACGTTGAACGCGCTCGCGCGCGTCGACGAGGAACGGTCCGTTAGAGAGCAAGCCACCGCTCGCATTACAACCGAAACTAGCTAATTCGAAAGTGATTGAACGTCCAATGATCTGTCGCGCACGCTCGAAGTGAATCACAACTCGCGCACGCACTCAGCGGCACAGAGTCGCTCGCTTACTTTTCAGTCGCTTCGCGGAGACGACGAATGGTGGAGCGCACAGTGACGGAACCGCCCGTACTGAGGCTGTACGCACCGCCCGCCTTGGTCTTGTTGCACCCCTTGCAGCACCAAATGCCAACAGCCTTACGCTTCATGCCGTACTTGCCGCAGAAGTCGCAGAAGAACTTGGAGTGCTGGGACACTTCTTGCTTCTTCACGACCTTACGGAGGGACGCACCGTAGCGCGTGCCGTACTTGCCAACGATGCCTGCGCGACGCAACGAACGATACATATTACGGTCAGTACATTTCTTGGCTCGATTTCATCGCGTGGCCGTCGTCCCGCCTCGAGAGCGCCCCGATCCGTGCCGTTCGCGAGTCCAAGCCCTAGAACACTCGTCCACGACTTCCATCGGCGTCACCACGCGCGACGGCGCGAGCTCGGCGCGCGACGGAATCGCGAATACGTACCAACTTTCTTCGTGCGCTTCGCCATCTCTAATCACGGATTTCCTAGCCTGCTCGTGGGGATAAGACGCGACGTCAGTACACGATCCGCGGGCGCGCTGCAGGGTTTCCACGGGGATCCCAACGCCGGTGCGACTCCACACGCAGCGTCTCGCGAGCGTCGACGCGCGGGTATCGACGCGTACAAATACCCCGCGCGTTATCCTTCCTCGTTCCGCTCGCGCGCGCTCGACGTACCGCTGAAGCGTGCGCTGAAAAGGCGGATGGGGCGCGCGCGCGGCCCGCCTCGACGTCGAGCCGCGTGCGCGTCAACTACGGACCTTTGTTTGCTTTTTGTTTGCTTTACACGATCTAATGTATGTATCTACTGACGAGTCACGAACCTCCATGTGTCCCTCCTTTCAGAGATGATTTCGGACGTCGCACGTGGGCGAGGGAGATGGTGGACACCGCGGTGGCGGCGACCTCGGCGTCGGCTTCGGCGCACCTCGCGTCCGCCCATCTGTACGCCCTCTGCACTATCCTTTTCGCGCAAAGACGCCACGTGATCGCGAGTCTCATGTTCTCGGATAGACTCGTCGTGGGTGCGTTTAACGCCTCGACGTCGCTCTGCGCGGTGGTCGGAAAACTCAACAACGTCTCGGCGGCGGCGTCGCGCACCGCCGAAAACGTCCGCAACTCGGCTTCGGCGCCGAGAGCGCCTCCTCGGCGCGCGATGTCGCGTATTGCCTTTTCATTTATCTTAGCCTTGGTGGTTGACGCACACTGAATGGCGATTAGGACGCGGAGGTTGGCTAAATCCGTCCAGGAAAAACCGCCGACGAACACCTGGAGCGGCGAGCCGTTCACGTCGAGCGTGTACGAATCTTGCGGATTCTCATCGGGCGCGAGAGTGAAGCCGTAGAAATCCAATAACTGTAAATTTGAATATTCGCCGTAGCACACGTATATCTCTTCGTCCTCGCGCACGCCTCTTCTTCCTTCGGGTTGTCGAGCCGTCTTGAACGCGAATGTCTTCGCGACGTCGTCGTAGACGCCGTATCCTGGAACGGGACGTGCATCTTCATTCAGACGCGACGCAACGTGTGTTTCGCGGCAATCATCCAAAGAATCTCTCGTACCGTGCATGGGCGCGCCGACGACTTCAATCAGTTCGGGCGCGTCGGGAGGCGCGTAGTTGAACATATCTCCCATTGGACAAAGCGCGCCGGCTGCGTGAAACGGCACAGAAACGGCGCGAGAACTCACGGTGGCTCTCGCCCACTCGTAATCACTGAACGACGCACCACCCTCACCGAGAAGATCGACCAATCGATCCTTGTTCCTGGCGTACGCGCGTCGAATCTGCTCGCGGCGACGGAGCGCCAGCGCTTTCGCCTGAGCGTCCTGCAACGCATCGATCTCTTCCTCCGACCACGACTGGAGTAGATTATACTCTGTTGGCATGGAATTGATGTATTCAGCGAATTCGTCCCTCGTCCCAGCGCTTCGACGACGAAGCAATTCGATGGCGAGTTCATCCTGCGCCTCCTCGGCGTCGCCTCCTCGTCGCGCTCCCTCGTCCCGTCGTCCGGTGTCAGCCTCGCCGCCGTCGCCGCCGCACGCGATCATCGCACGGCGCGGTATGACGACCAAATCTTCCTCGCGGTCTCCGGCGATGGCGCGCGTCGCGAAAATCCCGCGATGCGTCACCCCGCGGTCGTCACCCGCGCCGCCGCTCGTCGAGACATTCTTCACCTCGAGCGTCTCGTCGGACCAGCGCACGCCCCGCGCGCGCGACCAATCAACGAGAAATTCCATGCGTGCGTGCGCGCGCGCGTCACCGAGTGCGCTCACATCCACGTCCCGTCGTTTCCTCGCGGCGCTCGCACGTGCGCCAAGGTTTCGCGCACCATCGTTCGGTTCGGGTACAGTTGGAAAGTCTACAGTAGGCGAATAGGCTATAAGCTCTATTACTAGATGGACGAGTGCGGCGGATTCGCGTGAGGAAGGTTACTCTTTCACACCTCGCGACTGTCCGTCTCATCTCCTCGCGTTGGCGCACGCGAATAGAGTCAAGGCGTCGGTGGTAAAAATCTCGTGTCCGCGCCCGTCCAAAAACTCGTACGCGATGTGGCACATCGTCTCGCGAATGACGTTTGGCAACGCAGTATCCGTCACCAACGCCAAACTCGATAGTAACGTCGATATGCCTGCATCCGTGACGTTATTATCGTGCCGTTCACGGTATCCTTCATCTGTTAAATCATCCTGCATGATGAAGACTTCGTGCACGTATCGCAGTCGCCGAACCATTTTCGCGTGCTCCCCCTTTGCGAACTCATCTCTCAACGTTTTCGGTAAATCTCGAAGCGGCTCACGATCATCACCGATTAATACGGAAAACTTGGAATAATCGAGCACGTCTTCGTACGGATAAGACATCTGCACAGCCGTGAGCAAAGGTACACATCCTCGCGTGATGCCGTCCGCGAGACGCATATCGAAGCCGTGTCCGCCAGCGACGAGGCAGTACTTTGCCGTTTTCATCACGTCTCGCGAGAATCCGTCTGATCCCTCCGAGGGTTTATTTATATGGAATTCGGACGCGTTCGTGAATTTATTGACGACGTATTGGCGCACGCCTTGACTGTACTCATTCATGCAACTCAACGCATTGGCGAGCAACTCCTCCCCTGAGCACGTTGCACTAGTCTTACGCAGCGAACCTTTGAAAAACAACAGTGGTCCACCAGTTTTCGTCGACGGATCGAAGTCCATTTCGTCCAGTAGATCGAAGTTTCCATGGCGATGTGCTGGAATGACAATATCGCGACCAGGTCGAGAACACTTGGCCGATATCTTCGGGTCTTGTCCCCGTTCAAAATTCTGCCAACCGAAGCTGTGAATGACGACTGATTTAGTCGGCAGCAACTCCCTCGCGCCGACGCTGGTGCAATATCCCCGATCTTGCATAGAGAGGAAGACATACCACGGATCTTCGGGATCGTCGTTATTCGGGAGCTGACGAACGACGAAAGATACAAAGTCGAGCGCGTAACCGACGTTGCCGACGATTGAAACGGGAAAGAATGGAATGACTCGATGCGTCGCGTGAAAAGGCGTGAGCAGAGTACCTTTCCATCTTTCCTGTACGATGGTCTCTGCGACGTGCCTGGTGGACGCGTAACCGCGACTTTCCACTCGCTCCCTGCCGTGATTGGCACCGTGCTCGTCGATGTGCTCCGCGTGGACGTCCACGTGATAGGCGGCGGTGAACAAAGGGACTCGTGCGTGCGAAGTGAGTTCGTCGTAATACTCGATGCGCATCTCACGCTTACCGGTTGACTTCTTTCTGGCGCTTCGCGCAGCCTGTTTCAAATCAGCCTCGGAGAATTGA